>OGYD01000232.1_pt1 | contig 46732 bp, 42 predicted proteins | sample 1576441 | NCBI WGS metagenome assembly OGYD01 (sample SAMEA3541537, study PRJEB24748) | human gut metagenome | biome: human gut; feature: human-associated habitat; material: faeces | place: China | collected 2012 | reverse complement strand
GCCGCGGTGACCGGTCCGACCGCCATCCAAGGCGGGTCCGGCGCAAGGCGCCCGGGCGACGGACGTCACGATTCGCGGATCGCCGACACCGGCACCAAATTCCCGACACTTGCCCGGAGAATCCCCGCGACGCATTGCCATCAGTCTCTCCCGTCCGTTTTAGCATGGCTGCCGCATCAAGCGGACACGAGGACTGGAGGAAATGCCATGAGGTGGATTTACGACGCCTGCGGCAACGCGGACCTCGAAGGGGTCGCGTTCGCGGAAAAGGGCGTCTCGGCGATCCTGGGGCACGTCGACCTTTCCTCCGCGCCGAGGGACGCTGCGGACGCCGCGACGTGCCTCCTGGGGCGCTTGGTAAGGGAGCTCGCCGAGGCGACCGAGTCGCATGGCAATGCGGGGGATGACGGGCCTGCGCGGTAAGCCCGTGCTCGCCGCCATTCTCCGAAAGGCCGGTCACGCCGCCCCCGCGGGGGCGGCGTGACCTTGGGCGATGGTGCCCTTCCGACATCCGCTGCGACGGGGATAGCCGCTCCATCCCCTATCCTCGCACCCGTCGAAAGCGCCCGGCCGGCGCAGGAGCACAGTGTGCTCCTGCGCCGACACCTCCACGCCCTCCCTCGCCCAAGACGCTGGCACAGGGAGCAAGCACCTCTTCCAGCTCCCTGACGGCCCGCGCGACGGGCCGGCGCCGCGCCACGCCCACAGGGGCTACGGGGTCCGCGCGGCAGACGGCTGGTCCTGCGACTGCGAGGACGCGCCGATAGTGGCCACGGACGGAGACGAGACGGTGCTCGTGGCCGTCATCTCCGCCTACGAGGAGGGCTCGGCCACGATGCCCGAGCTCAGCGTCGGTGCCGCCGAGTTCGCGACGATGAGGCGCGCGTGCCTGCTCTATCTCGCGGACCACGGCGGCGTGGACTCGATACGCCACGACGTAGTGTCCATCGTCGTGACGGGAGAGCGCCAGGCGAGGCTCCGCCACCTCATAGGCGCCTGGCAGTGGGCGGATAGCAGGGAGTGACCTGGGACTTCATAACACAGACACCGCTCACGGCAGGAAGGCGACCGCTCGGGGAAAACCCGGGCGGTCGCCCCTTTCCTGCCGCCACGGCCGCAGCCAAGCCCTCCCGCGGCCGCTTCCCCGCCGTCAGGAACACCTAACGACGGCGGGGAGTGGAGAGGGGGCTGGGCGGCTCTCCGGCATCGGGGCGCCTCCCAACTGCGGGTTGCTAATCGTTAGACTTCCTGAGCGAGTCGAGGTAGCGTCCGTCCTCGACCCTCCAGACCTTCCAGCCGTTGTTCGACCTGTCCAGCACCACCCATCCCGCGGTGGAGGGCGCCCTGCACGTTACGTCGTGCCGGAGCACCCCGTTCTCGATCAACGCGGTCTTCTTCGCCTCCGGTCTCCACTTGTCGGAGGGGTCCGTGAGGCAGACGCTGCCAGCCTTCACCACGAAGCTGCCGCCCGAGGCGACCATTGTGGCGCTGGCCCCCGTGCATGCCCTTGACGTGCGGGTCCATGTGGTAGGTGCCGTCGGGGATGCACGACCAGTCGGAGCTTGCCGCCCGCTGCTCGGTCGCCTGGTCGAACGCGTCTTCCTTGCTCTCGTCCTTCGGGTACACCTTGGTGCCGTCAAGGGAGGAGAGGAGCTGCACCACGAGATTGACGTCGAGCGCGAAGAGCTCGGAGCCCGGCACGGGGCTCGAGCTCACGCTCTCGAACAGCATCAACCAGAGGGCCCTCGCGCGCGAGTGCGCGGAGTGGGCGAGGGAGCGCGCGAGGTTCAGGACCGCCCGGAAGCCGGGGATGATCGCGACCTCCGGGAGCTATGTCGTGGAGAACCCCCATGGCGAGGACGAGTCGTTCATGGGGTCTGCCGCGAACGCCTTCACCCTGGAGGGCCTGGGCTACGAGCGCCGCACGGGCGTCGTCACGGGCGTCAGCCACTTCCAGACGAGCACCGAGGCCGCCGGGCTCAAGGCAATGTTCGAGGGCGTCTGGAACAACCAGCAGCTCGTGGAGGACGTGACCGGCGCGGTCATCGACCAGCTGGAGACCCTCTACCGCGAGAACCCGCCGGAGCTCGTGTACTTCCTCACGCTCTACCACCTGTTCCGCGACTACATGGCGGACCAGGAGGACCCCATCAGGCCCGGACTCGACTTCGAGAAGTCCGTCGTGTGGAACAAGCTCTACGACTTCCAGAGGGACGCCGTCGTGGGCGCCATTCGCAAGCTCGAGAAGTACAAGGGCTGCATCATCGCCGACTCGGTGGGCTTGGGCAAGACCTTCGAGGCGCTTGCAGTCATCAAGTACTACGAGGAGCGCAACGCTCGCGTGCTCGTGCTGTGCCCCAAGCGCCTGAGGGAGAACTGGACCCTCTACACGCGGGACAACGACGACCGCAACCCGCTCGCCGAGGACCGCTTTGCCTACACGGTGCTCAACCACACCGACCTCTCCCGCTACCGCGGGATGAGCGGAGACGTGGACCTGGGACACCTGAGGTGGGGGAACTACGACCTCCTCGTCATCGACGAGAGCCACAACTTCCGCAACAAGAGCATCGACGCCGACAAGAAGGACCGCCACACGCGCCTCATCGAGGACGTGATCAAGTCCGGCGTGCGCACCAAGGTGCTGATGCTCTCCGCGACGCCCGTCAACAACAGGCTCCTCGACCTGAGGAACCAGATCGAGCTCATCACCGAGGGGGACGACTCCTACCTCGCCGAGACCGACGGCATCGAGTCCATCACGCACGTGACCCGCCTCGCACAGCAGCGCTTCAGCGAGTGGAGCAAGCTGCCGGACGCCGACCGCACCACGGAGAGCTTCGCCTCAATGGTGAACCCCGACTACTTCAAGCTGCTCGACGTGCTCACCATCGCGCGCAGCCGCAAGCACATCGTCAAGTACTACGGGGCGTCGAGCGGGAGCTTCCCCACGAGGCGCAAGCCGCTCTCGTTCAAGGAGCCCATCGACTCCGAGGGCGAGCTCCCACCCATGGGCGTCCTCAACGACGAGATCGCGAGGCTGACCTTCGCGCAGTACCAGCTCCTCGGCTACGTGCGCTCGGACGCGCAGCGGAAGTACGAGGCCCGTTATGGCGACACCTGGGGCAAGGACTTCCAGAGCCAGGTCCACCGCACCACGGCCGTCGCCAACCTCATGCGCGTGAACGTACTCAAGCGCATGGAGTCCTCGGTCAACAGCTTCAGGATCACGCTCTCCCGAATCCTCGACGGGTGCGAGGCGCTCCGCAGGCAGCTCGGCGAGCTCGGCTCCGGCGCAGCGTACGACGCCTCGGAGGCCGCCGAGTTCGACGACGACGATGACGCGGAGGAGTTCGCCGCCGGGGGCAGGGTGCACGTGGACCTCCGCGATGTTGACACGCTGCGCCTCGCAGACGACCTCGACTACGACATCGAGAAGCTCCGCGAGCTGCTCGACTACGCGGAGCGGGTAACGCCCGAGCGCGACGCCAAGCTCGCAAGGCTCCGCTCCTTCATCGAGGAGAAGGCCCGCAGCCCCTACAACCCCGGCAACCGAAAGGTGCTCGTCTTCACCGCGTTCGCCGACACGGCCGACTACCTCTTCGATCAGCTTGCCCCGCAGCTCAAGTCGGACCTCGGCCTCGAGTGCGCCGAGGTGACGGGCGACCGCAACCGCACGTGGTCGCTCAAGCTTCCGCGGACCACCTTCGAGGAGGTGCTCGGCCACTTCTCGCCCGTGTCGAAGGAGCTCTCGGACGAGGACCGCGCGCTCGGGGAGATAGACGTCCTCTTCGCGACGGACTGCATCTCGGAGGGCCAGAACCTGCAGGACTGCGACTGCCTCGTGAACTACGACATCCACTGGAACCCGGTGCGCATCATCCAGCGCTTCGGCCGCATCGACCGCCTGGGCTCAACCAACAGGCAGATACAGCTCGTTGACTTCTAGCCCGACGTGGACCTCGACGAGTACATCCAGCTGGAGGGGCGCGCGAACTGGCGCATTCCTGATGTGGCGATACTGCACGAAGACGCGTATCGCAACCGTTCGCCGAGGAGTTTCTCGCGGCGGGAGAAAAGACAAAAGTGGACTTCAGAAGAAACGAGGAACACGGTTTGTAGTACGTAAATAGTACGTCAAATAGTACGTATAAGAAAAAAGGTCAGAGGCTTAAGCCTCTGACCTGCTCTTTCGTGGTCGGGTGGACTGGATTCGAACCAGCGACCCCTTGACCCCCAGTTGGACACGCTGGGCAAACTTCCTCGCCAGCGCGGAACACGCTCGCGGATATCGCCACGTAAACGGCGCAATGCCATGTAACCTTCGCCATGACAGGAAGCACCGGACGGCCAAGTTTGGTGCACGTGCACCAAGCGATTTGGTGCACGTTTGGTGCAAGGCGAGGGGACGGATTCTATGCACTACACCAACGCTTTCATACGCGGCAAGAAGGCGCCCTTCCGAGGCGTCTTCAAGTACAAGGACGCGAGCGGAGAGTGGCGGCAGACCGTGCGCACGCTCAAGGCGCAGGGGATTGCCGAGGCAAAGCGTGAGCTCGCGGAGCTGAGGCTCGAGCTCGAGGACGAGCACGAGCGGGAGATGGAGGTCGCCAAGGCCACCATGACGGTGGACGACTACCTCGACAGCTACATCTCCGACCTCGACAGGTCTCGCTCGCTCGAGCGATCCACCATCAACGGCTACCGCTCCTACGCCAAGTACGTCTCAAACGGCCTGGGGAGGGTCCGCCTCTCGCAGCTCAACGCCGCCCAGGTGCAGGCCTGGGAGGCGAAGCTCCTCAAGGACGGGCTCTCGAGCGTGTCGGTGAGGAAGGCCCACGTGCTGCTCAAGAGCGCCTGCGAGCACGCCGTGCAGACCGACCTCATCCCCAAGAACCCGCTCGTGTCCGTGAAGCCGCCAAAGCTCGAGGCGCCGATGCCCAACGCCCTCGACGACCGCAGGCGCCGCGCGCTGCTCACCTACCTGGACGCGGCGGCCGAGACGCCCTTCAACCTCGCCGTCCTCATGGCACTCTGCACCGGGATGCGCGAGGGCGAGCTCTGCGGGCTCAGGTGGGCCGACGTCGACCTCAGGGGCCGCACGCTCTGGGTGAGGAGGTCGGTCGCCCGCGACAACGGCAAGTACTACGTGAAGCAGCCCAAGACCCGCAGCAGCATACGCGACGTCCCCATCCCGCGCGTGCTGGCGGCGAAGCTCAAGGCGAGGCGCGACGCGCAGGAGACCGAGCTCATCGTTGCCGGGATAACTCCCTCGGACGAGCGCATGGCCCAGATGTACGTCCTCGGGGGCGTGGACGGCTCGTACATGAAGCCTCACGGCCTCTGGAGGCCCTGGAAGGAGCTCGCGGACTCCATGGGGCTCGTGGGCACGCAGGGCAGGCGCCCCACCTTCCACGACCTGCGACACACCTTCGCGACCTTCGCCATCACCGAGGGCATCGACGTCAAGACCGTGAGCTCGATCCTGGGGCACGCGAACGCGGCCATGACGCTCAACATCTACGCGAGCGCGGACGCAAACGCCAAGCAGGCGGCCGCAGCGACCATCGACGAGGTCATGGAACGCAGGCTCTCGGGTTGAATCCAGAGATCATCCGAACGCCCTGTCCGCCTTCTCGTATCCGCAGCTAGCCGAACGCCTTCAGCCGGGTCGAGGAGATCGAACATAGCCTCCGGAGCTCGTCCATCCGTCCGGCGGGCGCCGCCGGCACGCGTTCGGATGGGTCCTGAGGCAAGGCGGTCCCTGCCCGCCGGGGTCTGTCCAGACTCATCCGAACGGGTGGTTGCGCGGTACGCGCGGCCCGGTTTTCAAAGACGGCTACGCCAGGGGCCCCAGCCCCCTCATGGAGCGCTCGCGGTTCACGGCGGCGAGCGTGAGGCCGAGCTCGCCGTACGGCAGCTCGACGATGCCGAAGTCCTCGGCGAGTGCGTCGGCGACGCCTGGCTCGGCCGCCCTCAGGAGCGCAAGCGGCGACAGGCCCATGAGCGACGGCCTCGGCTCGGAGTTGACGTTCGAGCCCACGAAGCTCGCGTCGAGGTCGTCCAGGTCGTCGAAGGAGATGCCGATCCCCTTGGGGAGCATCTTGCGTATCTCGACGTGGTTCCGCTCGCAGCCGGGCTTCTGCTGCGACTGCATGGGGTCGCAGTAGTACACGCGGCAGCGCGACTCGCCCTCCTCGGTGCAGGAGCGCTCGATGCCCCCGGCGTCCTCGAACTCGCTGCCGTTGTCGGTTATCAGGAGCCCGAGGATGCGCCGGAAGGCGCCGAGGCCGACGGCCCTCTCGAGGTCGTCGAGCCTGGCGACCGTGGCCGCCTTGGTCCTCTCGGGCATCAGGAGCGGCAGCTGGGCCTTGCAGGGTCGCGAGAGCAGCGTCAGCAGGCACTGGGAGTCGGTGGGCCTGCCGACGACCGTGTCCATCTCGCAGGCGCGCGCCCGCTCCTCCTCCGGCAGGGCCATGAAGGCCTCGAAGGAGCGCTCCCGCCCGTGGGCGGTCTGCCTGCGGGCGCCCGCCTTCCTCCGCGGCTTGTAGCCGACCTTGCGCCTGAGCTCGGCGTTGCTCATGCCGCCGTAGCCCTCGTCGATCCAGCGGTAGATCGTGGACTTGCTCACCCCGACCCCCTCGGCCCTGGCGCAGGCGATCTGCTGCGGGGAGAGGCCGCGGGCGAGGTCGGCCCTTATGAGCGACACCGCGACCTCGAAGCTTGCCCTGTCCATGTCCACGCCGCGCCTGGGCTCGACCTTGTCGAGCTCCGCGAACGCGTCCGCGTCCGCGGCCATGTACTCGCAGCGCCATCGGTACGAGCAGTGGCCGTAGCGCCTGTACGGGCAGCCGTTGCAGCAGAAGGGCCACGACAGCAGCTTCGGGCAGACGCGGCCCCCTCCGGCGTCCCGGCCGTCCGTGCCCGACACGTTGTCGCCCCTGCCCGGGCCCCTCGTCACGACTCTGTTCCTGACGACCTCGTCGTGCACCGTCGAGGGCGACCTCCCCAGCGCGGATGCGATCGAGCGGCAGCTTTCGCGCCTGTCCAGCCCATGCTCTATCGCGCCCCTGTCGCACCTGTCAAGCCTCCGGTACCTCTTCCTCCTGGCCATGCCGGAATCCCTTCGCTCGGGCGGGCCGGTTGCCCGCCACTCACGCAAGGATGACCCATCCCACAGCACTCATCGGGACGCGTACGGCTGAGCGTTGTGGGAGGGACGGGCTGTTCGGATGAGCCTGCAACTCAACCACGCAGGCTCTCGCCACAGGAGATGGGGAGCTTCGCTTGAAGCCCCGTGTAAACGAAGGCTCCCTGTGGTATAAAGGTAGTGGTGGTGCCGAAATAGGCGCTACCTCCAAGCGCCGGGGGCCTATCCCCCGGCATCTTGTTTAATTGGGGAGGTTTGTCTTGCGCGAGCTATCGATTTTCGCGGACGAGAGCGGCGACAAAACGAATCACGACCGCTACTTCCTCCTCACGCTCGTCGTCCATGACCAGGCGGAGCCCATTGCGCGAGCAATCGGGAACTACGAGGGCCACCTCACCCTTCGCGACCTCCCCAACATCCCCTTTCATTCCGAGCCCCTGCTGAACGGGCACGGGGACTACGCGAATCTCGAGCTATCTCAGCGAAAGAATCTCCTGGTCGCCTTCAACGTCCTCGTGCAACGCCTTCCCATCCGCTACAAGACGTTCGTCTACAAGAGGAGCGAGTTCGAGGACGCCTCCAAGCTCGCGGCCAGGATGAAGCGAGACCTGTCCGGCATGCTGTTCGACCACCTCGAGTTCTTCCAGGGATTCGACCACGTCAAGGTCTACTACGACAACGGGCAGGCCATCGTGAAGAGGGCGCTTGACGAGTCGGTGAGCTTCGCCCTGTCGAAGCAGGCTATCGAGAAGAGGCGTACCACCATGACCGAGTACCGCCTCGCCCAGGTCGCCGACTACCTCTGCACAGTCGAGCTCGCCGCCGTCAAGTATGCCGCCAAGGAAGCGGGTGGCACATACGACAAGTTCTTCGGCGGGATCGGCTCGTTCAAGAGGAACTGGCTTAAGCAGGCAAGGCGGAAGCGGCTCGACTAGCGACTAAAAGATGCTCTTACAGCCACTTTCGGAAGTTTCACACGCTCATCGTCGCCGCAGGAGATGGGGAGCTTCGCTCGACGGTACATTCGTGCTACGTATACTAGTAACGGTAGCATAGTTGTTCAACGAGCGGAGTACGATTGAGAAACGAGCTGATGACGATTGCGGAGCAGAACAACGGCATAGTGTCGTCAGGCGAGGCAACTGCCGCAGGGATCGCCAGGCGAGAGCTCTCCGAGGCCGTCGAGAGGGGCGAGCTCATTCGAATCGCTCGAGGCGTCTACGCGCTCCCCGAAGCCTGGGAGGACGAGTTTGTCCTGGCTCAGCACCGTTTCGCTCGGGGAATCTTCTCGCACGAGACGGCCCTCTACTTGCATGGCCTCACCGACCGAGCCCCCGATGCGATGACCATGACGTTTCCCCGGGGATACAACACCAGAAACGCAAGGGATGCGGGCATAGATGCCCGTACGGTCACCACAGGCCTCTACCCAGCCGGCACGGCGGAGGTCGGGACGCCTTATGGGAACGCGGTTGCCGCCTACTGCCCGGAACGCGCCATCTGCGACCTCTTCAGATCAACCTCTTCCCCCGACCTGCAGCTGGCCATCCCCTCGATCCGCGCATACCTGTCAAGCGAGGGGAGGAACACTGTCCGCCTCATGGAGTACGCTCATCTCATGAAGGTGGAGGCAAAGGTCAGACCCTATGTGGAGGCGATGCTTTGAGGACAAACAACGCTATGCAGCTCAAGGCGAAGATCGATAGTTGAGCTGCACAGCCGCCAACGCCACGCACTCGCCCATAAGGCCCGTAATATGTCCGGAGGGTCTGCGATAATGTCACCCGTGACTGATTCGTACGCGGGAGGAAACGCATGGCATCGAGCAAGAAAGCGGCCGAAGAGTTCGTCAAGCGCTGGACGGGCAAGGGCAACGAGGAACAGGACAAGCACCTCTACTGGATCGGGCTCTTCCAAGACGTCCTCGGGCTCACAGACGCGCTCGACCGCCTCAAGTTCGAGCAGCCAGTCCACACCAAGGCGTCGGAGCACCAGGGCTTCATCGACGTGCTCATCCCCACCGCGTCCGCAATCGTGGAGCAGAAGGGCATCGGGCACGACCTCTCCAAGGCCGAGGTGCGCCAGGGACGCCCCGTGACGCCCGCACAGCAGGCGCTCGCCTACACCGAGGGCCTGCCGCTGTCGCAGAAGCCCCGCTACGTCATCGCCTCCAACTTCGCCGAGATGTGGGTCTACGACACCGAGCGCGACCCGCTCTGCAAGGGCGAGCCCCTCGTCATCACGCTTGCCGACCTCCCCAAGAACCTCCCCGCCATCCAGTTCCTCGCGGGCAAGGGCCAGGCGCCCGAGACCATCCAGCGCGCCGTCTCCGTCGAGGCCGGGCGCATCATGGGGCGCATCCACGAGGCCGTGGCCAAGAGCTTCGAGAGTGCCGGTTTCGACCGCAACGACGAGGCGACCCACCATGCCATCAGCGCCTTCTGCTGCCGAGTGATGTTCCTCATGTTCTGCGAGGACGAGGCGGGCCTCATCTCGCAGAACGCCTTCCGAAACTACGTCCAGCACTTCCCGGCGGACTACCTCAGGAACGCCCTGCGCGAGCTCTTCGAGTGGCTCGACACGCCAGACGACCAGCGCGACCCCTTCGCGAGCGACCTCCTCAAGGCCTTCCCCTACATGAACGGAGGCCTCTTCTCCGAGCGCACCGTCATCCCCACGCTCTCCGAGGACCTGCGCACCACCATCATCGTGGAGGGCTGCCAGGAGTTCGACTGGTCTGAGGTCAACCCCACGGTCTTCGGCTCCATCTTCGAGGGGAGCCTTAGCCACGACCAGAGGCGCGCGGGTGGCATGCACTACACCACACCGGAGGCCATCCATAAGGCAATCGACCCGCTCTTCCTCGACGACCTCGAAACCGCATTTGCCGATGCCTGTGCGAAGCCCCTCGCGGGAGGCGCCCGTACCAAGGCACTCGAGGACCTGCACGAGAGGCTCGGCAGCATCTCCATCTTCGACCCAGCCTGCGGCAGCGGCAACTTCCTCACCGAGAGCTACCAGTGCCTGCGTAGGCTCGAGAACCGCGTGCTCATCGAGCTCTCCAAGGACGGCCAGATCTCCTTCGACATCGAGGGTACCGGAGAGGACCAGGTCAAGGTGTCCCTCGCCAACTTCCATGGCATCGAGATTAACGACTTCGCCTGCGCAGTCGCACGCACCGCCCTCTGGATCGCCGAGAAGCAGGCGGACGCCGACACCGCGAGCATCGTCCATCGCGTCTACCAGGCGTTGCCCCTCACCGACTACGGCAACGTTCGCCAAGGAAACGCCTTGCGCATGGACTGGAACGAGGTCGTGCCAGCTGAGAAGTGCTCGTTCATCTGCGGAAATCCACCCTTCATAGGCTACTCAAACCTTAATAGCGAGCAAAAGGAGGACCGTGCCGGCATTTTCGGCAAGGATGGCGGCACGCTCGACTACGTTTCATGCTGGTACAAGAAGAGCGCTGACTATATGCGCGGCCATCACATCCGAGCCGCGCTTGTCTCTACCAATTCAATCTGCCAAGGTCAGCAAGTGGCACCTTTGTGGAAGCCACTATTCGCTGATGGCATTCATATCGACTTTGCCCATCGCACCTTCGTCTGGAACTCCCAAGCAGACGATGTGGCCCACGTGCACGTTATCATTGTGGGCTTTTCACGCGAGAACGTAGAGCCGAAGTTGCTCTTCACGGGTAGTCAGATACGTGAGGCTGCACACATAAACGGATATCTTTCTGCCATGGATGATGTGTATGTTGCCAAGAGAGCTACGCCTATTTCTCCCGTGCCAACTATGAAACGGGGTGGAGGCGTTGGCGATTGGGGGTTGCTCACCCTCTCAGAAGGCGAACGCGATGAGATGGTGAAAGCAGATCCTGAAGCAAATCAATGGATACGACCGTTCTCGATGGGTGCGGAATTCATAAAGGGAGAAGAGCGCTTCTGTCTGTGGATGCCCGACATTAACCCGACACAGGTTGAATCCAGAGATCATCCGAACGCCCTGTCCGCCTTCTCGTATCCGCAGCTAGCCGAACGCCTTCAGCCGGGTCGAGGAGATCGAACATAGCCTCCGGAGCTCGTCCATCCGTCCGGCGGGCGCCGCCGGCACGCGTTCGGATGGGTCCTGAGGCAAGGCGGTCCCTGCCCGCCGGGGTCTGTCCAGACTCATCCGAACGGGTGGTTGCGCGGTACGCGCGGCCCGGTTTTCAAAGACGGCTACGCCAGGGGCCCCAGCCCCCTCATGGAGCGCTCGCGGTTCACGGCGGCGAGCGTGAGGCCGAGCTCGCCGTACGGCAGCTCGACGATGCCGAAGTCCTCGGCGAGTGCGTCGGCGACGCCTGGCTCGGCCGCCCTCAGGAGCGCAAGCGGCGACAGGCCCATGAGCGACGGCCTCGGCTCGGAGTTGACGTTCGAGCCCACGAAGCTCGCGTCGAGGTCGTCCAGGTCGTCGAAGGAGATGCCGATCCCCTTGGGGAGCATCTTGCGTATCTCGACGTGGTTCCGCTCGCAGCCGGGCTTCTGCTGCGACTGCATGGGGTCGCAGTAGTACACGCGGCAGCGCGACTCGCCCTCCTCGGTGCAGGAGCGCTCGATGCCCCCGGCGTCCTCGAACTCGCTGCCGTTGTCGGTTATCAGGAGCCCGAGGATGCGCCGGAAGGCGCCGAGGCCGACGGCCCTCTCGAGGTCGTCGAGCCTGGCGACCGTGGCCGCCTTGGTCCTCTCGGGCATCAGGAGCGGCAGCTGGGCCTTGCAGGGTCGCGAGAGCAGCGTCAGCAGGCACTGGGAGTCGGTGGGCCTGCCGACGACCGTGTCCATCTCGCAGGCGCGCGCCCGCTCCTCCTCCGGCAGGGCCATGAAGGCCTCGAAGGAGCGCTCCCGCCCGTGGGCGGTCTGCCTGCGGGCGCCCGCCTTCCTCCGCGGCTTGTAGCCGACCTTGCGCCTGAGCTCGGCGTTGCTCATGCCGCCGTAGCCCTCGTCGATCCAGCGGTAGATCGTGGACTTGCTCACCCCGACCCCCTCGGCCCTGGCGCAGGCGATCTGCTGCGGGGAGAGGCCGCGGGCGAGGTCGGCCCTTATGAGCGACACCGCGACCTCGAAGCTTGCCCTGTCCATGTCCACGCCGCGCCTGGGCTCGACCTTGTCGAGCTCCGCGAACGCGTCCGCGTCCGCGGCCATGTACTCGCAGCGCCATCGGTACGAGCAGTGGCCGTAGCGCCTGTACGGGCAGCCGTTGCAGCAGAAGGGCCACGACAGCAGCTTCGGGCAGACGCGGCCCCCTCCGGCGTCCCGGCCGTCCGTGCCCGACACGTTGTCGCCCCTGCCCGGGCCCCTCGTCACGACTCTGTTCCTGACGACCTCGTCGTGCACCGTCGAGGGCGACCTCCCCAGCGCGGATGCGATCGAGCGGCAGCTTTCGCGCCTGTCCAGCCCATGCTCTATCGCGCCCCTGTCGCACCTGTCAAGCCTCCGGTACCTCTTCCTCCTGGCCATGCCGGAATCCCTTCGCTCGGGCGGGCCGGTTGCCCGCCACTCACGCAAGGATGACCCATCCCACAGCACTCATCGGGACGCGTACGGCTGAGCGTTGTGGGAGGGACGGGCTGTTCGGATGAGCCTGCAACTCAACCTTAACCCGACACAGCTTAAATATCACCCTCTCATACTTGATCGCGTGAAGGCTGTAAGAGAAAAGAGGCTATCATCCAATAGAAAGAGAACTCTCAAGGCAGCCGAAACGCCTTGGCGGTTTGACGAACCGATTGAGCCATGTGGCACCTTTTTAGCGCTTCCGCAAGTTTCGTCTGGCCGCCGAAAGTACATCCCTATTGGGTTTATAACCACTGGTCTCATCCCTGGAAATAAACTGTTCTTTGTAGACGGCGCCGGTCTTTATGAGTTTGGCGTTCTCATGAGTCGAGTGCATAATGCCTGGATGCGAATGGTCGCCGGTCGTCTAAAAAGTGATTATCAGTATTCGAGCACCATCGTTTACAACACGTTTGCTTGGCCTGATACAACCCCACAGCAGCGTGAGAGAATTGAAACTTGTGCCCAGGCCATACTTGATGCTCGTGATTTCTACGTTGGATCAACTCTTGCCGATCTATACGATCCCGACGATGAGTGGATGTATCCCAAGCTCGTGGAAGCCCACCGAGCACTTGATGCAGCTGTCGAGGCCGCCTATGGCGTGGACTTCAACGGAGACGAAGAGAAGATCGTCGCGCACCTGTTCAAGCTTTACGCGGAGAAGACCAAGGAGGCATAAGCCATGCCGATGCCGAAGTGGCACGAGATAATGCGACCCGTACTCGAGCATCTCTCAACCGTCGATATCGCCTCCTCAAAGGAGCTTGAGGCACACGTCGCCGAGGCCTTCTCGATGACGGGCGAGGAGCGGGCAGAGCGTCTCAAAAGCGGCCAGTTACGCCTCTACAACCGGATGTTCTGGGCCATCACGGACCTCGAGAAGGCCAAATACCTCTCATACGGCGAGCAGAGGGGCACGTATCGCATCACGGATGCAGGAAGGGCCTTCCTTGGAACGCATGACGGTCCGATAATGGCAAAGGACCTCGAGGCGTCCTCTCCGAGCTTCAAGGCTTGGCGCACGGAGTATCGCGCAAAGAAGAAGGGTACTGGCCAGAAGGACGACGTGGAGCCAGTGGCGACCGACAATGAGGAGACGTCTCCCCTCGAGACGATGGACTCCTCCTACCGTGAGATTCGCGACGCCCTCTCCGACGACATTCTCCAAGCGATCATGGGCCAGAGCCCCTACTTCTTCGAGCACCTTGTGGCAAAGCTCCTGGTGGCCATGGGCTACGGAGAATCCATCGAGGGGCGCGCCGAGGTGACGCCTCAGAGTGGCGACGAGGGCATCGACGGTATCGTCAAGGAAGACCGCCTCGGATTCGATAGCGTCTACTACCAGGCTAAGCGCTGGGACCTAGACAGGACGGTCGGCAGGCCCGACATCCAGGCCTTCTCAGGGGCGCTCTCAGGCAAGGGAGCGAGCAAGGGTCTCTTCATCACGACCGCCAAGTTCTCAAAGGGCGCGAGAGACTTCGCCGAGGGGCTTCACGCCCAGCGTATCGTACTCGTCGATGGCAAGGCTCTCGCAAACCTGATGATTGACTATAGTGTTGGCGTGAGCACTGTTCAGACCTACGAGATCAAGTCCATCGACTCTGACTTCTTCTCTGGTGAATAGATCGGTTAGGAAGCTCAGCCCGTTCGTACGGCAAATCAGCCAACGTTGGCACTCTTAGCGAGTAGCCTATTTCGTACGGCTGCGCCGCCGCAATAGGAGACGCCCGCCATGCTCGCCAACGCCGTCCACGCCTCGCCCGAGACCGCCCAGACTGTGTCCGTACGGCTCTGAGCTCGCCCGTCTCGGGCGGCGGACGTCTGCGGGGGATGCCCCGCGCCCCTGGGAGGCAGCACATGGCGGAACTCAAGCGGCTCGAGGCGAGGCTCACCGAGGGCCAGATGGCGAAGCTCGACAACATCGCGAGGGCCACAGGGCTCAACCGCACGGACGTCCTCAGGCTCCTCATAGCTAACGCGTTCGTGGACGCTGAAGGCATGCGAGAGGGATCGACCGTCGTGCTCGACACCGCGACCATGGCGGGGCTCCTGCAGCAGACGAGGGCGGTGGGGAACAACCTGAACCAGGCCACCCATGCCCTCAACAGGATCGCGAAGGCCGTAGACGGGCTCTCGCGAGACCGCACGGCGGCCCTGGACGTCATGGAGGCGCTCGCTGGCGTTAGGTACCTGCTCGAAGGGTTCGAGGCCGTGAACGCGGCCGTGAGGGAGGCAGCAGAGGCCGTCTCGGGCCGCCCGGGGCTCTTCCTCGGAAGGACCGAGGCGGAGGCGACGAACAGGGCTCCCTCGGCGTCGTGACCACTCCCAGATGTGAAGAATGTATGACTCGGCTCCTTAGGGACGCTTAGGGACACTTATCGTCCATCGCCACGAGCGCCGAGCCGTCGTTTTCGCGAACATCCCCGTCAAGCAACGATCACCTTTGACAGGGAGGAGAACGCATGAGGGAACAGACGACGAGGACACCGAGGGAGCCCGAGCTCATATCGATCACGGAGGCGGCGAGGATGCTCAACGTCTCGACCAGGACGGTCAACAGGCTCTGCCTGGACGGCAAGCTCAAGGCCGTGAGGGTCGGCTGCCAGTGGCGCATCAACCGCAAGGCGCTGCGCGAGGCGGCGGGGCTCGACTGATGCGCTACCCATACCGAAAGCCGGAGGACGACGAGCGCCCGAGGAACTTCACCATGGTCTGGGCGCCCGTCGTCAGGGCGATGGTACAGTCCGGCGCCACGGGGCGCGAGTGGGCCGTCCTCGTGGCGCTCATGAGGTTTCAGGACAAGGACAGGCTGGGGCTCCTGCACATGGGCGCGCGCCAGATATCGGACCTCACGGGGCTCTCGGAGGACTCGGTGAGGCAGGCCCTGATGAGTCTCACGAGGCGCAGGTACCTCCTGAGGGACGGTCACGAGATGCCGATACTCAGGATAGTCGAGCGTGCCGCGAGGGGCAGGCCGTCCACCTACGACCTTGGGGTGGCGCGCGAGGAGAGCATCGACTCCCTCAAGGTCGCCTCGCCAAAGGAGGCGGAGGAGCTGCAGCGGGCCGGCAAGGTCATACCGTATGACGGAGGCGTCACGCCAAGGGCCAGGAAGAGGCCCCCTTCGCGCGACGTGTGACGATACCGTCACGCAGTCGGGAGGCGACGTGTGACCGGGGCGTCACATGTTCGCCTCTCCACGATTCGTTCCATGACATGGTGTCACCCCTCTGGCGGGGAGCCGTCACGCGATGCTGACGCGAGGGTGACGATTGCCGACCTTTTGCGTGACGATTTGAGCCCATGGCGTGACGCATCCGCCACACATCAAGAATTGAGAATCTATAAAACCCATAGGGGCCGGAGCCGTGCTTTCCTATAATGCGCGGATCGCGGCCGTGTGATGCACGCCTCGCCTCGGCAGCCGCATGCGCCGCACCAGGCTTGCCGACCGCAAACCAAAGGGTTCCAAAGGCCCCGACTTTTATGCAAGCCCACCAAACCAGCTACCGCTTGCCGATTCGCGATTTGGTGCAAGACGGGGCCCAAATTTGGTGCACGCTTGGTGCAAAGCGGCCCCCACCTTGGTGCAAGAAAGAAAAAGGCCAGAGAGCTGAGCCTCTGACCTCGAAGTTTCTGGTCGGGTGGACTGGATTCGAACCAGCGACCCCTTGACCCCCAGTCAAGTGCGCTACCAAACTGCGCCACCACCCGTTTATGTGTTGTGCCACTCGCTCGCACAGCTCTGTTATAGTAGCATGAAATCTGGAAAGCGCAAAGGACTTTTTTGATTCCTTTCTATATGACTCCCGTGAAGCTGTCGAGCCCGTAGGTTCCGAAGATGCGCATGCGCTTGAGCTGCATGGGATCGTCTCCTGGCTGTACGAGCCCATACTGCGTCGTGAAGGCAAGCTGGAAGCCGGCATCCTTCACCGCCTCAGGAGCGATGTCGGATACATCTCCGAAGGGATAGGCAAAGGCATCCTTTGTCTTCAGGATCTGGGCAGATCGGTCGAGGTCGGCCACGATATCTTCTTCGCTCATATCGAAGATTCTCCCGCCGTGTCCCTTCTGCGTATAGCCAGCGCGGTGCATGTCATATGAGTGCGACTGGAACACGACATAAGGGCTTGCATGCTGCGACAGCTTGTCCTGGACATCTGTATCTGAGCAGATCAGGAATGATGTAGCCGGAATCTTGTGCTTCTCGAGCTCGGGTATCGCGAGGTTCAGGAATCCCTGTGTTCCGTCATCGAATGTGAGCGCGCAGGACCTCTCAGGCAGGGAGTGCTTCCCCTCGATGTAGGCTGCAAGCTCTGCCCAGGACGGATAGTAATAGCTGTGGTCATTCAGCCACTGGAGTTGCTCGTCGAGGCTTGTCGTGGAGATCATGTTCTGGTTCGTCGTGGCGCCTTCAGGAGGGTTCGCCGGATCGTAGACATCGTGGTACATGAAGACCGCTATGCCATCCGCATCCCATCCCCCATCGACTTCATCCACCACATGGACCGTGCGGGTCGCTGTCGCGACATATCCCGCCGAGTCGGAGACGGTGTACGTGATGGTATAGTCCCCTGCCGTCTGGGCATCCACAGTCCCTGATGCCGTCACCTTGTCCGTGATCTGTCCATCCGTTGCATCATGCGCGTAGCAGCCGCCCTCGATATAGCTCTCGCCGCGCTTCACATAGGTATCGGCAGAGCCGGCAAGGGTCATGACGATACGGCCGTCATTGGGAAGGCCTGTCGAATATTCAGAGGTATCTTCGGTCTCATCCGTCGTCTGCTCTTCGGCAGCTGTGGTGTTCTGCTCTTCCGGCTGCTTGCCTTCGTTCTTCATCAGCCCATGGCCGGCAGCCACGACACAGAGCGCTACCGCGACGGCAGCAATGATGAAGGCAGCTATATGCCTGCGCCTTCTGCTTTCCTGCTTGACCCTGCGCTCTGCATAGCCCCTGGCCTCCTCTGCACGCGAATGCCGGGGCTCATACGGCTTCTCATCCGGGCCTGTCGGTCTCATATGGCTTGCTGCCATGCTGCGTCTCCCATCCTGAATGCACGCTGACAATCTTCATGATAGCGGGCGTAGTTGGCCATATCTAGCCATGCCGCCAGGCTGGCACAGAGGGCAGAGTGCCTCCATTCAGAAGAGCAGGGAAGCCGTACATAGCATGCGGCTTTCCTGCTGAATTCATATGAATCCGCCTTCTCAGAAGAAGCTCCTGCCGTCGAGCATATCATCGTCGAAGGGGATGCCCGCAAGCTTCATGGCAGCCGGCGCCTCGTCGATGAGGCGCAGGCCCTGGTATCGGCCTGACACGACACCGGGTCCCATCATGATGCAGCAGGGCTTCTCTGCGCGCTTGCGATTGCCTCGGACCATATCCTCAAGGCAATCCTCATCCGTCCCCATCCCGAGATGGCTCTGGCTGCTGCAGGCGACTGGAGCTTGCCCTCGGACCACACAACGCCCGTGGTCTGCGCTGCAGCGCTCATGGCACTCATCTGGCTCGGGAGGAGCCCCGATCATCCTGCAGCTAAGATCTCCCTCTGCCCTCTGCCGACCATCCTTGTTTCGCTTTCGCGCGTCTTCCTCGGCGTACACTATGTAACAGATGTCCTTGCTGCTGTGCCGCTCGGCTCCATCTGTGCCTGTACAATCCGGATGGCAGCAAAGCATTTCAAGCCGCTTTCGCACCAGAGGATTTACGGTTCGCCGCCACGCAAGCAGCAGTCTGTGAAAGGCACCCTATGCAGAAACCGACTACCATAAAGCAGCGTCTCCGCCTCTCCAACATCTTGTCGCTCATCGTGCCACTCGCGGTCTGCATCGTCGTTGCGCTGGCGTGTGCAGCAGTCTTTCTCTTCCAGCTCAGAGGCGGCCTCGATCTCGAAATATCGGATGCCGAGGACATGGTCGCGCTCGGCCGCATGGTATCGGAGGCTTCCGGTGCCGTGCTCGAGTCAGGCGTGGAGCAGGCTGCACTCGATGAGATAGCACAGTCTGTTGCAGGTTCAGGAGCCATCCTCCAGGTCTATGGGGAGGACGGCTCGGTCCTCTATTCTTCGGGCACGGCATCACTGGAATCGGAACTCCTCGCCTCTGCGCGCTCGCTCGACGACACAGATGGTGTCCTCGTCTCTTCAGCTGGCACGAGTCTCTATCTCCACCAGGAGGGAAGCTACGACGTCGCACTCTTCGGGCACTACGCGGAAGTCCGTGGCCATGTGCTCAAGCGCGCCTTTGCAATCTCCTTCTCGATCGTCGTCGCAGCAGCTGCCGTCACCATCCTCCTTCTTGACCGTGTCTCGAAGCACCTTGTCCTTGACCGCATCGTGGAGCGCCTCGACGAGCTCCAGGAGGGCGTCTCGCGCATCGCTCAGGGAGATCTTTCCTTCCGCCTGCCAGAAGAGGACGAAGACGAGTTCACTCCCATCTGCCATGACTTCAACACGATGGCAGATGCTCTCATGAAGGCAGATGAGCGCTCGGAAGCCAATGCGCGCTCCCGCCAAGAGCTCATTGCCGGCATCAGCCATGATCTCAGATCTCCTCTGACATCGATCCAGGGCTATGTGGAGGGCCTGCTCGACGGCATTGCCAAGACGCCGGAGCGCGAGCGCCGCTACCTCGAGACGATAGACCGCAAGGCCCAGGAGCTCTCGCACCTCGTCTCCGAGCTCTTCCTGTTCTCGAAGCTCGACCTCGATGACTACCCGGCATCCATCGAGGAGGGCAACCTCTCGAGCGCCGCCTCTTCTATCTTGAAGGACATCCGCGAAGGCGACACCGCCGAGAGCATCACGATCGAGGAGGACCTGGAAACGCCAGTCCTTTGCCGCTTCGACCGCGAGCTCCTCTCCCGCTGCATATCGAATGTTGCCGGGAATGCACAGAAATACGCGCCTGGCGCAACGCTCCACGTCTCTGCAACCACCACGGCAGATGGCGCTGTGCTCGAGCTTGCCGACAACGGCCCTGGAGTTGCACCGGAGACGCTTCCCCATCTCTTCGATGTCTTCTTCCGCACCGACCCTGCCCGCCAGCATCCAGGATCTGGCTCCGGTCTGGGCCTTGCGGTCGTCGCCCGTGCCATGCAGCGCATGAACGGCAGGGCAGAAGCTGCCAAGACACCTGGTGGTGGCCTCACGATACGTCTCACCTTCCCGAAATTCTAGGAGCAGATATGTCCCGTATACTCATCGTCGAAGACGACGAAGACATCGCCGAGCTTGAGCGCGACTATCTTGAGGCAAATGGCCTCGAGGCAGAGATTGCCGCGGATGGCCCCACAGGCCTCTCCAAGGCGCTCTCAGGCTCTTTTGATGCCATGATTCTCGATGTGATGCTTCCCGGCATGAACGGGTTCGATGTCTGCCGGAAGGTCCGCGAGAAGTCGGCCCTGCCTATGCTTCTCGTGACAGCATGCACGGAGGATATCGACCAGATCAGAGGCCTCGGTCTCGGGGCCGATGGCTACGTCGTGAAGCCGTTCTCCCCTTCCGTCCTTGTGGCCCACGTGAAGGCGCTCCTCGCCACGGCAGCGCGCAGAAATGCCGATACAGAGGCAGCTGAGCCTTCCTCCCTGATCGAGGCGGATGGAGTCAGAATCGATCCTGACAGCCACGAGGTGAACGCACGAGGGAAAGATGTCGAGCTCACGAACCGTGAATACGAGCTTCTCCTCTTCCTTATGAAGCACCAAGGCACAGTCTTCTCCCGCGATGCCCTCTACGAGCGTGTCTGGGGCGAGGAAGCCCTGGGGGATGGTGCGACCGTGACGGTCCATATCCAGCGGCTGCGCGAGAAGATCGAACCCGATCCCTCGAACCCGAAGATCATCCAGACCGTGCGCGGCGCGGGCTACATCATCCGTCGCTGACTTCGAGTTTAGGAACTGTTTATCCTGCGTTGGGAGAGCCTTGAGCTTTGCTCAGTAGCATGAGGGCACTACATGGCGCAACCTAAGGAGCTCTCCCATGCAGGACGCAATCTTCGCCTTCATGCAGCAGTTCGGCTATCTTGCCGTCAGTGCCCTCATCTTCCTCGAGAACGTCTTTCCGCCGATTCCGAGCGAGCTCATCCTCCCTCTTGCCGGCTTCTTCTCGAATACTGGCGCGCTCTGGCTTCCGCTCGCCATCCTCGCAGCAACCGCCGGGTCTCTTGCCGGTGCCTATGTGCTCTATGCTGTCGGCACCAGGGTCGATGAGCGCCGCATGGAGAAGATCCTCTCTTCACGTCCCGCACGCCTTCTCGGCTTCGAGAAGGGCGATGTGCAGGCTGCCTTTGGCTGGTTCGAGACGAAGGGCGCCACGACCGTCTTCATCTGCCGCTGTGTCCCTGTCGTAAGGAGCCTCATCTCGATTCCTGCCGGCATGTCGCACATGGGAATCCTGAAGTTCAGTGCCATGACCTTCGCAGGGTCGCTCATCTGGAATGCGATCCTCTGCACCGTCGGCTATCTTGCAGGAGATGCCTGGCAGAATGCCGCATCAGGCGCCGCTTCCCTCATCGACCATGTCACCTATATCGTTCTTGCCGCTATCGCCGTAGCGGCGCTTGCCTGGTTCGTGAAGAGAGTCATTCCGAAGATCAAGAGTCAGGGCAGGGGTGGCACAGGCCCTGTCGCAGAATAGCCACCTACAAAGGAGGGCCGGATCGCTCCGGCCCTCCTTTCGTCTCTTGGCCCTCAGGCATTCCTCGTTGCGACGATATCCACCCCGGTTCCTGCGACATCTGCAAGCACGGTGTCGCCGATATGCACTGGCGCCTTCACGGACGTCTTCGCAAGGGCCGCCATCACATCGAAGATCTTGCCCTTCGGCACGGGCTCCGCGGTCTTGACCGATACCATCTTCGAGGTGGCAGAGCCTTCTACCGGAACGGACGTCGTGACGATGCGTACCGGATTCGTGAGCTCCTGCCTCGCATAGATGTCGCCACGCTTGCAGGTGTTGCCCGTGACAGAGACGATGCTGTCTCCGTCGAACGTGACCGTCACCTGGCAGCCGAGGGGGCAGTTGATGCAGGTAAGCGTCTTCTCTTCCATGATCATGCCTCCTCGAGGACGACACGGATGCTCTCGGCATCTGGATGCTTTTCCAGGTCAGCCTTCTTGAGGATGACCTGCTCCATCTCGCCTGGCGCCACAATCGGGCGCTTCTTGTGCGCGATGCGCGCGCCATCAACATAGACCGACTCGAAGACATTGCGCTTCACGGCCCCGACACGGAAGCGCACGGTGAGCTTCTCGTCCATGGAAGCAGGGTCTATCGTGGCGGGAACCGTATAGCGCACGCCGCCTTCCGGCACGACAGGAATGCCTTTGCGCTCGCTTTCAGGCTCTCCGGCCTTCACATAGGCAGCAGCGTGTCTTCCTGCAGCAGAGGCCTCCTCCGAGACGTAGTCCACGAGATCGTGCACATGCAGGACATTGCCGCAGGCAAAGACGCCCGGCACATCGGTCTCGAGCTGCTCGTTCACGACCGGGCCCTTCGTGACCGGAGAGAGTGCGACGCCTGCCTTCTGCGAGAGCTCGTTTTCCGGAATGAGGCCGCAGGAGAGAAGGAGCGTATCGCACGTGTAGTGCTCTTCGGTCCCCGGAATCGGCTTCAGATGCTCGTCGACTTCAGCGATCCAGACGCCCTCGACACGCTTGTCGCCTTCGATCTTCACGACGGTATGGCTAAGTTTGAGCGGGATGCCGAAGTCATCGAGGCACTGCACGATATTCCTCTTGAGGCCGCCCGAGTATGGCATGAGCTCAGCGACGACCTGGACATGTGCTCCTTCGAGCGTGAGCCTGCGGGCCATGATGAGGCCGATATCGCCCGAGCCCAAGATCACGACCTCGTGTCCCGGAAGGACGCCTTCGATGTTCACGAGATGCTGCGCGCATCCTGCCGTATAGATGCCGGCAGGACGGGTGCCCGGGATATTGAGGGCACCACGTGGACGCTCTCGGCAGCCCATTGCAAGGATCACAGAGCCTGCTTCGATCTGGATGATGCCGAGCTCGGGGCTCACGGCCGTGACGACGCGCTCATGGCTGATATCGATGACCGTGCATTCGAGCAGGCACTCGATGCCGCGCTTCTTTGCCTCATCGATATAGCGCTGCGCATACTCGGGGCCCGTGAGCTCCTCGTCGAACGTATGGAGACCGAACCCGTTATGGATGCACTGGTTGAGGATGCCGCCGAGCCTGTCTTCGCGCTCGAGGACGATGATATCTTTGAGTCCCGCGTCATAGGCAGAGATGGCAGCAGCAAGGCCGGCAGGACCGCCGCCGACGACAACACAGGAACGCTTCATCAGCGCTCGCCTCCTTCCCCATAGCAGTCCTTGTCGTGGCCGACCACGAACTCGGAGCCCTTGCCTTTCTTCGTGATGCTCTCGAGCGCAAGCTCGGGCACTTCACGGGCCAGGATATCCATGACCTTCGGCGTGCAGAAGCCTCCCTGGCAGCGTCCCATGCCGCAGCGCACACGGCGCTTGATGCCGTCAAGGGACCGGGCTCCGCAGGGGCGCTCTATTGCATCGACGATCTCGCCCTCGCTCACTTCCTCGCAGCGGCAGACAATCCTGCCATAGGCGGGATTCTTCTCTATGAGCGCGCGGCGCTCCTCGACAGGAAGTGCTGCTGCATGCACGATGCCCTGGCGCTTCGTGGCGTAGCTGCCTTCTGGCTTCCGCTCGAGCTTCAGGATGTCAGAGACGATGACAGCAACAGCTTCGCCCAAGGCAGGCGCCGAGGTAAGGCCCGGAGATTCGATGCCGGAGCAGTCGACGAAGCCCGGCGCATCCTTTGCCTCTCCCACAAGGAACTCATGCTCAGGCCTATGGGCGCGAAGGCCTGCGAAGGAGGTGATGACCTCGCGGAGCGGCAGATCCTTCACGGTCTTGGCAGCGCCCTTTCTGACGGCGTCGAGCCCCTCTGCAGTCGTCGCGGTATCGTCCTCGTCTTCCTGATCGGTCGCCGTGGGACCCAGAATCAGGTTCCCGTGGCAGGTAGGCGTCACGAGGATGCCCTTGCCCATCTTCGATGGCAGGCAGAAGATCGTGTGGTGCACATGTCCGCCCGCGCGCTTGTCGAGCAGGAGATATTCGCCGCGCCGCGGCACGATCTCCATCTTGTCGGCAGAGACCTGGTTGTGGATCTCGGCAGCATGCGTGCCGGCGGCATTCACGACACAGCGGGCGCGGAATGTGCCATCCTCGGTCTCGATCTTCCAGAGGCCATCTGCCTCTTTCGAGAGCGTCTTGGCCTCGCAAGATGTAAGGATGGTGGCGCCGTTCGTCTCTGCAACCTCGGCCTGCGCAATCGTCAGAAGGAACGGGTCGACGATCCCTGCGGTCGGCGCCCACAGGGCTCCTGTTGCTTCGTCAGAGATGTTCGGCTCCATCTCGACGAGGCGGTCGCGCCCGATGACCTCGAGTCCCTTGACGCCGTTCTTCTCGCCGCGCTCCTTCAATGCTTCGAGCTTTGGCATATCCTCCACGTCCGTGCAGACGACAAGAGAACCGATGCGCTCAAACGGCACATCGAGGCCATCGCAGACCTTGCCCATCATCTCGTTTCCAGCCACGTTGTACTTTGCCATGAGCGTGCCCGGCTCTGCGTCATAGCCTGCATGGACGATAGCGGAATTCGCCTTCGAGGTGCCGGAGCAGACATCGTCTCCACGCTCGAGGACGAGGACGCTGCACTGGCGCTCTGAAAGATTGCGCGCTATGGCCGTGCCCACAACGCCTGCGCCGATGATGCAGACATCATATACGTCATTCATGAAAGCATAACCCCCTCTCGTTGGAAGAAAGCCGTACTTCCTTCCCCGAGAGTGAGTCTATGCAATGTCAATCCGCGGCACTGCCACTTTTCGGCAATGCAGCCCATTGGCTTCTGTAGAGGTTCGCATAGAAGCCTCCCTTGGCAAGCAGCTCGTCGTGCGTGCCGCGCTCGATGATGTGGCCGCCGTCGATCACGAGGATGCAGTCGGCATTCCTGACCGTCGAGAGGCGGTGCGCCACGACAAGCGAGGTCCTGCCTTCCATCATGCGGTCGAAGGCATCCTGCACCTGGAGCTCGGTACGCGTATCGATAGAGCTCGTTGCCTCGTCGAGGAGGAGTATCGGAGGATCTTGAAGCATGACGCGGGCAATGCAGAGAAGCTGGCGCTGTCCCTGCGAGATCGTTCCGCCATCCTCGCCGATCACCGTGTCATAGCCCTGAGGCAGCTGCTGGATGAAGCCGTCGGCATGTGCCTGACGTGCGGCAGCCTCGACTTCTTCGATGGTCGCATCGGGCCTGCCATAGGCAATGTTGTCGCGCACCGTGCCTTCGAAGAGCCACGTATCCTGAAGGACCATGCCGAAGGCAGAGCGAAGCGAGGCACGTGTGAGCGTCTGCGCGTCATGGCCATCGACCTCGATCGAGCCCGAATCCACGTCGTAGAAGCGCAGAAGCAGGTTGATCAAGGTCGTCTTGCCGCAGCCTGTAGGGCCGACAAGTGCAAGGCGTGTGCCCGGCTTGGCCGAGAACGCTATGTCCTGGAGAAGCTTTGCATCTTTCCTGTAGGAGAAGCTCACATCCTTGAAGGCAAGCTCCCCCTTCGGATTCTCGAGGACAATCGCATCGTCTGCATCGGGCTTCTCTTCCTCGGCATCGAGCAATGCGAACACGCGCCTGGCCGAGGCGAAGGCTGTCTGGACCTGCGTCACGATGGCAGAGATCTCGTTGAAGGGCTTCATGTACTGGTTCGCATACGTGAGGAAGCTCTGCACCTGGCCGACCGTGAGAGGAGATGGCCATCCGGTGATGACAGCAGAGATGCCGACAGCGGCAACCGCGGCGTAGATGATGTTGTTGACCAGACGGGTCGAAGGGTTCGAGAGGGAGCTTATGAACTGAGCCTTGCGGCCGGCCGTATAGAGCTTCTCGTTGATGGCCTCGAATGCAGCAATGCTTCTCTTCTGGTAGGCAAAGGCGCTCACAAGCTTCTGGTTCGAGATCATCTCTTCTGCATAGCCGGTAAGCGAGCCCTGGAGCGCCTGCTGCGCAGCGAAGCTCTTCGCAGAGCCGCGGGCAATGAGCCATGCGACGAGGATGGAGAGCGGCGTCAGCACGACGACGATGCAGGCCACCGGCACCGAGAGCGAGAACATGAAGATGAGCGTTCCGGCAATCATCACGATGCCATTGAAGAGCTGCGTGAAGCCCTGGACAAGGCCGTCTCCCACCGCATCGATATCGTTGATGACACGGGAAAGCAGGTCGCCATGAGCATGGGTATCGAGGAAGGAGAGCGGCACGCAGTCGAATTTCGCATAGGCGTCGATTCTCATGTCACGCACGGTGAGGTAGGCAAGCCGGTTCGTGCCATAGCCGCCTGCCCAGTTCGCTGCGGCAGCAACAGCGATTGTGGCCGCAAGGCGGATGAGAATGGGTTCGAGCGCAGCGAATTCGACAGCTCCTGCCGAGACCATGGTATCGATGGCCTGGCCGATCAGGATGGGGACGATAAGCTGGGCCACGACAGAGACGACAGAGCACGCAAACGAGGCAAGCGCCAGCGCTGCATAGGGCTTCACATAATGTGAAAGGCGCGCAAGCACGGTCTTTACCGGCATATCTGGTGCATCGAAGCGGGGGTCGTGGCTTTCTCCCTGAGCGCCTGCTGCGGCAGAAAGCATGGCCTTGGCAGAGGCGCCTCCCTGGTAGGCATTAGGCATGGTCTGCCTCCTTTCCGGCAAGCTGCGACGAGCAGATCTCGCGATAGATGTCGCAGGTGCCGAGGAGCTCCTCATGGGTGCCCAGGCCTTCGACCTTGCCATGATGAAGGACGAGGATCTGGTCTGCACCCATGACAGCAGAGATGCGCTGCGAGATGATCACGCAGGTCGGATGCTGAGGAAGAGACCTCAGCGCCTCGCGCAGACGGGCATCGGTCGCGAAGTCGAGGGCAGATGCCGAATCATCGAGCACGACGAGCGAAGGCGAGCCGACAAGAGCCCTCGCAATCGTCAGGCGCTGCTTCTGGCCGCCCGAGAAGTTCCTGCCGTCTGCCTCCACGACAGAGTCGAGCCCTGCTTCCTTCGCACGGACGAAGTCCTCTGCCTGGGCTGCCCGAAGCGCTGCCCAGAGCTCCTCATCTGTCGCATTAGGCACCCTCCAGGTCAGGTTCGAGCGGATCGTGCCCGTCACGAGATGGGCGGTCTGGGGAACGCTTGCCACTTCATGCCTGAGCTCGTCCAGGGGCCATGCACGCACATCCTGCCCGAAGACGGAGACCGTGCCTTCCGTTGCGTCATAGAGCCGCGGGATGAGGCTCGCAAGCGTCGATTTGCCGGAACCTGTGCCGCCGATGATGCCCAGGGTCTCTCCCTGGCCAAGCGTGAGCGTCACGTCGGAAAGCGCCGGCTTGCCGGTGCCATAGGAGAAGCCTACATGATCGAGCACGAGCGCAGGAGCTGCTGCATCGGCCTTCGGCACTGCAGCATCCTTGGCATCTGCGACGGAAGGCTTGGCTGCAAGCACCTCAGCGATCCTTTTCCTCGAGGCAGCCGCTCGGTTGAAGATGATGGCGAGGTTCGCGACATAGGCGATCGCTATGAGGACCTGCGTCATGTAGTTCACGAAGGCGACGATCTGGCCCTGCTGGAGGACGCCTGCCTCTACCTTGAAGCTGCCCGCCCAGAGCACGCAGACGACGCCGAGGTTCATGAGGAGATAGGCGCCGGGGTTCAGGAGCGCTGCAAGCTTTCCGACGGTGATGGCAGTATCGGCCTGCGAGACGGCAGCCTCGCGGAAGCGCTCCTCCTCTTCCTTCTCATGCCTGAAGGCGCGGATGACACGGACACCTGAGAGCGCCTCGCGTGTCACGAGCGAGATATGGTCGAGCTTCTTCTGCATGAGGGAGTAGTACGGAATCGAGCGCTTCATCACAAGATAGAAGACCAGGGCGACGAGCGGTGTCACGGCGAGGAAGATGAGGCCGAGCGTCCGGTCGATCATGATGGCAGCGGCAAGCGAGCCGACAGCCAGGATCGGCCAGCGGATGAGCTGCCGTATTGCCATGGCAGCCGCAAGCTGGATCTGGTTCACATCGTTCGTGATCCTCGTCACGAGAGACGGAGTGCCGATGCGGTCGATCTCGGCAGCGCCGAAGCTGTTGATCTTCCTGAAGAGCGCATTCCTCAGGTCCGTGCCGACGCCCTGCGAGACCTTCGAGGCAACATGCTGCGTCACGAGCGTCGAGCAGTAGCCTGCGCATGCCATGACCACAAGAAGGATGCCGCGCCGCACGACATACTCTGCGTCATGCGTCGCGACACCCACATCGATCATGTCGGCCACAATCAGAGGCGTCATGACATCGAAGACGACCTCGACCGTCTTGAAGAGCATGCCGACGATGGTCCTCAGACGGTATTTCTTCCAGAGCTCCTGCTCCATCTACACTCCCGAAAGCTACTCGATGCCGAGCGTGTCGGAGAGCTCCAGCCACTCGTCTTCGAGATCCGATATTTCCTTCTCGGCAGCGGCAAGCTCGTTCTGGAGCTCCATGAGGTGCTCGTAGTCGGTAGGGTCGGCTTCTGCCATCTCCTTGCGGATGCGCTCAGGCTCCGCCTGCCTCTTTTCGAGCTTTCGTGCCACAGCGTCGAAGCGCTTCCTGAGCTCGCGGCGCTCTGCATTCGAGAGTGCAGGCTCAGACGGGCTCTCCTGTGCCTGGCTGCCATCTGACATTGTAGTTTCAGAAGAGGGTGCCTGGGCATTCCTGTTTTGTGTGGCTGCATTCAGAAGACGAAGGTATTCATCGGTACCGCCCGGGACATGGCGGAGATGGCCGTCGATGAGGGCGAACTGGTCATCTGTCACACGCTCCATGAGGTAGCGGTCATGGGAGACAAGCAGGAGCGTTCCTGGCCACGTATCAAGCAGGTCTTCGAGGACAGCAAGCATGTCCGTATCGAGGTCGTTGCCAGGCTCGTCGAGCACGAGCACGTTCGGCTCGTCGAGCAGCACGCACATGATAGCGAGACGGCGGAGCTGGCCGCCTGAGAGGTCCTTGATGAAGGTCGGGAACTCGCGGCGGGCAAAGCCAAGGCGTTCGAGCAGCTGCTCGGGACTCTGCGGCTTGCCGTCGACGACATAGTACTTCTTGTAGGTGGCAAGAAGCTCCTCGACACGCCAGTCATCCTTCTTGTGGAGCTCGTCGAGGTTCTGGGAGAGGATGCCGAAACGGACCGACTTTCCAATCTTCACATAGCCACGACTCGGCTTCATGCGCCCGCACATGACCTTGAGAAGCGTCGACTTGCCGGCGCCGTTCTCGCCGAGGATGCCGTAGCGGTCGCCAGGTCCGATGAGCCAGGTGAGGTCCTGGATCACCGGCGTATCGCCGTAGCCGGCGGTGACATTCTTCATCTCGATGACGAGCTTGCCAAGACGCGAGACGGCAAGCCTCTTGAGCTCGACCGTGTTCCTCAGAGGGGGGTCGTTTGCGATCAGGGCCTCTGCTTCTTTGATACGGAACTTCGGCTTCGACGAGCGTGCCTTGGCTCCATGGGCAAGCCAGTTGAGCTCCTTGCGCAGAATGTTCTGCCTTCTGTCTTCCGATGCCTGCGCCATGCGCTCGCGCTCGACACGCTGCTGGATGTAGGCAGAATAGCCGCCCTCGAAGGGATCGATCGTGCCGTCATGGACTTCCCACATATGCTCGCAGACCTCATCGAGGAACCACCTGTCATGCGTCACGACGAGAAGGGCTCCCGTGCCTTCGGGCCACCTTCTCTTCAGATGCTCGGCCAGCCAGGTGATGGCATGCATATCGAGGTGGTTCGTCGGCTCGTCCATGAGCATGACATCCCAGGAACCGACAAGCAGGCGGGCAAGGTCGCACCTCCTGCGCTGTCCTCCGGAAAGGTCGCCGATCCTTGCATCCCAGTCGACGCCGACGAGAAGCTCATCGATGATGGAGCGGATCTTCGGATCCGATGCCCACTCATATTCCGGCACATCGCCGACGACGCTGTGAGCGACCGTATCTTCGTCGTCGAGCTCGTCCGACTGTCCGAGATAGCCGACCGTGATGTTGCCGCGGCGCACGATCGTGCCGTCGTCTGGCTCGATCCTGCCCGCAATGAGATCCAGGAGCGTCGACTTGCCGTCGCCGTTCCTGCCGACAATGCCGATGCGCTCGCCGGCATTGATGCCGATTGTCACATCCTTGAGCACCTGCTTGCCCGGCCATTCCTGGGACAGGTGCTCGCATCCGATGAGTATTGCCAAAACGTTCCATCCCTCTTCATGAAAAGGGCCTCTGGCGAGGCCCTCTCTCGTTCTTTCCTAGAGAAGCTCCTGCAGCTGATCCAGGATCTTCGCGGCAACCTCCGTCTTCGGAAGAACCGGGAGCTCGATCGTCCTGCCAGGCAGGATGAAGGAGACCTTGTCCGTATCCGACCCGAAGGCAGAATCCGCACGCGAGACATCGTTTGCAACTATCATGCTGGCGCACTTTCGTTCGAGCTTCTCGCGCCCATAGCGCTCTGCATCGCCGGTCTCCGCTGCAAAGCCGCAGACGATCCGGTCTCCCTTCGTGGCGCCCAGATCCCTGAGGATATCCTTCGTCTCCACAAGGGCAATCGAAGCGAGCTGCTCCTGCCCCTTCTTGAGCTTGTGGCTGCTCGGCGCTGCAGGCGTATAGTCGGAGACGGCAGCGGCACAGATAGCGATGTCGGCATCCTTCCACGCAGCAAGAGCTGCGTCATGCATCTCCTCGGCGCTCGTGACGCTCACACGCTCCACGCCGTAAGGACAAGGAAGGCTCACCGGTCCCGAAACGAGCGTGACCTCGGCTCCGCGGCGGGCTGCCTCGGCAGCAAGCGCGTAGCCCATCTTGCCCGAAGAGGCGTTCGCGATATAGCGGACCGGGTCTATCGCCTCATGCGTCGGCCCTGCCGTGATGAGGATGCGCTTGCCGGAAAGCCCGTCAGTCCTCTTCAGGACCATGAGCGCCGCCTCGGCGATCTCCTCGACAGGAGGAAGCTTGCCTTCGCCGATGTCGCCACAGGCAAGACGGCCCGACGAGGGGGCCATGACCTTGATGCCGTGCTTCCGTGCCAGCGCCACATTCTCCTGCGTCGCGGGATTGCGCCACATATGCACGTTCATGGCCGGTGCCACGAGCACAGGAGATGTCGCAGCAAGGATGCTCGAGGTCACCGCATCGTCTGCCATCCCATGGGCAATCTTTGCCAGCACATTCGCGGTGCAGGGGCAGACAAGCTGGAGATCCGCCCACTCGGCGCTGTCGATGTGAGGGATTGCCGTAGGCGCAAAGTCGAAGAGGTCCTCGAGCACGGGATAGCGCGTGAGACCTTCGAATGTCGCCTTGCCGACGAAGCGGGAAGCGCCTTCTGTCATGGCCACATGGACTTCGCAGCCGGCCTTCTGGAGAAGCCTCAGGACCTCTGCTGCCTTGTAGGCCGCGATGCAGCCCGTGACATGCAGCAGGACATGCGGCACCTTCTCCTCTGCCATCTATTCCTCCTCGGTACCGGTCACCAGGATGCGGTGGCAGTACGGGCACTCGCAGATCTGGCCCTTGCGGGCGATGTCGCCGAAATCGGACGGCTGGAGCGCGACGCGGCAGATCGAAGGCTTGTTCCCATGGAGCGTCTCCACGGCCAGGCCGCCGAAGCGCGTCGAAGTCTCGCTGTACTTCTTCTGCATCTCGGGCGAGATATGGGAAAGGACGCGCTTGCGCTCCTCTGTGAGCTCCTTCACGGACTCCCTGATGCCTGCCGTCACATCCTGATAGGCACGGGTCTGGTTCTCGGTCTCCTCGTCGAGGCGAATCTTGAGCTCGCCGGCATGCGCCTCGGCATCGAGCATCTTCTGCAGATTCTGCTTCAGGCCTTCATGCGTGAACTCATACTTCTCGCGACGCTTTGCAAGCATCGTGAGCTGGTTCTCGAAGTCCTGAAGCTCGCGCGGCGTGTGGCCGTCCTCGTTCGCTTCGGCCGTGACCTCCTCCTCATGCTGCTTCAGGCGCTCCGTCATGTCCTCGTTGTCCTTGAGCTCGAGCTCGGCATCCTTGCGCTGGCCCACGATCTTTGTCATGTCCTGCGCAAGCTTCTTCTGGGCCTGCTTGATGGCTGCGAGCTTCTTGAGCTGCGGAAGCTTCCTGATCTCCCCGTCGTACCTGATGAGCGAAAGATCGATCTCCTGCAGACGTACCAGCGCTTGTGCCTCATTCATGGATTCTCGCCTTTCCTTCATCCACTAGTTGTTTGCAGCCACAATGCCGATGAGGGCATCGGCAAAGCGGTCAAGGTCTTCATCGGATACGCGCTCGTCGAACGAGATCCTGAGCGCACCCAATGCATCGTTTCTTGCTATGCCCATGGCAGAGAGCACATGGGAAGGATCGAGAGATCCCGAGGAGCAGGCAGATCCTGCCGATACCTCGAAGCCTTTCTGGTCGAGCTTCAAGATCAGGGTCTCGGAGTCGAGCCCTGGCACGTAGATGCTCACCATGCCCGGAAGCCTCGTATCGTCGATCTGAGCCGTGGTCGACGGCTGGATGCCAGTTCCGGGAGCGCAGATCTTCTGGAAGAGCCTGTTCGCCTTGGCAGCGCAGGCGCTCCTGCGCTCCGCCAGATGGTCGGTCTGTGCCTTTGCAGCTGCTGCAAAGGCGAGCGCTCCCCTTACATCCTGCGTGCCTGGTCGCTTCCCCGCCTCCTGGCCGCCACCGAAGTTCTGGGGACGGAACGGGCATCTCATGCGCAGGGCCAGAGCGCCGATACCGACAGGGCCGCCGATCTTGTGGGCAGCGATGCTCACCGCATCGCACGTGTCGATAGCGAGCGGTATGCGTCCGAATGCCTGCACAGCGTCCGTATGCATGAGGGTACCGGCTTTGTGGGCGATCTCTGCAAGCTCGGCAACAGGCTGGATGACGCCGGTCTCATTGTTTGCCGACATGATGGAGACGAGGGCGCAGTCAGGGCCTACGGCACGCTCGAGCTCCTCCGGCGCAATCCTGCCATCACGTCCCGGGCGCACGAGCGTGACGGCAAATCCACGGTCCTTGAGTGCAGGCACGACATCGAGCTCCGAGTCATGCTCTATGGCAGAGACGACGACACGGGTACGCTTCCGGTCGCGTGCACGGGCACCCTCGGCGATACCGTAGAGGGCAAGGTTGTTCGATTCCGTGCCGCCCGATGTGAAGACGATCTCGCCCGGGCGGAAGCCGCCGCCAAGCGCCTTTGCAATCTCGCGCCTGGCCCCTTCGAGAGCCATGGCTGCCTCGCGTCCGAGCGTATGGAGCGAGTTGGGGTTGGCACCCGCATAAGGTGCTTCAGCATAGGCAGCCTCTGCCGCCTTTGCCTCAGGCACCATCGGTGCCGAGGCTGCATAGTCCAGATATACGTATGAATCCATGGGTATACGCCGCTTTACGCTTTCCTGCCAAGCCCGGCTTGCGCAGCCTGGGCAATCTCTGTCATTGCCTTGTGGCGGTCCTCTGCCTTGAAGACGGCAGACCCGGCCACGAGCAGGCGTGCGCCTGCAGAAGCGACCAGCCCTGCGGTCTCTTTCGAGATGCCGCCGTCGACCTCGATCAGAGGATGTGCGCCATGGGCTTCGGCAAGACGCAGGATGGTACGGATCTTCTCGGGCGTCTCAGGGATGAACTTCTGCCCGCCAAATCCTGGGTTCACCGACATCACGAGCACCATATCGACCGTCGGCAGAAGCGCATCGAGCGCATAGGCAGAGGTGCCCGGATTGAGGGCAATGCCTGCGAGCTTTCCAGCGGCGTGAATCTCATCGACAATGCGCTGCGCATGCTTTGCGCACTCCACATGGAATGAGACCATGTCGGCGCCTGCCTCGAGATAGGAGGCAACCTCCTCATCGGGGTTCGAGATCATGAGGTGGACATCTACCGGGATATCCGTCGTCTTCTTGAGGGCTCTCAGAACCGGATGTCCATAGGAGATTTCAGGCACGAACGAGCCATCCATCACATCGAAATGGATATAGCGCGCCCCAGCCACCGTCTTCACCTCATGGCCCAGATCCATCAGATCTGCCGATAGGATAGACGGAGCGATTCCGATCTCGTCGAGCATGCCGCCCCTATTCTCTTGCGCTACAGCCCGTAGAACTCCACACGGGGACTTCTCCCCAGAAGGGTTGCAACGGCTGCATCTACTGGTGTTCCTTCATACAGGATAGCGTGAACGGCTCCTGTTATGGGTGCCTCGATACCCTTTTCACAACAGAGCTTCCAGACGCTCTTTGCAGCTCTGGCACCCTCGACGACCATGTGGGTGCGTGCCTCATAGGCTTCCAGACTCTCGCCGGCTACGAACCCTTCGCCGAAGGTCCGGTTCCTCGAATGCTCGGAGGTGCAGGTCGCGACAAGGTCGCCCATGCCGGCAAGACCCATGCAGGTGAGCGGATTTCCGCCGAGCGCTGCCACGATGCGGCTGATCTCTGCAAGCCCTCGTGTCATGAGGACAGCAAGGGTGTTGTCGCCGGCATCGAGCCCGACCGCGCAGCCGCAGGCGATAGCGATCACATTCTTGACGGCACCGCACACTTCGACGCCGACAAGATCGTCCGATACATAGGCACGGAAGTTCGGCGAGACCATGAGCCTCTGGAAGAAGGCGGCACAATCAGGATTGGCAGAGGCGATGACCGCAGCAGATACCTTGCCGAGGCAGATCTCTTCGGCGTGGTTCGGGCCAGAGAGGCAGGCAATGCGCTCCGGATGCCCCACGGCATTCCCCACGACTTCCGTCATGAGCCTGCCTGTCGCTTCCTCCATGCCCTTCGTGAGGACAAGGAGCGGAAGCTCTGAAGAGATGATGCGGGCAAGCTCGGATGAGACATGCGCCAGATGCGATGAAGGCACGACGACAAGAGCCGCATCTGCATCCTTCACGCATGCAGAAAGATCGGTCGTCGCATGGACATTCTCCGGCAGCACATAGCCCGTGAGATAGCGCGGGTTCCTGTGCTCATGCTCGATGCCAGAGGCGACTGCCTCCGAGTGTGCCCAGCCCATGACCTCATCAGCATGGAGCGAGACAAGGCCTGCTGCTGCCGTGCCCCAGGAGCCGAGGCCTATGACCGCGACCTTCATTTCGAGTCCTTGCTCTCATGATGGAACGAGAACTTGCGCTCCTCGCCGTGGACGAGCTTCTTGATGTTCGCGCGATGTGCCCAGACGACGATCGCGGTGATTATGGCAAGCGGGCAGATCGTAGCTGGCGCATAGCCGAAGACCGCTCCCCAGATCGGGAGCGACACGGCTGCCATGCTCGAGCCGAGCGACACATAGCGGGAAGGCACCGCAAAGACGACGAAGACGACAAGGAGTCCCAAAGCGACTGCCGGGATATAGCCAAGCGCTGCACCGAAGCCGACCGCGATGCCCTTGCCTCCATGGAAATGGAGATAGGGCGAAAAGACATGTCCGCAGATGGCAGCAAGGAAGATGATGGATGCCATCCATCCGAACTCCCCAGTCGGCGCCACCATGGAGGCATTGCCTGCAAAGACCGCCATGCAGAATACCTTCTGCCAGATGAAGGTCGAGAGGAATCCCTTGAGCGCATCGAGCAGGAGCGTGAGCCCTCCTGCCTTGGCTCCGACCGAACGTGCGACATTCGTCGTGCCGATATTGCCCGACCCGACCTTCCTCACGTCGATATGGCCCTCCTTCGAAGCGATGAGGAGGCCGAACGGGATGCCGCAGACGAAGTAGGTGACAACGGCCGCAACGAGGAGCAGACAGTATCCTCCGGCATCTATCATTTCTGCGCTTCCTTCCTTCTGAAGTTCAGGCGAATCGGCGTTCCTTCGAGCTCGAACTCATCGCGCAGGCGGTTCTCGATGAAGCGGCGGTAGTTGTCGTTCACGAGCTCGGTGCTGTTGCAGAACAGGGTGAAGACAGGCGGCTGGTAGCCGGTCTGGGTGACGTAGTTGACCTTGAGGCGCTGGTTCTTGTGGACGACGGTATAGCCGGTCTCGCGCAGGCGCTCCATGAGGCTGTTGAGCTTCGAGGTCGGGATATGGATCGTGCGGGCTTCCTGCACCTTGTCGGCAAGGGCCAAGATCTTGTCGACCGAGCGGCCGGTCTTGGCAGAGACCCTGAGGTAGGGTGCCCAGGGCATGAAGGCAAGGCGCTGCTGGATGGTGCGGAGCGCTTCGTCCCTTGCATGGTCGTCCTTCATGAGGTCCCACTTGTTGAGAAGGACAGCGATGGCGCAGCCTCGATCGATTGCCATCTCGGCGACCTTCTGGTCCTGCTCCGTCACGCCTTCCGTCGCGTCGACGACGAGAAGGGCCACATCGGCACGGTCGATGGCCTGAAGGCCACGGACATAGGAGTAGTACTCGACATCCTCATGCACGAGGTTGCGCTTGCGCATGCCAGCCGTATCGATGAGACGGTACTTCCTGCCCTCGCGCTCGATGACCGTATCGATTGCGTCGCGGGTCGTGCCAGCCACATCGGAGACGATGGAGCGCTTCTTGCCGATGAGGTCGTTCGTGATGGAGGACTTGCCGACATTCGGGCGGCCGATCAGAGCGATCTTGAGCGTCCCGTCGTCGATCTCCTCAGTCCCTGTCCCGTCATCTTCCGGGAACACGGCGATGATATCGTCGAGGAGATCTCCTGTGCCGATGCCGTGCGAGGCAGAAAGAGGCCTCGGCTCTCCGACGCCCAAGGAATAGAATTCCCAGAGGTCCGGCTCGTTTGCCGGGTTGTCGCACTTGTTGCAGACCAGGAAGACCGGCTTGTCGCTCCTGCGCAGGATCTTCGCCACTTCCTCATCCTCGTCTGTCACGCCCGTCGTGGCGTCGACGACGAAGACAATGGCATCGGCCTCTTCGCAGGCCGTGAGCGCCTGCTCGCGGATGCCTGGCGCGAACACGTCCTTCGACTTCACGGATTCGATGCCGCCGGTATCGACGAGCACGAAGTCACGGCCAGACCAATCCGCCTCATGATAGGAACGGTCGCGCGTGACGCCGCGGGACTCATGGACGATTGCATCGCGCTTGATCGCGATGCGGTTGACGAGGGTCGACTTGCCCACATTCGGGCGCCCTACGACAGCGACAATCGGCTTTCCCATATTCACTCCTTAAGCGCGCTCAGCGCGCCTCGCTAGCTCACTTGCCGGCGAGCTCTTCTATCCTTGCGCGCACGGCATCTATCTGCTTCTGAGGGGTCGAAGCTCCAGCGGCGATGCCAATGGTGGAAGCACCGGCGAGCCAGCTGCCTTCGAGCTCAGATACGTCTTCGATATGATACGTTCTCGGACACCTATCTGAGCAAATCTCCGCAAGATGCGTGGTATTTGCCGAGTTGCGGCCACCGATAACGACCATCGCATCGGCGCGCGAAGCAAGCTCTGCCGCCGCCTTCTGGCGCCTCTCCGTCGCCTCGCAGATCGTGTTGTAGACACGGAGCTCCTCGACAAGCGGCACGAGCTCGGAGACGACCTCCTGGAGGCGGGCCTTTGTCTGCGTCGTCTGGACGACGATGCCGACACGGCGGGAGAGCTTCATGCTCTCATAAGCCTGCCTGACATCGGCAGCACTGTTGACGACAAGTGCGCCAGGAGCATGTCCGAGCGTGCCTTCCACCTCAGCATGTCCCCGCTCGCCGAGGACGAGCACCGTGTAGCCGTCGCGCGAGAGCTGCTCTGCAAGATGGTGGACCTTCTGCACATAGGGGCAGGTCGCATCAACGACATGCACGCCGGCTGCCTTTGCTTCCTCGACAGCCTCCGGCACGACGCCGTGGGCACGGATGATCAGGGTCGATCCCTGGGCCTGGCGGGGGCTCTCGGCAACACCGACACCTTCCGCCTCGAGCTCGGAGACGACCTTCGGATTGTGGATCAGAGGCCCCAGCGTCTTCACGGGGCCCTCTACCTCGTGGGCTGCCTTCTCGGCCAGGTCGAGCGCGCGGGCGACCCCGAAGCACATGCCGGCCTCAGCCGCTATCTCGATCTTTGCCATCTCCTACCTCTTTCCGGGATGCTCCTGGCGAAGCTCGTCTCTGAGCGCATAGACGCGCTCCATCGAGACCTTCTCCATCGCGGCAATCTGCTCCTTGCGCTTCTTCACGCCGAGGGACGAGAACTCGATCGGATCTCCCGCCTTCATGAAGACACGCTTCGGACGCGGGAAATGCTTGCCCTTCGGCGTGATGTCGCGGGCACCGACAATCGCAAGTGGCTGCACGCAGGTGCGCGCCATCTGGGCGATCAGGGCAAAGCCGCCATGGATCGTGACGGGCTGGTCGTCGGTCTTGATGCGGGTGCCTTCGGGGAAGATGAGCACCCAGTCGCCTGCCTCGAGCGCTCGCTGCGCACGGCGGATTGCCTTCACGTCAGCCGTGCCACGCACGACAGGGATGCAGCCATAGCGGGAGAATGCCCAGGAGACGAGCTTGTTCTTGTCGAACTCGCTCTTCGAGATCGGGCGGGTCCTGATGCCGTGATGGTAGAGCGCGATTGCGACGACGACCGGATCGAGCATCGATGCATGGTTCATCACAATGACACGGCCCTTGTCGCCGGGCTTCCAGCCGCCCCAGAGCTTCTCTGCCTCTTCGATCTTCCAAGGGAAGAAGATCTTCGTCCAGATCCAGGCACCCGTCATCGATATGGCAAGCCACGCGCGCGACGGCCACGGGAAGGCGCGCATCGGATGCTCGTAGTACTCCTCGGCAGGAAGCCTCCTGAATGCCTTCATGGGCTCCGCCTTCTTCGGTGCCTTCTTCTTGGGAGCTGCCTTCTTTGCAGGAGCAGCCTCCTTCGAAGGAGCGGGCGCTGCCTCCTTCACGGGTTCAGGCTTCGCGTTCTCCTTCGCAGCAGCCTTGTCCATGAGGGCAGAGATCTCGTCCACGACCTCCTCTACCGTCATCTCTGACGAGTCGATCGTGACAGCACCAGGCGCCGGCTCGAGCTTGAACGAGGCGCGGGAGGAGTCTGCCTTGTCGCGGCGTGCCATGTCCTTCAGGATGGCTTCCTCCGACTGCGGATCGACGGCAACCGCCTCCCCCTTCGCCGTATCGCCACCCGCACGCTCGACCGCACGGCGGTGCGCCCTGGCTTCGGGATTCGCAATGAGGAAGACCTTGACTTCGGCATCAGGGAAGACGACCGAGGCGATATCCCTTCCTTCAGCCACGACATCGCCCTGGGCACCGAATGCCTGCTGGCGCCCAACCATATCGGCCCTGATCTCAGGGATGCCCGCGACGACAGAGACATCGCGGTCGACCTCGGCCGTGCGTATTGCATCGCTCACGTCCTCACCGTCGAGAAAGACCTGTGTCTTCTCGGCAAAGGGGCCGAACTCGATCTTTGCTTCCTTTGCACAGGCGGCAAGCGCCTGGGAATCCTTGAAATCGATGCCCTTGCGCTCGGCACGCAGGGCGCAGGCGCGATACATCGCTCCGGTATCGAGATAGGTCAGTCCACGCTTCTTCGCCAGCGCCTTTGCGACTGTCGACTTGCCAGAGCCTGCCGGTCCGTCGATAGCAATCCTCACTTGGCATCACCATCCCAGTTGTCGAGATCCTTCACGACATCCTCTTCGACGCGGCGCTTGACCTCTTCAGGCGTAAGGCCGAGCGCAGCAAGGAAATATCTCTTTCCATCGTAGGAGAGAACGAACGATGAGACATTGGAAATCTGGATACGCCAGAAGCGGTCGGCCGGCGTTCCGTAGATGGCACGCAGGATGCTCCTCGAGATCCCGCCATGCGTGAGGAGCACGGTGCGTCCCCGCACGCTCTCGAGGTCGTCCAGGAGCGACTGCACGCGTGCAAGGGCATGCTCGTAGGTCTCCCCGCCCGGAGCCGTGATGGAGTGCCCCTCGGCGTCGAGCGCCCACGGGAAGGACCAGCCGCGCTTGTGCGCCTCCTGTGCAGAGAGGCCCTCGGCCTCGCCGAAGTCCATCTCGATGATGCGGTCCTCTACCTGAGGCTCGATGCCCAGGCGCTTCCCGGCTGCATAGGCAAGCTTCGTGCAGCGCTGGAGCGGCGAGGTCAGGATGCGGTCAGGCTTCCAGGTGACGATGGCATCGACGGCACGGCGTGCCTGCTCCTCGCCCTTCGGGCTCAGATCCACATTGCGCCTCCCCGAAAGGGTCTGGTCGAGATTTGCCGTCGTCTGCGGATGGCGCATCACGAGGATGCGCTGGAGTTCCTGTGCCATGCTATCTATTGCCTCTTCCTGTCCTGGATGATCTTCTCGAGCGATGCTATCTCGCCCTCGTCGAGAAGCCTCCATGAGCCATATGAAACACCCTTGAGCTCGAGCGGCCCGAAGCCATCGCGGTGGAGGAAGACCACCTCGTGCCCCACCGCCTTGAGCATGCGCTTGACCTGATGCTTCCTGCCCTCATGTATCGTGAGCCCTACGACGGTCTGGCCGACGCGTATGCCTTCGGGCGTCACGGCGTCCCAGGCCTCGCTTCCACGTTCCGGAAAGTCGACCTCTGCCGGCTGTGTCCACCCGTCATCGAGCTCCACACCCTGCTCGAGCGCACGCCTGTTCTCTTTCGTGATCCTTCCCTCGACGAGCGCCACATAGTGCTTCCAGACATGCTTCGAGGGATGCAGGAGCTGCTGCGAGGCATCGCCATTCGTCGTGAAGAGCAGAAGCCCCGTCGTGTCCTTGTCGAGGCGTCCGACCGGAAAGATCCCCGGATACTGCTTCTGGGGCACGAGCGTGCGCACGCAGGGACGTCCCTGAGGGTCGTCCATCGTCGTGAGATAGCCCCGTGGCTTGTAGAGCATGAGGTAGACCGGATGCTCTGCAATCTCTACCCGCCTGCCGTCGACGCATACCACATCGTGGCTCGGATCGACACGGCTGCCAAGCTCTGTCACGACCTCGCCGTTCACGGTGACGCGTCCCGCGGTCATGAGGTCCTCCGATCCCCGCCTGCTGGCGACGCCGGCGCGGGCCAGGAACTTCTGCAGCCTCAAGGGGTATTGGAAATCCGTATCCGTCACTCCTCATCCCCTCCTGCTTCTTCCTCGTCGTCTGCAAGCTCGGCACCGTCCAGAAGCTCGCGCTCGTCGTCGATGTCTTCTGCGGTCTCTTCGAGGGTCGATGCGATGGAGCTGCCCGAAAGGCGTTCGCGGATGAAGCGCTTCGACTCCTCGTCGGGAGCGAAGTCCTCGAGCGGCGGCAGGTCCTTGAGGCTCCTGAGCCCGAACTGCTCGAGGAAGGCACGCGTCGTCCCGTAGACGATTGCATTCGCATGCTCGGGCGCACGTCCCAGCTCACGGACCAGCCCCTTCTCGATGAGCGACGAGATGACGGAATCCGAATTCACGCCACGCACGGCCTTCACGCCTTCGCGCGTGACCGGCTGGTGGTAGGCAATGACGGCAAGGGTCTCGAGCGCAGCCTGCGAGAGCTTCCTCGTGTCCCAGCTCAGGACATAGCGCTCCACGATATCGTGGTAGGCAGGATGCGTGAAGAGGCGCCAGCCGCCTGCGACCTCGCGCAGCTGGAAGCCACGGTTCGCGTCGGCATACTCTGCAGAGAGCTCGGCAAGCACGCCTGCCGCCTCTCCTGGCTGTATCCCCAGGATCTTTGCAAGATCTACCGCAGAGAGCGGATCTGACGACACGAGCAGGATCGCTTCGGTCGCACCCTTCACGGATGCATCGTCGAGATGTGCGAGATCTTCCACTATGAGTCCTCCTCGAATTCATCGAGATCGGTTGCAGGGTCGTAGGCTGGAGCGCCTTCGACCCTGGAGATCTCGATCGGAGCGAAATTCTCTTCCTGTCTGACGGTGATGGAGCCCCGGTGATAGAGCGTGAGCATCGCAAGGAAGGTCGCGACGACCTTCTCCGGGTCCTTCGAGCCCTCGAGGAGCTCGTCGAATGAGCAGTGTCCGCGGGAGCGCGTGAAGCGGTCGACCGATGCCATGACCAGAGCGAGCGAGATCCGCTTCGGAGCGATATGCTCCGCCTCGAGCAGGAAATGCTCGTGGCGCGAATCGAGGTCGGCACAGATGACCGCAAGGCTCGATATCGTGATGCCCTTCGTATAGTCAGGCATGAGGCCCAGAAACTCGGGGTCGGCGCCTGCCGTTCTCGGCAGCATCCTGCTCTCTGCCTCCATGCGCGACGAGAGTGCAGCTGCCGCATTCCTGATCTGCTTGTAGGCAATGAGGCGGGCGATCAGGACCTCGCGTGCCTGCGCCGGATCGAGGTCTTCGAGCCCCGTATCGTCGAGGTCGTCAGGATCCTGGACTCTTGCCGGCTCTTCTGGCACAAGGGATGCCGCTTTGATATCCAGAAGCGTCGAGGCGACAAGGACGAAGTCGCTTGCGACATCGAGGTCGAGGTCGCCCATGCGATTGACCTCTTCGAGGTACTGGTCTGCGACCTCAGAGATGGAGATGGCGCCGATTGCGACCTTCTTCCTCGTGACAAGCTGGAGAAGGAGGTCGAACGGTCCCGAATACCCTTGCGTCTGGACACGGAACGACACGCTCTCACGCCCCCAGAAGCAGGCTGTAGAGCCTGTCCGCCGTGACGTCGAGGTAGATGCCGAGCGGATCTGCATGGAACACCATGGGCACGAGATAGAGGACGATGATGAGGATCGGCATCGCGTACTGCTGGATCGCGTAGTACTTCTGGCGTGCCTCGCCGTGAAGCAGTGGCATGATGATCTTCGACCCATCAAGCGGCGGCAGCGGAATCAGGTTGAAGAAGGCGAGCATGAGGTTCACGTAGACATAGCTCGAGAGGATATAGAGCAGCCAGTACGCCGGGCCATAGAGCGAGAGCGGCAGCACCGGATAGAGGATGTCGAAGAGAAGGGCCCCGATGAGCGCCTGCAGGATGTTCGAGGCAGGCCCCGCAATTGCGACCAGCACCTCATCGCGGTCAGGATGGCGGAGATTGCGGGGGTTGTAGGGCACCGGCTTTGCATAGGCAAAGACCGGCCCTTTGAGGAGGACCATGATGAGCGGCAGGACAATGGAGCCGAAGGGGTCGAGATGCGCCTTCGGGCTGAGCGTGAGCCTGCCCGCATTCTTGGCCGTCGGGTCTCCGAGCTTGTAGGCCACCCAGCCATGGGCCACCTCATGGACCATGGCAGAGAACATCAAGAGCGCGACGGAGATCGCTGCCGTGATTATTGTCATCAGCTGATACATCGTGCCATCTCCTCCATCTTCGTCGAGGGCTAGATGCGCCGGGAAAGCCAGGCGCAAAGGTGCGAGAGAGCAGTCGAGGCTGCTGCCATGATCAGGAAGTCGCCGCGCAGGCTTCCTCCTGTCGGAAGCGGAAAGACGAGCATGCCGCGCCAGACAGACGGCACGAAGGCTGCAGCCGCATTCGTGAATCCGACCAGCAGGAGGCGATTCGTTCCCGCATAGAGCGCAACAGCAAGAACGATAGCCACCCATATGATTGCCATGACCCTGAAGGCCAAAGACAGGATAGGGAGCGCTCTCTCTTTCACTCCTGGCCTGCCTCCTCGATCTTCGTCGAGAGCTCGAGCCACTCGTCCTCGAGGGTCGGAATCTTCTTGCTGAGCGCCGTGTATTCCTTCATGCACTCATCGAACATCTTGGCATCGTTGTAGAGCTCCTCTGATGCCATCTCAGCCATGAGCTCGTCGTAGCGCTTGCGGGCAGGCTCGAGGGCTTCCTCGACCTCCTTCAGGCGCTTGCGCTCCTTCCTGAGCGCACGGTTGAGCGCATTTCTGGCCTCTGCCTCGGCGCGGCGCTGCTCCTTCGTCTTCACGTTGCGGCCAGTCTGCTCCGTTTCAGGCACAGGCGCCTTCTTCTGCGGAGCCGCCACGACGCCGGAGCCTTCCTCATCCTCGGCAGCACGTGCCTCGAGCTCTGCCTTCTTCCAGAGGTAGTACTCGTAGTCGCCGTCGTAGATCGTGACCTTGTGGTCGCGGACATCGATGACCTTGTTCGCGACAGCACGCACGAGATGCTCGTCGTGGCTGATGAGGACGATCGTGCCCGGGAAGTCCTTCAAGGCCTCCTCGAGGACATCGACTGAGTCGATATCGAGGTGGTTTGTCGGCTCGTCGAGCAGAAGCAGGGGATCTGGCTTCACGAGCATCTTGGCAAGTGCCAGACGCGCCCGCTCGCCGCCGGAAAGGACGCTCACGTGCTTGTCCACATCGTCGCCGTGGAAGAGGAACGCACCAAGCAGGCGCCTCTCCTCCGATGTCGTCCAGCCCGGTGCCACCGCATCGATCTCCTGGAGCGCCGTATGCGCAGGATCGAGCTCCTCGAGCTGGTGCTGGGCGTAGTAGGACTCCGTCACGTTCTGGCCCAGCTCGACCGTGCCCTCATCGGGTGTGAGCTTTCCATTCATGAGCTTCATGAGCGTGGACTTGCCGGCGCCGTTCGGGCCCACAAGCGCCACATGGTCGCCACGGTAGAGGCTCACATTCACATGGTCGTAGACATGGTTCGTACCGAACGATTTCGCGACATCCTTCATAGCAATCACGGTATCGCCTGTGCGCGGAGGATCGGGGAACGAGAAGTGGACCTGCTTCTGGCCTTCCGGCAGGATCACCAGCTCCTTCTTGATTTCCTCGATGCGCTTCATGCGCTCCTGCGCCTGTGCTATATTAATAGGCACAGTCAACACCCCGATATTGACATCACAGGATTTCATTTTTACCTCAAATTCATCCGAATGATAAATAGGAATTCCATTTATTTCCTTTCCCACCAGTTCGGGGTTAATATCAAACGCACCTACTATCTCTAATCCAAAATGATGCAGGCCCGAGTCGCGCAACAAAGCACCTCCCAAACTACCAACACCAAACAAAAAAGCTTTATGCATCTTGGTAAATCCCAAGAAACGCTCCAGCACCTCTATCAACGCATCAATCTCATATCCCACACGTGTACGGCCGGATATATTTACATAAGAAAGATCTTTCGCTATTTGGGAAGCATCCACATTGATTTGCTTGGATATTTGGGTAGAAGACACGTACGTTTCTCCCTGTTCTTTCATCAGTTTCACATTCGAAAGATACCACGGAAGTCTGCGCAAAGTCGGCTCAGGCACTTTATCCGAGAATTTATGCATACGTATATCCATCTTTTTCTTTAGGTATTATCATTAGGTAATTTGCAAAAGTACACTTTTATTTGTTACATTGACGGATAGAGTATAAAAAAAGTCTTATCTTTGAGTATTCATTTAAGCAAAATTCACATGAAAAATAACGATTGGAAAGAACGTCTGAATGTGGTTTATTCCACAAATCCTGATTTCAAGTATGAAAACGTTGAAAAGGAAGAGACTAAAACATTAGATAAAAAACAACAAAAGCTCCGTGTCAATATAGAAAAAAAAGGACGGAGTGGCAAAACCGTGACATTAATCAACGGGTTCATCGGAACAGAAAATGACCTGAAAGAGTTGGGTAGATTATTGAAAAGCAAATGTGGGGTAGGCGGTTCAGCAAAAGACGGGGAGATCCTTATTCAAGGAGAGTTCAAGCAACGGGTCATCGAGTTGTTGAAAGCTGAAGGATATACCCAGACCAAATAGCCGGAAAAAAGAAAGGGACTGTTGTCACACAGTCCCCCTTCTATAATTGCGGAAATCTTATTCAGCACGTAAAGTGAAACGTTTGAAAGCAACGATCTGCAATTCAGGATCAGCTTCCTTCAACACTTCTCTTACAGTCTTCTTACCATCCATGATATCCTCTTGGTTCAGCAAGCAAACTTCCTTCAAGAACTTGCCCAGACGACCTTTAGCAATGTTTTCAATCATCTGTTGTGGCAAGTTAGCAGCTTTTTCAGCAGAAACAGTAGCAATGATTTCTTTAGCTTTGGCAATATCTTCGTCAGTGATCCAGCCCTTAGCCTTGTTACTTTCCATATGTTCTTCGCTGTCTACGTGTGCAGGGTTGATACCAGCCTTCTTCAAGGCAACTTCAACAGCCTTGTCTACTTGTTCTTTCTTAGTCTTGTCAATAGCTACCTGTATTTCAGCTTCTTTTACAGATTCAGGAACACCGGCTTCATCAATTGCAATAGGATTCATAGCAGCAATCTGCATAGCAACTCCGTGAGCGGCAGCTTCAGCTTCTTTATTCATTGCAACAATAGTACAAAGCTGGTTATTTCCCTGGTGGTTATAAATAGAAGTATAAGCACCTTCAACCACATTGTAACCATCCAATTCCATTTTTTCACCAGTGATACCACTACGGTCTGTTACTGCATCTTGTACAGTACCGTTACCCATAGGCAAAGCCTTTACTTCTTCCAAAGTCTTACACCTGTTGGCAACAGCAGCATCCAGAATAGCTTGAGTCAAAGCTATGAAATCAGCGTTTTTAGCAACGAAGTCGGTTTCGCATTTCAAAGCGATGATAGCAGCAAATTCGCCATCCTTTTTTGCCAGCACACAACCTTCAGATGCTTCACGGTCAGAACGTTTTGCAGCAACAGCCTGTCCTTTTTTACGAATAATTTCCATCGCTTTATCGATATCGCCGTTTGCTTCAGTCAAGGCGTTCTTGCAATCCATCATACCAGCTCCACTAATCTTACGAAGCTTGGTTATTTCAGCCATAGTTACAGCCATAATATTCCTTTATTTTTTAATTGTTAGTAATATCTTTAAAACAGAATTGAGAATTGAAAATTGAGAATTGAGAATTAACAGCATAATCTGCCCCTTTCCCAATTTTCAATTCTCAACTCTCAATTTATACTATTAAGCTTCTTCGTCTTCTTTCAAGAAAGCGGCAGCCTTAGCAGCATTGATAGCTTCTTCTTCGGCTTTATCCATACGAGCCTTGGTATTTTTCTTCTTACCAGCACCCTTAGGAGCATTCTCACCGGCAGCTTCCATATCTACTTTTTCAGCTTTTCTTTCTTCCAAACCTTCAGCGATAG
>OGYD01000231.1_pt1 | contig 46804 bp, 38 predicted proteins | sample 1576441 | NCBI WGS metagenome assembly OGYD01 (sample SAMEA3541537, study PRJEB24748) | human gut metagenome | biome: human gut; feature: human-associated habitat; material: faeces | place: China | collected 2012 | reverse complement strand
GTAGCCCGTAGCAGATTCGAACTGCTGATCTCCGCCTTGAGAGGGCGGCGTCCTAAACCGCTAGACGAACGGGCCAGATGGCTGGGATAGAGAGAATCGAACTCCCATTGACGGAACCAGAATCCGCTGTCCTACCGTTAGACGATATCCCAAGAGGTCGTGCGTGCGCTTCATCGGCGCGAGAAAGAACTATACCGCAGAGGGTGGGGGTGTGCAACGACATTCTGCAAATTGGGCAAAAAGTCGCTCTGGACCCCCGCTCCACCACAATCTCGCCACAAGTCGTCTCCAGCTTTCTGGATTGGGCTTTGTCCATGGGGAATGGGCGCTGACGGGATGCATCCCCGCCAGAGCGTCCAGTGCCGGGTATGATAGTAAGGCGGAATTCGGAAGGTTGCACATGCAGAGCAGAAGGGATGCGGATGGCCAAGGCTGACGACACAAAGGCAGGCTCGGCCACGAAGGCTTCTGCCGGCACGGCGCCCAAGGCGGCTCCGCACGGGCACGCAGGACATCATTCCTCGAAGCCGAAGCTCAAGGTCTCGACAGGACATATCCAGGCAGAAGGGAACGAGGACCAGAAGGCAAGTGCGCGCAAGGGTGCGCTTTTCCTGGCTGGTGTCGTTGCCCTCTATATCGTCTATCTTGTCTTCTCGGGACAGATGGTCCAGTTCCTCGATGCGCTCTCGACGGTCGATACGCACTGGGTCTGGCTTGCCTGCCTCTGCTATGGCTTCTACTTCGCCTTCGGCGTCCTTGCCTACGTGATTGCTGTCTTTATCGACCATGACTCTCCTGTCGGCATCCGCGACCTTATGAGCGTCGAGGCGTCGGGCGTCTTTTTCGGGAACCTCACGCCGATGATGGCAGGATCGGTCCCGTCGCAGATCGTGCGCCTCACGAAGACAGGACTCGATCCGGGCGAAGCTTCTGCTACCCAGTTCACCCGCTTCATCATGTTCCAGTTCGGTGTCGTACTCTTTGCTGCCATCATGCTTGCCGCCAAGCTCGAGTTCTTCTTCGAGACCTACGGCGATATCGTGATCTTGAACCTCATTGTCTTCGGCGTGCACATGCTCGAGCTCATCGCGCTCTTCGTGATCTGCCTCTGCCCCCGCTTCGTTATGCGTGCGGGCATGGCAGCTATCCGCTTCTGCAAGCGCGTGGGAATCCTCAAGAAGCAGGAGGATGTCGACCACTGGACCGAGGTCGTGAACGTTCAGGTCATGCAGTTCTCCGATGCCTTCAAGACGGCAGCAAAGGACTGGCCCTCGATGCTCCTCACGCTTGCTGTGACCATGGCACAGCTTGCCAGCCTCTACATGATTCCGTGGTTCGTGCTCAATGCCTTCGGTGTCGAGGCGGACTTCCTCGACTGCCTGGCTGCTGGCTCCATGGTGCAGATGGTCTCCTCGGCTGTGCCGCTTCCGGGTGGTACCGGCGGTGCTGAGGGTGGCTTCTTCATGTTCTATGGAGGCCTCTTCGGTTCGTCTGCGACGGCAGGATACCTGATCTGGCGTCTCGTCACGTTCATCGCGCCCACGATCTTGGCAGCACCGCTCCTGAGCCTCAAGACCACGAACAGGACAAGAAGCATCTACCAGCGCTGGCAGGACCTCACACATGGCGGGGGCAGGAGTGCCGGCGTCTCGATGTCTGGTACCACGATCAAGCAGCGCGTTGCCCAGGAGAAGCGCAGTACCCAGAGAAAGAAGCATTAGCCAGAAAGGCTTTGTCATATGGCATTCGGAAAGAGCAGAAAGACGCAGGCGGCGTCGCAGCCTGGCAAGGACTCTGCCGAGAACAAGGGCCGTGCCTTCAAGGGCATGCTGTTCCTCGCAGGTGTCGTCCTCTTCTATGTCCTCGACCTCATCGTCACAGGGCAGATGGAGACCTTCCTGACGTCGCTCCATGAGCTCGAGACAAGCTGGATCGTTGCTGCTGTCATCTGCTATGTCCTCTACTACATCGCAGGCGTCGCAGCCTATGCGGTGGCAGTCTGGCTCGACCGCGACTCTCCTGTCGGCATCCGCGACCTCATGAGCGTCGAGGCCTCTGGCACGTTTTTCGGAAACCTCACGCCCGCTATGGTGGGCTCGGTCCCGGCGCAGATCCTGCGCCTCACGAACGCGGGCCTCGATGCCGGCGAGGCGACGGCAACGCAGCTGACCCGTGGCATCACGCAGCAGATCGCATCCGTGAGCTACTGTGCCGTCATCCTCTTCGTCGGCTTCGTGGCATTCCAGGCATCGTACGGCAACCTGATCTTCCTTGCCCTCATTGCCTGGGCCATTGGCCTCTTGAAGATTCTCGGCGAGCTTGCTGTCTGCTATTTCCCGAACCAGGTCATGCGCTTCGGCAATGCTGCCGTCAAATGGATCTCGAAGCGCGGCTGGCTCAAGGACTATGGCCGTGCCTATCATTTCGTAAACAACGAGGTGGGGGAGCTTTCTGATGCCTTCAGGCGTGCCACGAACAGCCGCCAGGGCATCCTTGTCACGCTGGTGATCAACTACATCCAGCTCACGCTGCTCTATCTGATTCCCTGGTTTGTCGCCAATGCCTTCGGCTGCAACCTGAATCCCATTGCCTCGATCGAGCTCTGCGCGCTTGTCCAGATGGTCGGTGCGGCCGTGCCGCTTCCGGGTGGCACGGGAGGCGTCGATGTGGCCTGGAACATCTTCCTGGGGCCGACCTTCGGCACGCTGACGACCGCTGGCTTCATCATGTGGCGTGCCGTCTCCTATATCGGCCCGATCTTCCTTGCAATCCCGCTTCTGAACCTGCATTCGGGCAGGAAGGAGCAGTCGCTCTACCAGAGGTGGAACAAGATTGCCTATGGTGCCGGCAAGAAGTCCAGGCACTGAATGGCCTGAGACAGAAAAAGGAAGGCGTCTGCATCGGGGCAGGCGCCTTCCTCCTTTCTCTGGCAGCGGGCTTCTGTCCTAGGCCCCGCAGGCCGTGCAGCCGGCGTGTGCAGAGGGCTCTGCGGCAAGGCCGCCCAAGGCTGTCTCCCTGAGCTCTGCGGGCAGGGCATGCCCCACCTTTGCCATTGCGTCCACGACCTCGTCGAAGGGAAGGGGAGGGCGTATGCCGGCATGTGCAAGCTGCGCTGCGCTCATGGCTGAGGCAACACCGATCGCATTCCTGAGCTGGCAGGGATACTCGACAAGTCCCTGCACCGGGTCGCAGACCAGGCCAAGAAGGTTGCCTATCGCAATCGAGGCAGCAGCCAGCGCCTCTTCCGGCGTGCCGCCGAGAAGCTCTGCGAGCGCTCCTGCTGCCATGGCGCTCGCGGTGCCGACCTCGGCTTGGCAGCCACCTTCTGCGCCCGCGACGCCGGCATCCTCTGCTATGAGGGCACCGATTGCGGCGGAGGTCCAGAGCGCGGAGGCCATGTCTTGCTCGGAACTCCCAAGCTCCTCTGCGGCGGCAAGGACGGCTCCCGGCACGACGCCCGAAGCACCTGCTGTCGGCGCGGCGACAATCACGCCCATAGCGCTCGACCGTTCAAGCACCGCCATAGCATAGGCCGTCGCCTTCGTGAGAGCAGAGCCGAGAAGGGCAGAGGAAGAGGCAGCCACCTCGGCTGCCTGGCCGAAGAGGAAGCCGCCGAGCGAGCGCACGGGGTGCTCGATCGTGTCGTGCGTCTCTTCTTTCATGGTGGCAAGCACCTTCTCCATCTCTGCATCAGCTGCCTCCTGGCTTCCCAGAAGCTCAGCCTCGCGGGCGCGCATGATATCCGCTATGGAAGCGTTGCGGGCAGAGCAGAGGTCTGCAAGCTCGCGTCCTGTCGCAAAGTCCAGGGCAAGTGCCGTGTCGGGGGAGACGCCTGAGGCTCCGGGGATGCTCACCGAAGAAGCAAAGATGATGTCAGGACGCTCCTGGCAGGTATCCACAAGCTCTTCGGGCACCGGCTCGTCCGTCTCGAAGACCGTATAGGCACGGCCTCCGCGTGACTGGCGAAACGTGCGCATCGTCGCGATATTGACCGAGGCCGAGGAGAGGGCACCGGTAAGCGCGGCGAGGACGCCGGGCCTGTCATAGTGGGAGACGAAAAGGGTCGGGTAGTCGCCGGTGATCTCGACATGCACGCCGTTGATCGAGGAGATGCGGATGCGGCCGCCGCCGATGGACTCTCCTGTGACCTCGAACGTGGAGCCGCTTGCGCAGAGCATCGAGATGGATGCCGTGTTCGGATGCGGCATCACGCCGTCGGGACCCTCAACGATGGAGACCATAAGGTTGCGATCGCGCGCAATCTCGAGCGAGTCGCGGACGCGGACATCGTCGGGAAGCATGCCCAGAAGGCCTGCGACAAGCGCCTGGTCGGTGCCGTGGCCCTTGTGCGTGCGGGCAAACGAGTTGTAGCAGACGATATCGGCACGCACGACCGGTGAGGGTGCCAAGGAGCGTGCGACGAGCGCGATCCTCAGGGCGCCTGCTGTATGGGAGGATGAAGGGCCGACCATGATGGGGCCAAGTATCTCGAAGGCAGAGGTATGCACAGATCCATTCCTCTCGAAACATTCTGGAAATAGGCATGCCCCATCGTGGCTCATTGAGATTGTCTTGGCAAGACAGGAACACAGGAATCGTGGATATTGGCAGGCATTCAGATCAGTTTCCTGCCTGAAACAGCAGAGCATCACAATGGATGAGGCATATCAAAAAGAGAAAGGATGCAGACATGGACAGGAGCATCTATACAGAGCGCAGGGAAGAGATCCTGCGCAGGATGGCAGAAGACGGCTTCGATGCCCTCGTCATTCCGGCAGGCGCAGACATCTCATACCTTACCGGCTTCACGGGCGAGGCAGGGGTCGCGGTTGTCGTGCTGTCTCCCGAAGGTTCGAGCTTCGTCACGGATTCCCGCTATACGACGCAGGTCGCCGAGGAGACGGAAGGCTATGAGTGCGTGCTCTGGCAGAAGGGGACGCACAGCTACTGCGAGAATGCGGGCATGGTGCTTGCAAAGCTGGCACCCAAGACCGTCGGCATCTACGGGGCAGACCTTACTTACAAGGACTTCCTCGGCATGCAGAGCCGCTACCCGCAAGGCGAATACAAGGAGGCTCCTGCCTACCTCACCGAGATGCGTGCGAAGAAGACGCCCGAGGAGCTCGATACGATCCGAGAGGCCTGCCGCATCTCCATGCTCTCGTTCTATGCCCTGCTTGACTCCATCCGTCCAGGCGTGACGGAGAAGGATGTCGCAGACGAGCTCGAGCATCAGTTCCGCAGCCATGGCGGCTCCGGCATGTGCTTCGACACGATTGTCGCTTCTGGCCCCGTCAATGGTGCCTGCCCGCATGCAAGCGTCTCCGACCGCGTGATCCAGAAGGGCGATTTCGTGACAATCGACTTCGGCACGCGCTACCACGGCTACTGCTCCGACATCACGCGCACGGTCGCTGTCGGCAAAGGCGCTGACGCCGAGCTCTATCACATCTTCGATATCGTGACAGAGGCCAAGAAGGCGGGCCAGGAAGCCCTCCATGCAGGCCTTACCAGGAAGGAGCTCCACGAGGCAATCGAGGCGCCGATCAAGGCAGCAGGCTATGTGACGCCCCATGGCTTCGGCCACTCATTCGGCCTCGATATCCACGAGCTTCCGTTCATCAACGGAAACGACGAGACGCCGTATGAGGCGGGGACGATAACGACTATCGAGCCGGGCATCTATGTGCCGGGACTCGGTGGCGTTCGCCAGGAGGATGACTATCTCATCTGCGACGGTGGCTACGAGCGCCTGACCTTCATCACGGACCATCTGATCGAGCTGTAACGACAAGCTTCTCAGCGACAGAAAAGACCCCGCCGGCTCATCCGACGGGGTCTCTGCGCTTCATGCTATGAGCTGTGCTTACTGCGCAAGCGGAAGCGCATGGTCGATGCGGGCAAGTGCCATGTCCTTGCCCATGAGCTCAAGGGACTCTCCAAGCGGAGGGGAGACCATGTTGCCGCAGACGGCGACGCGGAGCGCTCCGTAGAACTTGCGCTTGTTCGTGCCAAGCTGCTCGGGCAGAGGCTCGAGCGTAGCGTCGATTGCTTCGGCCTTCCAGGAGTCGAGGGCGGCAAGGGCTGCACGGGCACCCTCAAGGTAGGACTTCGTATCCGGCTTCGCGATGTTCTTCTGGACGCTCTTCTCGTCGAGCGGAAGATCTTCTCCCTCATAGAGGAAGCGGCTCTTCTCCACGACATCAGGCGTCACGGTCGTCCTCGGCTTCAGGATCGAGGCAAGCAGCTCATACCAGGCCTCGTCGTGAGCAGGGGCATCGCCCTCGAGCCCTGCCTTCTTGAGCTCCGGCAGGAGCACGGTCTTTGCGAACTCCGCATCACTCATTGCCATAAGGTACGTCTGGTTGATGGAGTCGAGCTTCTTCGGGTCGAAGGTAGCGGGGTTCTTGCTCACATGCTCGAGCGAGAACGTCTTGGCAAGGACGTCCCTCGGCACGATCGTCGTCTCGCCGTCAGGAGACCAGCCCAGAAGCGCCAGATAGTTCACGAAGGCATCGGAGAGGTATCCCGCATCGCGGTACTCCTCGACCGACGTTGCGCCATGGCGCTTGGAGAGCTTCTTGCCGTCGGGACCCAGGATCATCGAGATATGGGCGAAGGTGGGAACCGGTGCTCCCAGGGCCTCGTAGACCATGATCTGGCGCGGCGTGTTCGACAGATGGTCGTCGCCCCTGATGACATGGGTGATGCCCATCATGGAGTCATCGACGACGGTCGCGAAGTTGTAGGTCGGCGTGCCATCGGAGCGGAAGATGATGAAGTCGTCGAGCTCCTTCGCATCGAACACGACATCTCCGTGCACGGCGTCGTGCACGACCACGTCTCCGCGGTCAAGAGGCACCTTGATGCGGATCGTGTGGGGCTCGCCGGCATTGACCCTGGCCTGTGCCTCTGCAGGGTCGATGTTCCTGCAGGTGCGCTGGTATCCCTGGAAGGGGTCCTTGCGCTCCTGTGCCTTGCGCTTGTCCTCTGCGAGCTTCTCGGGCGTGCAGAAGCAGTAGTAGGCGTTGCCGGATTTCACGAGATCCTCTGCAGCCTTGCGGTAGAGATCCATGCGGTCGGTCTGCTTGTAGGGGCCGAAGTCGCCGCCGACCTCGGGACCTTCGTCCCAGTCAAGCCCCAACCACTTCATGGCGCGGAGGATGATCTGGGTGTTCTCCTCGGTGGAGCGGGTCGGATCGGTGTCGTCGATCCTCAGGATGAACGTGCCATGGTTGGCACGGGCGAAGGCCCAGTTGAAGATTGCGGTGCGGGCGCCGCCGACATGGAGCTTGCCGGTGGGCGAGGGCGCGAAGCGCACACGGACGGGACGGTCTTGATCTGCCACAGAATTGCCTCTCGACAGGGGCCCGATTGGGCCCATATGTACATGGTTAGCGCATTCAGTATAGACGCTAGAGATGCGTCTACATCAACTTCGTGCTTTCGAGCTTCTCCTCGAGCAAGTGGTTGAGATGTATCACCGGGCGCCTCAGGATGAGGCCCAGGAGGAGGGCAGGGATGATGAAGCAGGCAAGGCGCAGCATGCAGAACCAGTAGTCGTTCTGGTAGATGCCGGCTATGCAGGCGCGCATCGCATCCTCGCCGTGGACGAAGGGCAGGAACGGATAGAGCTTCTGGAAGACGCCCGGGAGCATCTCCTTCGGGAACGTGCCGCCCGAACCTGCAACCTGGATGACCATGAGGACAACGGCGATGGCCTTGCCGACGTCTCCGAACGAGGCCGTGAGTGCGTAGATGATGTTGATGAAGATGAAGGACTCGAGCCAGCCCGTAAGGAAGAAGAGCACGGGGTGCTGGCACTGCACGCCCAAGAACCAGAGGTCGCCGGCAATGACAAGGGTCGACTGGAAGAAGCCGATGATCAGGAAGAAGATGATGCGGCCGATGTAGGAGTCGGTCGGGCGGGCGCCGATCTTCTTCAGGAACCGGTCGGAAGGCGCAGTCTTCACAAGGGCGCAGAGCACGACGCCGCCGATCCAGATGGCCAGGGTGGAATAGAACGGTGCCATGGCGGAGCCGTTGTTTGCAACGGCGAAGACGGCTGTGCGGTCCATGGAGACCGGCGTCGAGATGAAGCTTGCGAGGTCTTCGGTGTTGGCGGAAAGGATGGTCCTCAGCTGGTCGAGGTCGCCCGAATCGAGGGCATCCTGGATCTGCGTATGGATATCGCCGAGCTTGGCTGCTGCGCCGTCGAGCTGGTCTGCGGCATCGAGAAGCGAGCCCTGCACATCGCCCATGCTCTTGGAGGCGGTGGCTGCCGTGTCCTTGAGGGAGGAGCTCACATTGTCGAGCTGCGTCTTCATTGCGTCAGCCTTGGAGGCGGCATCCTGAAGCGAGCTGTTCATGTCCGAAAGCGATGAGCGCAGACCCTGCTCGTAGTCGGAGGAGATGTTTGTGATGCTCGTCTTCGCCTGGTCCACAAGACCGTCGAGCGTCGTTCTCGCGTCGGAGGCAGAAGACTGGGTGTTCTGGATATCGGAGATGGCCTTCGCAAGCCCGTCGTCGAGCTGCTTGGCATCATCCAGAGCCTGCTTGACCTTTGCGTTCAGACCATCGATCTCGACCGTGTAGCTGTTCACAATCTCCCACTCGGAGCTGCCGATCTCGAACTGGTCGCGGTATTCCTTCGTGATTGCGTCGGTGCCATTCATCGAGTCATAGAGGTCCTGTAGCTTTGCAACGCGGGAGTCGACTGTGCCCTTTGCCTGCGTAAGGGCATCGACAAGCTGGTCCGTGTGCCCAGCTGCGGCATCGAAGGCCTCATCGAGTGCGCTCTTCACATTGTCGAAGTCGGAGGCGGAGTTTGCGAACGAGTCGTTGATGGAAGACGTCGCTCCGTCGAGTGCATCGGAGAGGCTTTGGACGCCGTCTGTGCCAGAGCGGAGCATGCCTGAAGCATCGAGTGCCGAGGAGAGGGTGCCCGAGCCATTGGAGTCGAGCTGGTCCAGAAGCTGGGAGGCAGAGCCTGCGATGGCAGCATAGGAGCGGAGGTTTCCGGATGTGTCGCTCAGGCGCTTCTGCGTCTGTGCCAGGGCAGAATCGAGCTGCGTTGCCAGCGTCCGGACATCGTCCGAATTGAGGTAGTTTCCTACCTGGTCGAGGACGCCTGCAGCTGCGCTTGTGAGCGAGCTGGCAAATGACTGGTTGATGTCCTTCTGCACGGCAGCAGATGCCTTGTCCGTGACGATGGCGGCAATAGCGTTGGCCTTCTCGTTCTGGTAGAAGTAGACCTCCGGCTTGTCTGTGCTGTCGGCGAAGTAGGTGAGCATGCGCTCTGAGAAGTCGGCAGGAATGACGACAGCAGCATAGTAGGTGCCGCTCTTCACGCCTTCGACAGCCTCGTCCTCTGAGTCGACAATCGTGTAGCCGATGCTCTTCGAGGCTTTGAGCTCGCTTTCCGTGCGCTCGCCGAGATTCACATCGACTGGGATGAGATCGCTTGTGTAGCCTTCGTCGAGGTTCACGACGGCGACCTTGAGGTTGGCCGTGTTCTTGTAGGGGTCCCACGAACCCCAGATGTTGAACCAGGCATAGAAGCTGGGGATGACGATCATGCCGACACAGACGACGAGGGAGATCACGTTCTTGAACACGTTATGCGCATCATAGGCTGCGACCTTCAGGAACCTAGGCACGGCGATCATCTCCCTTCGTGTGCGAGGAGGGCAGGTGCATGGTGATGGTCTGCTCGACCTCGATTGGCCTTTCTGTGTTCTTGGCGGCATCTGCCTTCCTGGCTGCCTCTGCGCGTTCATGCACGAGCTTCCTGAGCTTCGCTCTCGGCATGATCAGCGTGCGGCCGCGCTCGAGGATGCTCGTCTTGTCCGTATCGTCGGCGACGCCGCGTTGGACATCGAGGCCATGCGTGCCGATGTTGCGGGAGAGCTTCAGGCTCTCGATCGGCGAGAACGTGAACAACTCCTGCTTCAGGTTGTCGTCGAGGAGCTGGTAGAGCTCTTCGCTTGACATGTTCGCGATGCGGGTCTTCTCGGAGACGCGGCTGTGCAGGTACTCGACGACGATGAGATAGGTGCACACGACGATGAGCGAGATGATCCAGCAGGTGATCGTGATCATGCGGAAGGGCAGGATGAACATGAGGGCCAGAAGGACGAGCGGCACCCAGAGCAGCGCGAGGAAGCCGCGCTTGATATAGGTCGGGTAGCGGAGCTCGAAGTTCGCGACACGCTCGCCGAAGACCTTGCGGTATTCCTTCGAGTTGCCGAGTGCCTTGATGATCGTGGAGAGGCGGAAGTGGACCTCGGGCAGGCCATCGCGCTCGGTGACCATGAGGTCGGTCTCGGCAAGCTTGCGGTCGAAGAGGGCGTTGATGTTGAGAAGGTGGCGCCTGAGCCCCACGCCGATGACAAGGGAGGGGATGACATAGAGGAGAAGGATGAAGATGTCGTAGGCGAAGTATCCGTCGTAGAAGCCGGCTATGGCTTCGCGCATCGCATTGATGCCATACGTGAAGGGAAGCCAGGGGTTAAGGGCCTGGAAGAAGCCGGGCATCATCTGGATCGGGTAGGTGCCCGAAGAGCCGGGGATCTGCACGACGATGAGAAGGACGCCGATGGCCTTGCCGATGTGCTTGAAGGCAATCGAGAGCGCATAGATGATGCTGACATAGACGAAGGATTCGACGAGGCCTGCGAAGACGAAGGCCACGGGCGAGAGGCACTGGATGCCGAGGCAGAGGTCTCCTATGCAGCAGCAGAGCGCCTGGACGATGCCGAGAAGGTTCAGCAGGAGCCAGCGGCCGAAGTAGCCCTGCCAGGGCTTGAAGTCACCGATCCCCTCATGGTCGACCTCGAGCTTGTAGATGGCAACGAGGACGAAGCCGCCGACCCAGAGCGCGAGGTTCGTATAGAACGGCGTGACGCCGGATCCGTAGTTCATGACGGGGTAGATGGGCTCATCGACGATGTTCACAGGGGAGCCGAGATAGTCGCCGAGGCTTTCCGGGTCGATGTCCATGAGCTTCGAGAGCTGCTCCACGATATCGGCGGAGGCAATCGTGTCGATGTCTCCCGCAAGGACGCCGAGGTCGCTCTTGGCCGTGGCGACAGAGTCCTTCGTGCTGTCGAGGACCGAGGTCGTCTGGTCAAGCGTCGTCTCGAGCTGCTGGAGCTGGGCGGTTGTCTGGTCGACAATCGGCGTCACGGCGTCGAGCGTCGAGGCAAGCTGGTTGCCGACATCGGAGAACGAGTCGAGCGCAGAGTCGAGTGCCGGCATCGTCTGGGACTGGAGGTCTGAGTTGAGGTTCTGGAGCCCTGTCGCGGAATCCTGGATGGCGGTGTTCACGGATGAGGAGAGGTCCGTTGCAATCACCGTGTCGTTCTTGATGGAGTCGGAGAGGTCCTGGAGCTTCTGGATGCGGGCGGCCTGGTCGTCGACGAGCGTCTGGAGCTTGTCGATCTGGGCATCGAGCTTTGCGAGGACCTGGTCCCTGATGTCTGAGGTCACGCTGTCAGGAAGCGAGAGCGCCGCAATCCTGTCGCGGATGGACTTCACGCGGTTCAGCACGGACTGCGTCTGGGTGTTTGCATCCTCGAGGACAGAGAGCGCGTTGTCGACCTTACCCTGCGCACGCTCGATGCCGGCTGCGGCATCGGCGATGGAGACATTCGCATTCGTCGAGAGGGAAGAGATCGTGCCGGCACCATTCAAGAGCGAGTTTCCGAGCTGCTGGTTCAAGGTGCGGGCCTGAGAGCGGGTATCGGTCAGGGTGCCGAGTGCAGATCTCAGAGACGTGGCGGCATCGGCTGCTCCCGAGTCGGCGTCTGCGAGCATGGAAGCGGCAGAGTCGAGCGCATCCTTCGAGGTGCCGATCGTCGTCTGGGCATCTGTCAGGTCCTGGTCGAGCCCGTCAAGAAGCCCCTGCGCATCGCGGACGTCCTGCGCGACGGTATGGGAGCCGTCGACGACCGTATCCTTCGCATTGCCTGCGGCATCAGCGATCTTCTCTCCGACGACCTTGCCGACCGTCTCGACGAAGGTCGCATCGATCTGGGTCTCGATCGTCGAGGCGCCGGTATCGGTCACCTTCGGGGCGACTGCATTGGCCTTCTCGTTTGCGTAGTACTGGATGTGCGCCTTGTCGGTCTTTCCGTCAAGGACACCTGCGAGCGTGCTCGTGAAGTCTGAAGGGATGACGATGGCAGCATAGTAGGTGCCGGACTTCACGCCGTCCATCGCTGTGTCCTCATCGACGAACTTCCAGCCGAGCTGGGTGTTCTCGCTGAGCTCGTCCACGACCATATCTCCTGCATCGATGTAGCCCATGCCGGAGATGTCGGCGCCGGCATCCTCATTGACGACAGCGATTGCAATGTCGCTCGTGTTCTTGTAGGGATCCCAGTTGGCGATGATGTTGAACCATGCATAGAGCGAAGGCAGCACGCAGACACCGAGCGCCACGATGACGGCAGCAGGGTTATGAATGAGCCGCTTGAGATCACGAAAGAAGATGGCGAAAACGGTCTTCAAGAGGGCCTCCAGTGATTTCGGTACCTCACTTGCAGGAAAGATTCAAAAATGCACACGCTACACTATTGCACAAAAGCGCCTGTTCCTATCACCCTTTTTGAAATACGGTCAAAAATATCCGTCTATGGTGCTACACTTTACGCAAATTGCAGGCCCGCCTAAGCGGGAAGAAAGGACCTTACGAATGGCAGAAGCAGGCGAACAGCCGAAGCATGATGCAGTATCTGCTACGACTACAGCAGCGATAGAGGTCCACGAAGCGATCCAGAAGAAGCTGCAGTCACAGAAGAAGCAGCTGAAGACCGCAGGCTCGCGCATGAAGACACGCAAGAGCACCAGGACGCGCCAACGCATCATCGATGCCGCCAAGGAGATCATCGACGAGAAGGGCACGACGAACTTCCAGATGAGCGAAGTCGCCGCGCGCTGCAACATGTCGAAGGGCGCCCTCTACTATTATTTCAAGGACCGCTCGCAGATCGTCTCCATCGTGAACGAAGAGATCGGCCAGGGCATCATCTCCGCTGTTGAAGACATCAGCTCGCATGAATCGTCTGCCGTCGATGCGCTGCAGGACATCTGCGAGTCCTTTGCAATCGCGCTCTCAGGCAACCGTGCGGGCTTCGGAGCGCTTTTGGGCGAGTTCATGCACCGTGGCTATGACTCTGTCAACGGCCTGGATAATCGGTACGGCAAGCTTGCGGCGCTGACCGAATCTCTGATCGAGCGTGGCAAGAAGGAAGGGGCGGTCGATCCCGAGGTCAATACATCGCTTGCCGCGAACAGCCTGATCGGCATGTTAATGTTCGCCGCCGCTTCCTATCTTGGCCAGGAGGATCTCATGGATACATCTGAGCTCTCGAGCCAGCTCATGGGCATCGTGCTCGAAGGCATCGGCACCAAGCATGGGGTCCAGAGCGCCCGTCAGGATCTTTGCTGAAATTTTTTGAATTTCATTCAAAAAAGACCGCTCTGACTATTTACAGCACTGCGAAAGTGGCATATCGTACGTGCCAGCTCGTCAAGAGGCATTCGAAAGGATGCACAGAGCCGAGGGACCGAGCCCTATGACGCTCCGGCAACCCGCCCGCAAGGGAAGGGTGCCAATTCTCGGCAGGCTCAAAGGCCTGGAAGACGGGGGCATACGTGTCTTGTGCACAGAGTCCCTGGGTAAGGTACAGGGGCTCTGTTTTTTATGGGCGCCTGTGCGAAGACGTTCAGAGAAGGTTGGTTATGTCTCACAAAAACTACCTCTTCACCTCGGAATCAGTGACCGAGGGCCATCCTGACAAGATGTGCGACCAGATCTCCGACGCAATCGTCGATGCCATCTTCGCGAAGGAGGCAAAGCTCCAGGAGCAGGGCTACGTCGACTCCGACGGCCAGGCTGCCAATGTCGACAACGTCCGCTGCGCCATCGAGACCTTCACGACGACCGGCACCATCGTCGTCATGGGCGAGGTCCGTACCGAGGCCTACGTCGACGTGCAGAAGATCGTCCGCGAAACGGTAGCCAAGATCGGCTATACGCGCGCCAAGTATGGCTTTGACGCCGAGACCTGCGGTGTCATGAACCTCATCCACTCCCAGTCGCCCGATATCGCCCAGGGCGTCGACGGCACGTTCGCACGCGCCAATGACCAGGACGAGATCGACAAGATCGGTGCTGGCGACCAGGGCATGATGTTCGGCTACGCCTCTGACGAGACCGACGTGCTCATGCCGATGCCAATCTACCTTGCACAGCGTCTCGCAGAGAAGCTTGCCGAGGTCAGGAAGGCCGGCTCCCTCACGTATCTGCGCCCGGATGGCAAGACGCAGGTGACCGTGCGCTACGAGGACGACAAGCCGGTCGAGGTCACCGCAATCGTCGTCTCCACGCAGCATGCCGCTGACGTGAAGCTCGCACAGGTCCGCGAGGACATGATCGAGTTCGTGATCCGCCCGGTCCTCGACGAGGTCGGCATCAAGTGGGAAGCCGCCAAGATCTATGTGAACCCGACCGGACGCTTCGTCGTCGGCGGTCCTATGGGCGACACCGGCCTGACCGGCCGCAAGATCATCGTCGACACCTACGGCGGCATGGGCCGTCACGGCGGCGGCGCCTTCTCTGGCAAGGACCCCACCAAGGTCGACCGTTCTGCTGCCTACGCTGCACGCTGGGTTGCCAAGAACATCGTCGCTGCGGGCCTTGCCCACAAGTGCGAGATCGAGCTTGCCTACGCAATCGGCGTTCCCCAGCCGCTCTCCATCATGGTCGATACCTTCGGTACCGGCTCTGTGGACGATGAGGTGCTCGCACGCGCTGTCGAGAAGGTCTTCGACCTTCGTCCGGGCGCCATCATCCGCGACCTCAAGCTCCGTCGTCCGATCTACCAGAAGACCGCAGCCTATGGCCACTTCGGCCGCAAGGACCCGGACTTCACGTGGGAGGCAACGGACCGCACGGACGAGCTCAAGGCAGCCGTTGCAGAGCTTGCATAGCATCATCTGATATCTGTCAGAGCGAAGGAGCCAGGGGAGTGCATCCCCTGGCTCCTTTCGTATGACACGCATCCAGCCGTGTGCCTTTTGCTGTTCCAGCTATTCAGCGATCGCCGCAATGTGACTGACACTGAGCGATTTCAAGGTCTACGCCAACGATTCGATATACAAGCCGGTTCTTGCTGTCAATACGGCAAGACCACCATCAAGGGAGATCTCCACGCAGCTGCTCTGGCTTGCCGATCCCTTGTGCACATCCGTTTCGTTCAATGTCCTTGACAAGGGCATTGATGCGCTTCAGCGTCTTCTTGTCCTGCGTTTCTCAGGCAACGTAGTCTTCACAAGCCTCTGGTGCCCAGACCTCATTCAGCTTCATCGGGCTCCTTCAGGTCATGCGGATGACCGCGGCCAGCATCGAGCGATGCAATGGAGGCCCTGAGATGGGCCATGTTCTCATCCGAATAGAACGGGTCTACAGATACTTCGAAGGGTATGCGGTGCTCCCGCGCAACCTTCTTTGCATAGATCACGAATGCTGTCGTCATGCTCATGCCAAGCTCTCGGCAGGTTTCTTCCATGCCGCGCTTCGTTTCGGCATCCATACGGATGTTGACCATCGTAGAACCAGCCATTATGTCCCTTTTTCCTATGGTGTATATACTATGTCTATACAACAGCTATATATGCCCAGAGCTTTCATCTCCTTGCCGGGATAGGGCAGCAGATCTTGGGAGTGCTTCCAGACAGCCTCAATGAAGCAGATTCCGTTCGCTCTGTACTCCGGGCAAACACCTTTGCTGATGAGGGCCAAAAAGCTGTCGGAAGGGAACCTTCCTGGCAAAGTGCATTGATTGTCTTAGGGCAAAGAAGCCAGGAGAGCGGAGTGCATCCTCTGGCTCCCTCTTCGCTGAGATAAGATGGAGCACAAAAGGGCCATCTGGCTTATACGGTACGATGCCTTGAAGGGGAGATATCCATGAGCCTTGCGATTGCATGGGTGGGCTATGCGCTTGTGGCTGCCATCATCGGTATCGTTCTTGCAGTCATCGGCAAGGCCAAGAGGCGCATCGTCCCGTGTCGCGAGCGTCCGGAAAGGATCCGGATGCAAACGAGACGCTCCGGCAGATGATGCTCGACGATGTCGCTGCGACGGGCACGGCCAGACGGTGGGAAGAGCTCGCCTCGCAGAATGTGCTGGCTCCATGTTCCGGCATGCTGCAAGATTGCCTGCTATGAGACAATGAGGCTGAGATGCGCCGGAGACGTTTGAAAGGCAGATATATCCATGTGGTTTGCTGATGTAGCGCTCGATATCCCGACAAGGGCACTCGATGGCTGCTTCAGCTATGCCGTGCCGCCTGAGGTTGCGGCCTCCTTCGGAGACGATCCCGATGCGGTGAGATCGGGCCTTGTCGGCATGACCGTCCTCGTCCCGTTCTCGGGCAGGAAGGCCATAGGCTACATCCTGGGTGCCTCTGAAGAACCGCCGCGTGGCCTTGATGTCGGCAAGCTCAAGATGTTCGAGCAGGTGCTGGCGCCTTCTGCCTTCGATGAGGTGTCGGCGGGGCTCATCCGCTGGATCAAGGAGGGCTATGCCTCGACCCTGGCCGATGCCGTGCATCCGTTCCTGGCGCCGGGACAGTCAGTCCGCGTCAGGAAGAACGATCAGACGGGCCATTGGGAGCTTGTCCAGCATGCTGCAGGGCCGCGCGATGTGCGCTGGGCAGAGCTTGCACCGGATGCCGCCGCCTTCGTGCCGCGTGCCAACGCCTCGAAGCAGAAAGGGGTCCTGAAAGCCCTCTCTGAAGGTCCCTGCCGTGTCGCCGAGCTCGAGGCGCTCCTGCCGGGAGCCTCTTCTGCCATCCGCACGCTTGCCTCAAAAGGTGTTGTCCGCATCTTCCAGGAGCGTGAGCTCAGAGAGCTTGAGGAGACGACGCTCTCCTCTGCCTCGGCCAAGCGGCCCGAGCATCTGACAGAAGGGCAGAAGAAAGCCCTTTCTGCCATCGCAGCAGCTCAGGCCAAAGGTGCAGGAGATGTTGTCCTCATCGACGGCGTCACAGGTTCGGGCAAGACCGAGGTCTATCTCGAGGCCATCGAGAAGACGCTCGCAGAGGGGCATTCTGCCATTGTCCTTGTGCCTGAGATCTCGCTCACGGCACAGACCGTGGGACGCTTCCGTTCCCGCTTCGGCGACAAGGTGGCAGTCCTCCATTCGCGGCTCTCGCAGGGAGAGCGATACGACCAATGGGACCTTGCCCGGAAAGGGATTGCACAGGTCGTTGTCGGTGCCCGCTCAGCGCTCTTCGCCCCGGTCCATGATCTGGGCCTTCTCATCATCGACGAGGAGCACGAGGCTTCCTACAAGCAGGATTCGGCTCCGCGCTACCATGCCCGCGAGGTCGCCGCAGAGCTTGCAAAGAGAAGGGGAGCGGCGCTCGTCCTGGGCTCTGCCACGCCTTCGCTCGAGAGCCTCTGGCGCTGCCGGGAAGGAAGCTTCCGCGGAGCCCAGTGGACAAGGGTCGAGATGCCGGAGCGCCCGGGCACAGCGGAGCTTCCGGCTGTCCAGATCGTCGATATGGCAAGCCAGTTCTCGCACGGAAACAAGTCGATCTTCTCTGAGCCTCTCCAGGAGGCGCTCGATCAGGTCGTAGAGAAGAAGCAGAAGGCAGTCCTTCTTCTGAATCGCCGCGGCTTTGCGAACTTCCTCATGTGCCGCGAGTGCGGCTGTGTGCCGGAGTGTCCGCACTGCGCGACGGCGCTTACCTACCACGAGCGGACGCATTCGCTCATGTGCCACAGCTGCGGCAGGAGCTGGCCCATCAAGGCCTATCCCGACCCGACAACGCGCTGCCCGAACTGCGGATCGCGCTATCTTGCACAGTTCGGTGTCGGGACGCAGCGTGTCGAAGACGAGCTCAAAGCGCTTCTTCCGGACAATGTCACCGTCGTGCGGATGGATGCCGACACGACGAAGGCCAAAGGAGCGCATGAGGCGCTCCTGGAGGAGTTCGACAATGCGGAATGTGCCGTGCTTGTGGGAACCCAGATGATTGCGAAGGGGCTGGACTTCCCCGAGGTCACCCTCGCTGCTGTCATCAATGCGGATACGACCCTGAAGCTGCCGGACTTCCGTGCAGCCGAGCGCACCTACGACCTCCTTGAGCAGGTGGCAGGACGTGCTGGCAGAGGCGAGGATCCAGGAAAGGTCATCATCCAGACCTACTGGGCAACGCATCCTGCCATCGAGGCAGTGCGTTCCCACGACAAGGAGACCTTTGTCGAGTGCGAGCTCGAGGCACGTTCCGAGGCCCACTATCCGCCATTCTCGAGGCTCTCGAACATCGTGCTCTGGGGCAAGGATGCCCGCCAGGTGCGCGAGCTCAGCATCGAATGCGCCGAAGCGGTGAGGAAGAAGATCGGATCTCAATCGGGCTGGGAGGTGCTCGGCCCTGCCGACTGCGTGAAGGCAAAGGTCGAGGACCGCTTCCGCCGCCATGTGCTCGTGAAGTCGCCGGTCGAGGCAGATGTCGGAAGGCTTCTCGCAGATGCCGTAGCCAGCTTGCGGAAACCGCATGGAGTCAGCCTTGCTATCGATATCGATGCCTACGACCTCATCTGAGAGCTGGGTACTATAGAGGATGGTAAAGACAAGCCAGAGCAGCAGCTGCTGCTCCCGACCATAAGGAGAATCATGGCTAGCAAGAAGCAAGAGGAGCTGCTCGAAGATATCGTGCTCTCGCCCGACCCAAGGCTCGAGGAGGAGTGCGCACCGCTCACGGAAGAGGAGATCGTGAGCCCTGAGACGAAGAAGCTTGCCGAGCGCATGCTCGACGACATGTACGCTGCAGATGGCTGCGGCCTTGCCGGTCCCCAGATCGGCGTCATGAAGCAGATCGTCGTGATCGATGTCGACTATGTCGGCAAGAAGAGGAACCCCTACGTCCTTCTCAATCCCAAGGTCATCACGGCCGATGGCCCGATGAGGAGCTACAGCGAAGGATGCCTCTCCTTCCCGGGCATCTCGGTCGATGTGGAGCGTCCGTCCCATGTGATCGTCCATGCCTACAACCTTGACGGCGAGCTCATGCAGTACGAGGCAGAAGGAGACCTTCTTGCCGTGTGCCTGCAGCATGAGATTGACCATGTCCACGGCATCACGATGGTCGACCATCTCTCGCCGATGAAGAAGGTCAAGGCCCTCCGTGCCTACAACGAGGCACTGGCCAACGGCGCCCGTCCGGGCGATGTAGCGGAGTGATCGGCATGCGCATCATCTTCATGGGCACCCCCGATTTCGCGGTGCCATCGCTTGCGGCCCTCGATGAGGCGTTCGACGTCGTCGAGGTCGTGACAAGGCCTGATGCTGTGCGCTCGCGCGGCAAGAAGCTGGAGCCCTCTGCTGTGAAGGCAGAGGCTGCACAGCTCGGCCTCCCGGTCCTTGAGGCCAAGCGGATGACAGAAGAGACCATTGAGCACTTCAGGTCCCTTTCCCCTGATATCATCGTCGTCGCTGCCTTCGGCTGCATCCTGCCGGATGCAGTGCTCACGCTTGCACCTCTCGGATGCATCAATGTACATGCATCGCTCTTGCCGCGCTGGCGTGGCGCTGCCCCGATTCAGCGTGCGATCCTGGCAGGAGATGAGCGTGCCGGCATCTCGATCATGAAGCTCGTGCACGACCTCGATGCAGGCGACTATTGCCGCCAGGCATCCGTGCCCGTGGGCACGATGGGCGACATGGAGCTCACGCAGGCCCTTGGCGAGCTTGGCGCGAGAGAGCTCGTGCCTGCCCTCAAGGAGATCGAGGCGGGGACTGCCCAGTGGACGAAGCAGGACGAGAGCCTTGTGACGTTCGCCCCGAAGGTCACGAAGGCAGAGATGCGTCTCGATCCGGCAGACTCTGCTGCCCAGAACCTTCACCGCGTCCAAGCCTCGAGCGATGCAGCACCGGCACGTCTCACAGTGTCCGGCAAGGGTCTCCGCATCATGAAGGCAGAGTCGGCAGATGCTCCTGTGGCTCAGGGCAAGGTGGAGCTTGCCGGTAGCAAGGTGCTCTTCGGCTGCGCCGAGGGTGCCTTTGCAGCGCTCTCCGTGAAGCCTGATGGCAAGCGCGAGATGGAGGCCTCTGCCTGGGCACGTGGCCAGCATGCAGATGAGCTCACCTGGGAGCATCTCTCGTGACAGGCGGGAAGACGAAGCTCTCTTGTGCCCGTGCGGCAGCGCTCTCGCTTGTCTCTGAGCAGAGGAGGCGCTCTGCACGCCTGCGCGACCTCTTGCGCACCTCTCCTGTGCTCGAGAAGCTCTCGCCTGAGGACCGGGCGCTCGCTTCGAGGCTGGCGCTTGGCTGCGTCCAGACAAGAGGCGCGCTCGATGCTGCCATCTCTTCGCATCTCTCCCGCAAAGGGCATCTCGAGCCCAAGGTGAAAGATGCCCTGGCGCTTTCTGCCTTCGAGCTCCTGTTCATGAAGACGCCGGCTGCCGTTGCCGTGAGCCAGGGCGTCGAGCTTGTGCGCTCCCAGAGCTCCAAGGCAGCAGGGCTTGCCAATGCGGTCCTCCACCGCATCCTCGATAAGGATGTGCCGGCCTGCCATGATGCGCAGGCAAAGCTTGCGGATGCACCGGAGGCGGCAACGGCAGAAGATCTGGCATGTGCCACAGGCCAGCCTGTATGGTTCTGCGACAGGATCGCTTCCTCTCTTGGCATGCCTCAGGCCATCTTGGCGCTTTCCTCTCTCGCGGAGCCGGCACCGGTCTATGTGGCCGCAAATCTCGGCGTGACCGATGCCTCTGCGCTTGAGCGGAAGCTCACGGAGGCAGGCCTTGCCCCAGAGGCACAGGGCCTGCCAGGCGCTTTCGAGCTCAGGCACCCGCAGAAGCTCTTCGCTTCGGGCCTTGTCGGTGCGGTCAAAGCCGTGCCGGCAGACCTCTCTGCCCAGGAGGTTGCGCTCATCGCGGCACCCCGTCCAGGCGAGAGCATGCTCGAGATCGGACAGGGAAGGGGCACGAAGACGCTCCTTCTGCTCTCGGCGCAGAAGATGCTGGCAGAACGCGAGGGCGTGAAGGCAGACAAGGCGCGCTACGTCGCGCTCGATTCCGAGGAGTTCAAGACGAAGCTTGCCCAGGAACGCCTTGCCAAGGGCGGCTGGGATGGACGCGTGAGCTGTATCGCGTTCGATGGAACAGAACTCGGCGAGGAAAGGAATCTCCCGCAGGAGCTGTCCGGCACATTCGACGCGGTCTTCGTCGATGTACCGTGCTCAGGCACAGGTACCCTCCGCCGCCATCCCGAGATCTCCTGGTCGCTCGAGCCTTCAGCCGTTGATGCGGAGAGTGCAGAAGGGCTGCCGCAGCTCCAGCTCGCGCTTCTTGCTGCTGCGGCAGCCAAGGTCGCGCCCCACGGCAGGCTCGTCTATGCGACCTGCTCGGTGCTCCGCGAAGAGGACGAGGATATCGTCTCGCGCTTCCTCAGCTGCGAGGCAGGTGCAGGCTTTGCGGTCGAGGATGTGCGCAAGGCACCGGCATTGGTGCTCTGGCCTGAAGCGCAGGATGCGCTTCCCGTCACTGACGAGGGCTTCTTCCGATCGAGCCCTCTGCTCGGAGGGCCCGACGGGCACTTCTGCTGCGTCCTCAGGAGGAAGTAGCAAAGAGCAAGGAATCAGACAGATATGCCTCCCGCATCCAGCGATGGAAGCGGGAGGCATAGACGTATTGAGGCAAAGAAAAAGCACGGCATCTGCCGTGCTCCATCTTTATCTATGACAGGATCGAACTACTTCTTGTCTCTCTGGTCGGTGTTGTAGAAGCCTGAGCCTTTGAAGTTGATGCCGTACGGCTCGAAGACCTGCTGTGCCTCATGGCCGCACTTCGGGCAGCTTACCTTCGGATGGGCGGACATGGGATGCTCCACCTCAAACGTCGTGCCGCATGCCGGACATTTATAATCATAGCGAGCCATCTGTATGCCTCCGTCGTATTCAGATATAGGATGCAGGATGTACCTGCACACGAGCCAGCAGGATTAACTGTACCCAATAGCTGGCATTTGTGCCACCAAGACACGTAATGCCCAAGACTGGACGGATGGCGGGAAGGATACGCGTGAAGGCATTGATCGTCGGAGGGTCACCCGAACCCTCGAGCACAGAGCTTGTCGCAGAGCTTGCCCATGAAGCAGACTATGTGATTGCAGCAGATAAAGGCGCAGAGATGCTCTGCGCAGCAGGCATTGCGCCCGACCTCTTCTGCGGCGACGAGGATTCTGTCGGCAAGGGGGCGCTCGAGACGATGCGGAGCCTGCCTCTGCCTGAGAAGCGCTATCCCTGGATGAAGGATGACACGGACTTCGGCCTTGCGGTGAAGCTTGCACGGCAGGAAGCAGAAGAGCGCGAAGAGCCGCTCGACCTTGTCTGTACCTGCGTCTCGGGAGGGCGGCCTGACCATGCGCTCGGCGTCTTCGGCGTCATGGCAGAATCTGCAGAGCCCATCGCGCAGGCCGGTGGCTCGCTCGTGCTTCATGAGGACAGGTTCGTGTGCCGCATGCTTGTGGCAGGCACGTCCTGGAAGCTTGGGGCCGAGGCCAAGGGCCATACGTTCTCGGCACTCTCTCTCGCAGCACGCTCTGTCGTGACCGAGCGTGGCATGCTCTGGTGCCCCGACCACTCGGCGCTTGGCATCCTCGATGACCGTGGTGTCTCGAACCAGATCACGGAAGACGTGTCAGAGATTGTCTGCCATGAGGGAACGGTCGCTGCGTTCCTGCTTCAGGAGCTCGGACACACGGACTAGGGGAGCGGAGGCACTGCTTTCCTCCTGCCATGATCAGACAGAGCCGCTACAGAAAAGGAGCCGAGGCACGTGGCCTCGGCTCCTCTCAAGCATGCAGTGTGTGCGCAGCCTACGAACGGGCAACCTTGCCGGACTTCAGGCAGCCAGTGCAGACATTCATCTTCTGCTTGCGGCCGTCGACGACGACGGTGACGTGCTGGATGTTCGGCTTGAACTTACGGTTGACGGTACGGTGCGAGTGGCTGATGGAACGCCCAGCTACAGCGTGCTTACCGCAGATCTCACAGACCTTAGACATTTCTTTGACCTCCCATGGGCGGCGCAGGTGCGCCCGGATTGGCATAGCTTTCTAAATATACCACAGGCTATTAAGCCCGCAAGCTTCATCGCGAGTTCTTGGGACATTTATGGAGAAACCCGGAGGTGCAGCGGAGCAGGGCGGACCATGGGGGCAACTCGTTTGCTTGCAGAGATGTATTGTAGCTCCCCAGCAGAAAAATGCCAGCTCGTCCATAAAAGATGCCCTGACATTGGCGGAGTTGCTCTTGGGGTCCACAAGGAGACCATATACCATGGAGAGTGTGGCAAGACCCAAGCATCGAGGGCGATTCTGCGTGCTTGGAGTATACTCAGCATGATTTGTCTTTGGCCCGTGTCCCGCGCGGGGCACGTGAGAGGAGATAGATATGGCAAAGCCCGTTCCAGGAGGCCTGAGGGTTTCGAACGACTGCATCGCCGACCTTGCCGGCTATGCCGCGATGGAGTGCTATGGCATCGTGGGAATGGCAGAGATCGGAAAAGAGGATGGGGTCATCCGGCTCCTTCCGACTGCACGTCTGCGCCGTGGCATCGGTGTGTCCCATGAGGATGGCCATGTCGCTATCGATCTCCATGTCGTGGTCGAGCAGGGCGTGAATATCGCTTCGGTCACCCAGAACCTTGCGAGCGGCGTCAAGTTCCTGCTCAAGCAGATTGCCGAGCTGGACAATGTGGACGTGCGCATCCACGTCGAAGGCATGCGCGTCCACTGACAAGCAGCCTGGCCCATCGGAAGAGCAGAAGAGAACCAAGGGGTTCAAGAATGATTTCCACCGCAGTACGCACATGCTTCCCTGTTGCCGCCAAGGTGCTGGCAGACAAGGCAGAGGAGATCAACAAGCTGAATGTGTTCCCGGTACCTGACGGAGATACCGGCACGAACATGTCCCTCACGCTGAACACGGTCGTGAAGGAGGTCGAGGCGCTCCCGAAGGATGCCTCGATGGAAGAGATTGCCAAGGCCATCACCCATGGCTCCCTCATGGGCGCCCGTGGCAACTCGGGCGTCATCACGAGCCAGATCCTGCGTGGCATCGCTGAAGGCCTCTGCGATGCAAAGGGCGAGACGGCGACGACGTCCGATATCGCCCATGCCCTGCGCCGCGGCGTGAAGGTCGCCTTCAAGGCAGTCCGCAAGCCGGTCGAGGGCACGATCCTGACCGTCCTCAAGGATGTCTCTGCAAAGGCAGACTCCTGCGAGCTCAAGCGCATGAGTCCGGACGAGACCCTCGACGCAATCGTCGTCGAGGCCTACGAGTCCGTTGCCCGCACCCCGGAGCTCCTGCCGGTGCTCAAGGAGAACGGCGTCGTCGACTCGGGCGCCTTCGGCCTTGCCACCTTCATCGAGGGCTTCGTGAATGCGCTCAAAGGCAAGGAAGGCCAGGTCTCCGATTTCAAGACGACCGTCGAGAGCACGGATGACGCGAAGTCCCATGTCTCGGATGTCGTGGACATCGAGCTCAATGATGACTGGGAGGGCTCGCAGTACCGCTACTGCACCGAGTTCCTCTTCAAGGCAGACAGCCCCGACTTCGACGAGGAAGGCACGCTCAAGTTCCTCTCCTCCATGGGCGACTGCGAGCTTCTGGTCGGCACGAACCCCGACTACAAGATTCATGTCCATTCGAACCGTCCTGACCAGGTCCTCGGCCACATGCTCGAGCTTGGCCAGATCTTCAAGGTCTACATCCACAACATGGACCTCGAGGCGCATGAGCGCACGGAGAAGATTGCAGCTGACAAGAAGGCAGCAGCCAAGCCTGAGCGCAAGGAGCTCGGCTTTGTCGCAGTCGCAGCTGGCTCCGGCGAGGCAGATATCCTGAAGTCCCTCGGCGTCGATGTCGTGGTCTTTGGCGGACAGACGATGAACCCCTCGACGGCAGACATCCTTGCTGCCATCGAAGAGGTCAATGCGAAGAACGTTATCGTCCTTCCGGACAATGGCAACATCCGCATGGCAGCAGAGGCTGCTGCCAATGCCTGCGATACGGCCAAGGTGACGGTTGTCCCGACGAAGACCGTCCTTCAGGCCTTCGCTGCGATGTTCGCGGTCGACACGGGTCTCTCTGCAGAAGAGAACGCCGAAGAGATGACCGATGCTATCGCCGATATCCGCGACGGCGAGGTCACAACGGCCGTGCGCGACTCCGCAGCCGCTGACGGCACGCCGATCCATGCGAACGACGTTATGGGCATCGAGGGCGGCGAGATCGTCGTCGTCGGCAAGGATGTCCAGGATGTCTGCGTCCGCCTCATCAACAAGATGCAGGAAGACGAGGAGGGCGATACCCTCACGATTCTGGCCGGCAAGGACATGTCCGACGAGGACTTCGAGAAGCTCATCTCTGCCATCGAGGAGGCACAGCCTGACCTCGAGATCGATTCCCACCGTGGCGAGCAGCCGCTCTATCCGGTGGTGTTCTCCATCGAGTAGCCCTTGGCAGCGAATGATTCCATGAGCCGTCCGAGCATCGGAGCAGCATCGGAGCGCCTTCTGCGCACGAGTGCCCTCTCCGATGGTATCGGACGGCTCCGCTATGTATCGGGCACGCGCCAGGAGGCGCTCGAGCGTCTCGGGATACATACCGTCCAGGACCTCTTCCTGGACCTGCCCCGACACTATATCGACCTCACCTGTGCGACACCGATCGCCCTTGCCGATGTCGGCACGCAGGCGACGGTCAGAGGCGTTGCTGACAAGGTGAAGGTCAAGCAGCCACGTCCCCGCATGAAGATCGTCGAGGTCTCCGTCCTCGACGATACAGGCGTGCTTGTCGTGTCGTTCTTCAAGCAGCCCTGGATAGCAGACCAGATCCACGAGGGCGATGTGCTTGTCCTTCAGGGCAAGATCTCCTTCAGCTATGGCTTCAAGGAGATGAAGAGCCCCTTCTTCGAGAATCTGGGACCAAAGGACCAGGCAGGCGCTTCTGCCCGGATACTTCCGGTGCATGCCGTGGGAGAAGGCATCACGCAGGCCTGGATGAGGCGTATCGAGAGCTCCGCCGTGGCAGACTTGGGCGATGTCTCTGACTTCATGCCGGCCTCCCTTGTGGCGCTCCATGGGCTCATGAGCGAGGCCAGAGCCATACGGCAGGTCCAGTTCCCTCATAGCATGGCAGCAGCAGAGCGCGGAAGAAGGAGGCTTGCCTACGACGAGCTCCTGCTCCTGCAGCTTGCGCTCCTGACACGCACGCGGCTCGAGTCCGAGGGGCTTGCTCCCGTGCAGCATATCGTGGACGGACCTCGTGTGGCAGCAGTCCGCGCAGCGCTTCCCTTTGCCCTTACCGATGAGCAGGATGCTGCCGTATCCGAGATCTTCTCCGACATGGCCTCTCCTCACCTGATGAACCGTCTCCTTCTGGGAGATGTCGGCACCGGCAAGACGGCGGTTGCTGCCGTGGCGATCGGCGCTGTCGCCGATACTGGCACCCAGGCTGCTGTCATGGCACCGACCTCGGTGCTGGCACGCCAGTATGCAGAGAAGATGGGGCCGGTGCTCGATGAAGCAGGCATCAGGTGGGCACTCATAACCGGTGCCACGCCCGAAGCCGAGCGCAGGACAGCAACGGAAGGCATCCAGTCGGGAGCCATCACGGCCGTCTTCGGCACGACGGCGATACTCTCCGAAGATGTCAATTTCTCCCATCTCTCGCTTGCCGTGATCGACGAGCAGCACCGTTTCGGCGTGGGGCAGAGGGTGCTTCTTCGCAACAAGGGTGCAGGTGCAGACCTTCTGACCATGACAGCAACGCCGATTCCGAGGACGCTTGCGCTTTCTGTCTACGGCGACCTCTCTGTCTCGAGGATCAGGAAGCGCCCTGTCAAGGGTGCAGGGATAGCGACAAAGGTGCTCGCGCCTGAGAATGCCGATCTTGCCTATGGGGCCATACGGGAGGCTGTGGCAAAAGGGCAGCAGGCCTATGTCGTATGCCCGCTGGTCGATGCGAAGGATACGGGAGACGAGCTCGACGACGTGCCCGATGCGATGAAGGCAAAGCCGAAGGAGCTCCATGCGGCAACCGTGACGGCAGAGCGGCTTTCCCGCGATGTCTTTCCCGGCATGCGTGTCGCCCTTCTCCATGGACGCATGTCTGCCCAGGACAAGGATGAGGTGATGGGGCGCTTTGCAGCAGGCGAGATCGATGTGCTCGTCTCGACGACCGTCATCGAGGTCGGCGTCGACGTCCCGAATGCCACCGTCATGATCGTCTTCGATGCAGACCGCTTCGGGTTGGCCACGCTCCATCAGCTGAGAGGCCGTGTCGGCAGAGGCAAGATCTCGGGGCAGGTGTTCCTCATTGCGGCAGCCAGGAAAGGCTCTCCTGCAAGAAAGCGCCTCTCTGCGCTCGAGAAGAGCTCGGATGGCTTCGAGCTTGCAGAGCTCGACCTCTCGCTCAGGCATGAAGGCGAGCTTCTGGGCTATAGGCAGTCGGGAGGTGTGGCGCTTCGCGTCGCAGACCTGGCCGAGGATACCGATCTTGTGCAGTATGCTTACGTGGATGCGCGCAATGTGGCAGAGGAAGACCCGGCACTGGAAGAGCCTGAGCATGTGCTTCTGGCACAGGAGATGAGGGCACGCTTCGGTGCCTATTTCGAGGAGGTAGAACGGGCGTGAGAGTGGTCGGCGGCATATGGAAGGGGCATCCCCTCGAAGCGCCTCAGGGACGCTCTGTCACACGCCCGACGACGGATAGGGTGAGGGAAGCCCTGGCCTCCATGATGGAGAGCGCCTTCGGGCTCGACCTCTCGGGCAGGCATGTGCTCGATGCCTTCGGCGGCTCTGGTGCCTTCGGAATCGAGATGCTCTCCCGCGGCATGGAGGAAGCGACCTTCATCGACCAGGACAGGAAGGCAGCAGCCCGCATCAAGCGAAATCTTGCTGCTGTCGGGACAGGACGCGGGCAGGCCCATGTCATCTCCTCTGCCACGGCCACGGCGATCGCCCGGGGCTCCCTTCCGGGCGCTCCTTTCGATGCGGTCTTCCTCGATCCTCCCTACAAGATGCCGGCAGAAGAGGTGGCGGCCCTTGTCGATCAAGCCAGGAAGCAGGGGATGCTCAAGGAGGGCTGCCTTGTGCTCTATGAGCGCTCTGCCACGGGAGATGCGCTTCCGCTTGTAGGAGCAGAGCTCTTGAAGTCCAAACGCTATGGCTCCACTGCCGTGGAGCTCTGGAAGATAAAGGAGTCATGAATGGCTGCATCATCCACCATCACGCACCTCGTCGTGCCAGGCACGTTCGATCCGGTGACGTATGGCCATATCGACGTGATCTCGCGCGCGCTCAAGATCTGCCCAAGGGTCACGGTCGGTGTCGCACTCTCCCGCGGCAAGCACGGCAATGGCACGATGTTCACGCTCCAGGAGCGTGTCGACCTCGTGAAGCAGGCGCTCGAAGAGGCCAACGTGACAGAAGGCGTCGATGTGAAGCCGCTCACGGGCCTGCTTGTCGACTTCTGCCATGAGGTAGGGGCTGGCGGCGTTGTCAAGGGCCTGCGCGCGATTACGGATTTTGAATATGAATTGCAGCAGGCAAGCTTGAATTCGCGCCTTGCTCCGGATATAGAAAGTATATTTGTCATGTCGAGTCCGGAATATGGCTATGTGTCGTCTTCGATCGTGCGCGAGCTTGCCTCATTTGGTTCGGATGTGGATCTGCTCGTGCCGCCGAGCGTCTCCTGTGCCTTGAAAGAGCATTTTGCACAGGCACGCTGATGCACGAAGGCCGCATGAAGCGGTATTCTGGTACGGAATATGAAGTGATGCCAGAAGGGGCATGTTGCCCCTTGTGTGCCCTGAAAGGAGCCGAGAATGCAGCCAGGTGAGGAAACCGAAAGCCTGCTCGATGAGCTTGAGCAGCTTGTCACCGAGGCGAAGACTCCCCTTACCGGTGGTGGCGGCCGCAAGATCGTGGATGCGAACGACATCTACGAAATCATCGACGATATCCGCCGTGTCTTCCCGACGGAGTTCCAGGAGGCACGCCGCATCGTCAAGGAGCAGCAGGAGACCATCCAGCGTGCGCAGCAGCAGGCGGATTCCATCATCGCCGATGCCCAGCAGCAGGCCATGATCCTGGCAGGCGACCAGGAGGTCGTGAGGATTGCCCAGCAGCAGGCTGACTCCATCCGCGACCAGGCTGCCCAGTATGAGCGCGATACCCGCTACAACGCGGAAGAGTATGCCGACACGGTGCTTGCACACCTCGAGGACAACCTGAAGTCGCTCACGAGCACGGTGACGCGCACGCGCCAGACGCTCTCCGAGAACTCGGGCCCGCGCAACAACACGAACGATGTGCCTTGGTAGCGTGATTGCATGAGCAGAGATTTCAATATCACGATTGCGCTCGATGAGCGCCTGGCCAACCCCGGCGATTCTGTGCCCCAGGTCGGGCATGTGGATATCGACGGCTATAGCCTGGGCGACCATGACTTCGAGCTGCCGGGCGGCTTCGACTACGATGTCGTGCTGACGAATGCCGGCGAAGGCATACTTCTCACGGGCATCTTGAAGGCTCATGTCGTGGGAACCTGCGACCGCTGCCTCGAGCCTGCCCAGTTCGATGTTGCAGGAGAGGTGGATGAGTACTATCTCTTCAAGGCTCCGGACGATGCGGCCGAGCAGGTGAGCGAGGACGAGGATGGGGAAGAGGCAGGCGTCGACTATGCGCTCGTCTCTGACGATTCCACGGTCGATATCACCGATGCCCTCATGGGCGCGCTTCTGATGGATACGCCCTATGTCGTGCTCTGCAAGCCTGACTGCAAGGGCCTCTGCCCGACGTGCGGCGCCAACCTGAACGAAGGCGACTGCGGCTGCGCGAAGAAGCGCGAAGAGGAAGAGCTTGCGCAGAACCCGTTCGCCGTTCTGAAAGATCTCCATCTGGACAAGTAGCACCGAATAGGTCCAAGATGTAGAATTGCTGTTCGCGCGCATCGATAGCATGTGCGTGGTATAGTGTCTTATTGTGTGTTTCTGAGGCAAGACCGCCGGTATGCACTCCGGCGTCAGAAGGTCAAAGAGAGGTCAAGATGGCAGTACCTAAGCAGAAAAAGGGTCGCGGCGCCACGCACACTCGTCGTTCGGCCAACAGCAAGCTCGCCGCTCCGGCTCGTTCCATTTGCCCACAGTGCGGTGCACCTAAGCTTCCGCATCACGTGTGCCCGAACTGCGGCTACTACAAGGACCGCGAGGTCGTCGTCACCGAGTAGTTCGCGCTATCCAACAGAGACGTGGCCTGGGAGGCCGGCCCTTCTGGGGCCGGCCTCCTTCCTTATGGGGCCAGGCAAGAGATGGGAGCAGACATGACAGCCATCTGTGTCGATGTGATGGGCTCAGACAAGGGGCCCGAAGTCGTCCTCGAAGGCGTAGCGCAGGCGCTCGCCGCCGATTCCGACCTGACGGTCCTTGTGGCTGGAGCAGACGAGTATGTCACGCCGTTCTGCGAGAAGCATGAAGGGGCATGTCCGCTGGTGACGACCGAGGTCATCCATATGGACGAGCATCCTGCCAATGCTATCCGCACCAAGAAGGATTCAAGCATCGTGCGTGCTTCTGCAGCCGTGCATGCAGGCGAGGCAGAAGGACTCTGCTCCTTCGGTTCCACGGGCGCCGTCCTTACGGCTGCCACCTTCGGCATCGGCCGCATCAAGGGCATCAAGCGCCCGGCGCTCGCATTGCCGTGTCCCGGCGTCGGCGGCCATAAGACCGTGATGCTCGACCTTGGCGCGAACGCCGATGTGAAGCCTGAGGTCATGGTTCAGTTCGCCCATATGGGACGTGCCTATGCAAAGGTTGCGCTCGGCACCGACGATCCGAAGGTGGGCCTCCTCTCGAATGGTTCCGAGGATACGAAGGGCTCCGAGATGGCGCTCGCGTATCACGCGGCGCTTGCCGAGGGCAATTGCGGCTTTGTCGGCAATGCCGAGGGCACGGATATCCTGAACGGCACGTTCGATGTGATCGTCACGGATGGCTTCACGGGCAATGTGGCGCTCAAGAGCATCGAGGGCACAGCCAAGTTCCTCGTCGCCCAGATCAAGGAGCAGGCAAGCTCTTCCAAGAAGACAGCCATCGGTGCCCTCCTCATGAAGCCCGCCCTCAAGGCTGTGGCATCGGAGCTTTCCGGTGACCGCTACGGCGGTGCGGTCCTTCTGGGCCTTCGCGCTCCTGTCGTGAAGGGCCATGGGTCCTCGAATGCAGCAGCTGTCAAGGCAGCCACGCTTGCCTGCGCAGAGGTCGTGCGCGCCCGTCTGCCGCTCGAGATCCAGCAATCCTGCAGCCTCACGAATGACCGGGTACAATAGGCCTCGTATATCCAGACAAGAGAAAGGCGGAGCTCATGACCCGCGATGAGATTCTTGCAAAGGTGAAGGACATCGTCGCCGACACGATCGACGGCGCCGATGCTTCGAAGATCACAGAAGCCACGACGTTCGAGGACCTCGGTGCAGATTCCTTCGACCGTCTCGAGCTTGTCACGGCCTTCGAGGAAGAGTTCGACGCAACGCTTCCCGACGAGGTGCTGCAGAGCATCGACTCCGTGAAGGATGCTGTCGACGCGATTGAGAAGGTCCTGTAGGTGCAAGAGAACAATTCAGCTGCATACGTAGACGAGCACGTCGCTGCTGCAGAGAAGATGCTTGGCTACCATTTCGAGAACCGTCAGCTCATCGTCTCTGCCATCACGCATCCATCGGCCGTGGAGAACGAGCCTATCTGGGCCTCGTATGAGCGCCTCGAGTTCCTTGGCGACTCCATCCTCGGCGCGATGGTTGCGACCGACCTCTTCGAGAAGTTCCCGAACATGGACGAGGGACAGCTCACGCGCCTCAAGATCTCGCTTGTCTCGGGAGCGACGCTCTCCGAGGTAGGCGAGGCTTTGGGCATCGGCTCTCTCATCATCTTCGGCGAGTCGGAGAAGGGGACGGGTGCCCGTGGCATGCACTCGGCGCTCGAGAACGTCTACGAGTCCATCGTCGGCGCCCTCTACCTCGATGCAGGGTATGAGCGGACGCACACGTTCGTGCGCGATACGCTTTCGCCCTACATGGTGGCAGAGCGTGCAGAGCGCCCGCTCTCTCCGAAGAGCAGGCTCCAGGAGGTCACGCAGAAGGACCTCAAGTGCGCTCCGGTCTACAAGCTCGAGAGCGAGGAAGGGCCTGCACACAATCCGACCTTTACGAGTGTCGTGCTTGTGCAGGGCAACCGCATCGGACGTGGATCCGGCTCCTCGAAGAAGGAGTCCGAGACGGCAGCAGCAGAAGATGCACTGCGCCGTCTCAAAGAGAGCTTCCGCAAGCCAATCCAGTAGCAGTCCTTTTCCTCCCTCATCCGAAAGGCTTTCCCACCCGTGTACCTCAAGTCGCTGACCCTCAAGGGCTTCAAATCATTTGCCGACAAGACCAGCATGACATTCGACCCAGGCCTGAATGTCGTGGTGGGACCGAATGGCAGCGGCAAGTCGAACGTCTCCGACTCGATTCTGTGGGTTCTGGGAGAGCAGTCTGCCAAGATGCTCCGTGGCCAGGCTATGGAGGATGTCATCTTCTCCGGCTCCTCGGCCAGACAGCCCGTGAGCATGGCAGAAGTCACGATCGTGCTCGACAACTCGGACCATACGCTGCCGATCGACTTCGACGAGGTGGGGATCACCCGTCGCATGTATAGGTCGGGCGAGTCCGAGTACCTGATCAACGGAGCCCCGGCACGTCTTCTCGATATCCAGGACATCCTCCACGACTCGGGTCTGGGCAAGGACACCCATTCGATCATCTCTCAGGGAAAGCTCGATTCGGTCCTCGCAAGCAGGCCGGAAGACCGCCGCGAGCTCATCGAGGAAGCTGCTGGCATCTCGAAGCACAGGAGGCGCAAGGAGAGAAGCGAGCGCAAGCTCAAGAGCATGGACCAGAGCCTGACCCGTGCCAAGGATGTGCAGCGCGAGATCACGCGCCAGCTCCGCCCGCTCGAGCGTCAGGTCACGAAGGCACAGAAGAGCCATGAGATCCAGGACCGTCTCTCCGAGGTCACGCAGATCTTGGCGGTGGACGATCTTCGCCAGCTCCAGGCACAGCATGGAATGCTCCAGCAGCGTCAGAAGGAAGCTGATGCCGCCGTCGACCTCGGCAAGTACCAGCTCCAGAAGAAGACCGACGAGCTCGACCATCTCCAGGCATTGCTCGAGGAGAAGGGCCTCTTCGTAGGCGACCTCGGCGAGCAGCGCCGCCATATGCAGGACATCCAGTCCCATCTCGACTCAGACATCCGCATCCTGGAGGAGAAGGGCAAGAACATGGTCTCCCGCCTCTCCGAGATGAGGTCGAGCCTCTCGTCCATGGAGAAGCAGAAGGCAGATGCCGCACGCGAGCTCTCGGAGATGCAGGGAGACCTCTCCGATGCCCAGGTGCAGACAAACGAGCTCAAGCGTCAGGTACGTGAGCTCACGCCTGAAGTGCAGAACGCAGCCAACAGGCGCCGCGAGCTTGGAAATCGCCAGTCGAAGCTGGTGGGCGAGCAGCGCGCAGCGCAGCGGGAATCCGACCAGGAGACCGTCGCCTATGCGCGTCTCAAGGACCAGATCTCGAATGCCGAGGTCGAGGACCAGATGTATGCAAGCAGGATCTCAAGCCTCGAAGAGACACTCTCCGTCTGCGAAGAGACGCTTGCAGAGAGGCGCGGACGCAAGGCTGAGCTCGAAGAGGCGAGGACCGCTGCGCAGGAACGTGCAGATGCGGCCCACGAGACGATCCGAAAGAGCCAGGACGAGGCAGCAGATGCACGGCGTACCCTCGAGGATGCACGCCGCAAGCTCTCGCAGGCCGAAGCCTCGCTTTCGGCGCTTCGCTCGGTCGATGCTTCGCAGGAAAGTGCAAGCCCGCTCGCAGGCGCTCTGGCCAGGCGCGGCGATGTGAAGGAGAGGATTGTCTGCCGCCTGGGCGATGCCCTCGACGTGCCGCCTGAGCTCGACGACCTCGTGGAGCGCCTTCTGGGCGACGATATGGCAGCCCTTGTCGTGGAGGATGCTGAGGATGCTGCAACGGTAGCGTCGTCGGCTCTCGGGATCCGCGGTGCCAAGGGAACGGCGACGATCGTCTCAAAGAAGGCAGCAGCCACAGAGCTCCCTTCAACAGACGACGTGGCAGGCACAGCCCTGATCGATTCTGTCCATGCACAGAAGGGTGCAGAGAAGCTGCTCTCCGCTCTTCTCGGCGATGTGCGCATCGTCGACACTGCGCGTGCGGCAATAGAGGCCCACGAGCAGTGGCCTGCCTATACCTTCGTCACGAAGGACGGCGTCACGGTGCTTCCGGACGGACGCTGCGTCGTCGGCTCTGGCCGTGGCGTCGAGCAGGGCGCCCTTGAGCGCAAGCGCCGCATCCGTGCCCTCGAGGACGGCATGGGAGCGCTCGAAGCGGCACAGAAAGAGGCAGAGACCAAGGAACGCTCTCTCGAGAAGGCGCTGTCCGGTGCCCGTGACAGCGAGGCCAAGGCAAAGGGCGAGCTTGCTCAGACCCGTGCCGAGCTCAGCTCCGTGACCTCTGAGATAGGACGCCTCGAGCAGCAGGCACGCCAGGCAGCGTCTGAGAAGGCAGGCGTCGAGAAGCGCCGCGAAGAGGCGAAATCGAAGGTCGAGAAGGCACGCTCCGAGGTGGAGCTCCATCACGGCAAGGCAGACGAGGCAGCTGCCCGCGTGAAGAAGCTCAATGAGGAGCTCGACGACCTCTCGAGCAAGCGCAGCGAGGCATCGCGCGAAGAGTCCGATCTCGAGCGCAAGCTCTCCGACGCGAAGCTCAGGCTCGCGACGGTCACGGAGCGTCTCCGTCATCTCGAGACAAGGACGAACGAGCTCGAGAAGAGGGACAAGACGCTCACAGAGCGCATCGATGCCACAAAGAAGGCGGCAGAGGCGCTCGATGTGCTGCGCGATCGCGTGGACCCGCTCCATCAGCGCTACCGTACCCTCATCGAGGCAGCAGACGAGTGGGGACGTCGTCTCTCCGATCAGGCAAGCCTCGCCGAGGCAGACTCTGAAGACCTCAAGAAGACGATCCACGAAGCGAAGGCAGCAGTCGATGAGGCCTCCGCTGCGCTCGAACGCGCCAAGACCACGTCGCAGGACCTCAAGGTCGAAGGCGGCAAGCTCGAGGTGCAGGTCGAGAACGCGATCAATGCGATTGCACAGACGGGTGCCGTGCTCGAGGAAGCGCTCAATCTCCCGGAGCCTGAGCACAGGGGAGCGCTCGAGGAGGAGCGTGACTCGCTCAAAGCGCAGCTTGCCAAGATCGGCCCCGTGAACGAGGTTGCCATGGATGAGTACACGCAGCTCAAGGAGCGTGCAGACTATATCCACGAGCAGGTGGAGGACCTCGAGAGCGCACGCGCGTCGCTTGCGAAGATCACGGCTGCCATAGAGCGGAAGATGAAGAACCGCTTCCTTGCGGTCTTCGACCAGGTGAACACGAACTTCCAGGAAATCTTTGCGATGCTCTTCCCGGGAGGGCATGCCCACATCGAGATGACGGACCCGGACCATCTCTCCGAGACCGGCATCGAGGTCGTGGCGCAGCCTGTGGGCAAGAGGATTGCGAAGATGACGCTCATGAGCGGCGGCGAGAAGTCGCTGACGGCCCTTGCCCTCCTCTTTGCGGTCTACAAGACCCGTACCGTCCCCTTCTATGTCTTCGACGAGGTGGAGGCGGCACTCGACGAATCGAATCTCGGGAAGCTGCTGATGGCAATAGATATCCTGAAGGAATCGACGCAGCTTATCGTCATTTCCCACCAGCGGCGTACGATGGAACAGGCAGATGTCCTGTATGGTGTATCCATGCAGGCGGATGGTGTGAGCCATGTCGTGTCGCAGCGGCTGGATCATGCTACAGGAAAGGTGGTCGATGCCTAAGATGGGACTTTTTGACAGGCTGAAGCATGGCCTCTCCCGCTCGCGCGAGGCCATGAACGAGCTCTTCTACATGGGCGGCGAGGTCGACGAGGAGTTCTGGGAGAACCTCGAAGACACCCTTGTCATGGGCGACATGGGAGCAGAGGTCGCCATGAAGGTCACCGATGACCTGCGCGAGGAAGCGGCACGCAAGAACCTGAAGACAGCGCCGCAGCTGAGGGAAGCCCTCGCCAAGCGCCTTGCCCAGGAGTTTGCTCCTGTGGAGCGCGACCCCTTCACCGATCTTCCGTCCGTCGTTCTCTTCGTCGGCATCAATGGTGCCGGCAAGACCACGACCGTGGGCAAGCTTGCGGGAGATGCCCACAGGCATGGAAAGAGCGTCCTCATCGGCGGCGCCGATACGTTCCGTGCTGCTGCCATCGAGCAGCTCGAGGTCTGGGGCACAAGGGTCGACGTGCCCGTCATCACACGCGAGAGGGGAGCAGATCCGGCGTCTGTCTGCTACGACGTCGTCGATGCCGCAGAGAAGATGGGGGCGCAGCTTGTCCTCATCGATACCGCAGGACGTCTCCATACGAGCCCTGAGCTCATGCGCGAGCTTGCCAAGATCGTGAATGTCACAAGGAAGCGGAGCTCCTATCCAGTCTCGGTCGTCCTTGTGATCGATGCCACGACGGGCCAGAACGGCCTTCTCCAGGCCAAGGAATTCAACGATGCCCTCGATGTGGACGGCCTCATCGTCACGAAGCTCGACGGCACGGCAAAGGGCGGCATCGCTGTCGCCATCTCTCATCAGCTGAACCTGCCCATCTACCGCATCGGCGTCGGCGAGGGGGCGGAGGATTTCCAGTCCTTTGATGCCCTGTCGTTCTGCCGTGCGCTTGTGGGAGAGAACGAAGGGAATCGATAGATGTTCAACAGCCTTTCTGACCGCCTGCAGGACACCCTCGACAAGCTGCGCGGCAAGGGCCGCCTGACTGAGGACGACATCAATGTCGCCATGCGCGAGATTCGCATGGCCCTGCTCGAGGCGGATGTCAACTACCGCGTCGTGAAGGACTTCGTTGCCTCCTGCAAGGAGAAGTGCCTCTCGGCTGAGGTCCTGGATTCGCTCACGCCGTCCCAGAACGTCGTAAGGATCGTCCTCGACCAGCTGACCGAGCTTCTCGGCACCTCTGAATCCAAGCTCGTGCTTGCACAGAACAGGACGCCCAATGTCATCATGCTCGTCGGCCTCCAGGGCTCCGGCAAGACGACGGCGGCATCGAAGCTTGCCTACCTCTTGAAGGGCCAGGGCCACAAGCCCCTGCTCGCTGCCTGCGATACCCACCGTCCTGCTGCAGCAGACCAGCTCGAGACGCTCGGCAAGGAGATCGGCGTTCCTGTCTATCGCGGCGACGGCAAGGATGCTGTCAAGGTCGCGACGGAATCCATCAAGGCTGCTGTCGACGGCATGAACGACATCGTGATCGTCGATACCGCTGGTCGCCTCCAGATCGACGAAGAGATGATGCAGGAGGCTGTCGACATCAAGGACGCGGTCAAGCCCGATCAGATCCTCATGGTCGTCGATGCCATGACCGGCCAGGACATCGTGAATGTCGTCTCGACCTTCGCCGAGCGCGTCGACTTCGATGGTGTCATCATGTCGAAGCTCGACGGCGATGCCCGTGGCGGCGGCGCACTTTCGGTGCGTGCCGTGACCGGCAAGCCCATCAAGTTCGTGTCCATGGGCGAGAAGCCGGACTCCCTCGAGGTCTTCCATCCGGACCGCATGGCAAAGAGGATCCTCGGCATGGGCGATGTCGTGGGCATCATCGAGCAGGCCCAGAAGACGGCTGACGAGCAGTCCATTGCAGATGCGGAACGCATGCTGCGCGAGGGCTTTACGATGGACGACATGCTTGCCCAGATGCAGCAGATCCGCAAGATGGGCGGCGTCAAGAAGATCATCGCATCCCTGCCTGGTGGCGAGCGCATGCTCAAGCAGGCAGGAGACATCGAGGACGAGGCGCAGCTCAGGCGCATCGAGGCCATGATACGGTCGATGACAAAAGAGGAGAGGGCACGGCCCAAGACCATCAATGGCCAGAGGAGAAAGCGCATTGCTGCCGGTTCCGGCAGGACTGTCCAGGAAGTGAATCAGCTCCTCAAGCAGTGGAGCGAGATGAACAAGATGATGGGCAAGATGCGACAGATGAGCCAGCAGGCTTCGAAGAACGGCAAGATCTCCAACCGCCAGCTCCAGCAGATGATGAGGCAGGCACAGGGCATGGGCGGCATGCCCGGCATGGGTGGCATGCCTGGCATGGGCCGCGGCGGCAACCGTGCGTCCAGAAGGCGCGGCTGGTAGCTAGTAGCGTATGAAAGAGCGATAGGCAGGGGCTCCTCCGGGAACCCCTGCTTTTCTATAGGGCGGAGGCTTTACTCTTTCGCCATTCGTCTTCGAGGATTGCCCTAAGGGTTGTGCCGGCATAGGTGCGGGAAGCCATTTCAGAAGCATGGCCCCATCTCTTGATTGGTGTCTGCTGGCAGCGGCAGGAAGCTCTGACCGAAGGACCAGGTATGGCAGGCAGGAGACAGGAGAGCATTTGGGCTGCTGGGTGCCTTGCTGTATCATCTAGACCTGCGCGATTCGCTGCGCGGGGACATGCAGAATGCAGACGGAGGAGAGAACATGGCAAAGGATCTTCCTTGGAGTGCCTCGAACCGCGTCGATTCTGTTCCACATGCCTGGGCAGGCTCGCGCAGCCTGGTGATGTTTGGGTACGCATCCAGAATCATCAAGAAGACCAGGCTGGAGATAGACCGCTGCCTGGCGCCTTATGGGTTGTCCCAGCCGCAGGCAGTCATCATCTGCCTGCTCAACGATGCAGAGGGGCAGGAAATCTGCCAGAAGGATCTGGAAGAGGCGCTCGATCTGACGAATCCGACGGTTACCTCAATCCTGTCGAACATGCTCTCGAAAGGACTTGTGGAAAAGAAGCCGGGCAAGGCTGACAAGCGAGTGCGCGTCATAACGCTCACCGAAAAGGGGAAGAGCCTTTACGCGCTTTCGAGCAGGACACTTCTGGATGCCAGCAGCTTCTTCGAAGAAAATCTGTCGCCGAAGGAACTCGACGAGCTGGAGGTGCTCTTCAGAAAGGCGCTCGGCATTCCGCTCGACGAGAGGGAATAGCCTGTCTGGCAATCGCGGAATCTGCCGCTCATCCGGAAAACCCTTCCTTTCGTGGAAATACATAGAGAGCTATATAAATGAGTAATGCCTGCTAAAGGTAGGTATCTGTTTCTATCTGCATTCTCCCGATCTCCTCACAAGAAAATACATAGAGTACTATGCAAATACATTGAAGTCTATGTAATAGGGAGGATGCAGCATGGCAAACCATATCGCCCCGTTCCTCTGGATGAGAGGGGAGGAGGAAGGCGTCATCCGCGAGGAAATCTCGAAGATCGACGAATGCGGAATTAAGGCATTGTGCGTTGAAGCACGTCCTCATCCAGATTTCTGTGGTGACGGCTGGTGGCACGATCTGGGCATTGTCATCGATGAGGCCAGGAAACGTGACATGCGGATCTGGATTCTCGATGATCGCCATTTCCCGACCGGCTATGCCAATGGCCTGCTCGAACGGGGACATGAAGACCTCAGGAAGACCTATCTGAACTTTAACACGGCCGATATCTTCGGGCCGAGCCGGCTTGTCACCATTCCGGTGGAGAGGATGACGAAACCAAAGCTCGAGTTCACGGATCTTGGAAAGCCTCTCGATCCTGAGCGCGAGAACAACAGGCTCTTTGCGGTAGTGGCCTGCCGCATAGCGGCGGGAAACATCCTATCGGAAGAGAGCATCGACCTTACAGACTCTGTCAAGGATGGCTACGCGACATTCCAGCTGCCTGAGGGAGCCTGGCGGGTCTATGTCGTATACGTCACCCATACCGATGGCGGAGAGCCGTACTATATCAACGTTCTCGACCGAAGATCGGCTGCCCTGCAGATCGAAGGTGTCTACGAACCGCATTATGAGAAGTTCGGGAATCTCTTCGGTACTGTCATTGCAGGCTTCTTCTCCGATGAGCCGCAGTTCGGCAATGTGCCTGGCTTTGCGAAGGATGCAAAGATGGGGACAGAGATGCCGCTGCTCTGGAGCGAAGATCTTGCCAAAGAGCTTGAGGCCCGTCATGGAGAGATGCTGCGTTCCCGTCTCCCGTACCTCTGGAACGATACCGATGCAATGGAGCAGGCGGCTTCCATCCGCTATGACTACATGGATATCGCGACGAGGCTGTATGCATCCTGCTTCTCCGGCGCTCTGGGCAGCTGGTGCGAAGAGCATGGAGTCGAGTATATCGGCCATGTAGTGGAAGACGATGGCGCCCATGAGCGGTGCGGTCTTGGTGCGGGACACTTCTTCCGTGCCATGTCAGGACAGGACCATGCCGGCATCGACTGCATCGGCGGACAGGTCATCTATGGAGCGCCCGATGCTCAGCGCAGAGGATTCTCCAGGACTGATGGCGAGTTCTATCATTATGTGCTTGGAAAGCTTGGCGCGTCATCCGGGCATCTCGACCCGAGCAAGAAGAACCGGACGCTCTGCGAGCTCTTTGGTGCCTACGGCTGGAAGTTCGGTGTCCGCGACCAGAAGTACGTGCTCGAGCATCTGGTGTCGCGTGGCGTCAACGAGCTGGTCCCGCATGCATTCTCCATGGCGGAGTATCCCGATCCTGACTGTCCGCCACACTACTATGCACATGGCCACAATCCTGAATATCCCTACTTCGCGCAGCTCATGCACTACGCCAATGCACTGTGCGAAGAGATGCAGGATGCGGAGCATGTGGCGGATGTCGCGGTGCTCTATGAGGCCGAGCTCGAATGGGTCGGCAGCCATATGCCTATGCAGAAAGTCGCCCGTGCTCTGCAGGAGCACCAGATCGAATTCGATTTCGTGAGCCTCGACATGCTGAGAGGCGAGTTCGGATACGCGCCAAAGCTTGATAGCGGACGTCTCGAGATCGGTGGCGTTTCCTTCGGGGCCCTTGTGATCGAACGCTCGGAGCGCATCCCCGATTCACTCTGCTCCTGGATCGCTGCGCATCCTGATTTTCCGGTCATCTTCGTCGACGAGGTGCCAATCTGTGCTGCCGCAACAGAAGGGCGCAGCCAAGAAGAGGCAGATTCGTCCTGGAGGCAGATGCTTGCTGCAGGAAACGTCGAAGCCGTGCCGCTTGCGGAGCTTCCGGAGAAGCTCCGGTCAAAGGGCATGGCGGGCGTCTCGCTCTCCGTGGAAGCTCCTTTTGTATCGCTCTATCGCTATATCAAGGAAGGCCAGCTGAGGCTGCTTGCTCTCAATGAATCCGCATTCGAGACCTATGAGGGCGAGCTTGAGATACCAGGGGCATCACAGTATGCCGTGAAAGACGTCATGGATGGCTCTCTGAGAAAGCCTGCCGGATCCGGTGTCTCGGGATGCGTGTGTAGTCCTGGGCTGGTGCGTATTCCGCTCCATCTGAAGCCTGCCGAATTCAAGGTCCTTGTGCCGGCTGTGGGGGATGTGGCAGAAGATGATGCAGCGCTCACGGAGCTTGCTCCTGCCATCGATGCAGAAGATCTCTCCTGCGGCTGGCATGTCTCTGCACGATCGGCAACGGGAGATGTCGAGATCGATGAGGGAACCGTCGAGACCCTGGAGCCCTTCTCCGAGAAGCATCCTGCCTTTTCCGGAACCATCCGCTATGAGAGGGAGCTCGAGCTCTCCGAAGACTGGAAACGTTCAGTCCTCAGGCTCGAGAATGTCCAGGAACTTGCGTGCATATGGATTGACGGCACAGAGATGGGACGTCTCATCCAGCCTCCCTATGAGCTTGCGCTCAACGGAGTTCTCGGAAAGGGCAGGCACCGCATCGCTATCGAGGTGACGACGACGGCGGACAGAGATCAGCTCAACTATCCGCATCCTCCCTTCGATCTTTCGTTCGATGCAATGGAAGCAACAGGCATGTATGGGCAGATCGTTCTGCTCAGGAAGGAGTAGCCATGGCGGAGGAAAAGAAGCCTCTGAGCTATGCCACAAGATTCGGCTATGCTGCAGCCGAGATGGGAACCACGCTCAGCTTCTATATGATCAGCAACTATCTGTCCCTTTACTATCTGAATGGTGTTGGGCTTCCCAACGCTGCGGTCAGTGGCATCATTTTCGTTGTGCGCATCATCGAGGCGCTGGCAGCGCCGATTATCGGTTCGGTGATCGACAGGACTTCTACCAAGTATGGGCAGTGCCGTCCCTGGATCCTCTGGGGGACACCGGCGCTTATTCTCTTTTCCATTCTCACCTTCACCACTTTCGATTTGGGTGAGACCGGAAAGCTCGTCTATGCCTTTGTCTCCTATGTCGGTCTGGTCATTGCCTTCTCCTTTGTCGATACGGCCAAGAGCGCGCTCGTGAACAACATCACAGCTGACGCTCAGGACCGTGTCACGCTCAATGGCTGGCGCCAGGCTTTCGGCAATGTCATGAATACCGTGCTCGCTGCAGTGACCATGCCCCTGATCCTGTTCTTTGGCAACACGCCTCAGGCATACACGATCACGACTGCCATCTACGCAGTGTGTGCAGTTCCGCTTCTGCTCTATGCGTTCTTCTCCTGCAAGGAGACGGTCAAGCCTGTCCGCCAGGAAGGGAAGAAGACGTCCATCTTCAAGAACCTGGCAAATGCATTCAGCAACCATCAGCTTGCCTGCGTAATCATCTATACCTTGATCTCCTGCACGGCAATCTTCTATCGGCTAGGCATCATGGTCTACTACTACAACTATGCTTGGGGACGTCCAGAGCTGACGGGTGCCGTGCTCGCTGCTTTCCAGGTCGCGCAGATTCTGCCACCCTTTGTCGCACCGTTCCTTCTCAGATACTCGGGCAAGCGTTTCGGCTTCGCTGTCGCCACGTTTGGCATGGTCGGATCCCTTCTGCTGCTCTACTTTGCTGGCTTCGACAGCATCCCTCTGGTCTTTATTGGAACCTTCCTGCTTGGCTTCTTCTCGATGGGCGGATTCATCGGCTTCTGCGCTGTCTCTGACTGCATCGAGTATGGATACAATACGACAGGCGTGCGTAATCCTGGGTCGTGTGTCGGTGCCATGACATTCGGGGTCAAGGTTGCCCTGGCGCTTGGCGGCTCTTTGGGAGTGCTCGCCATCGGAACGACAGGGTTCGTTCCCAATGTGGATCCAACCATGGCAGTGAGGAACAATATCAGCTTTGTGGTCAATATCGTTCCTGCCATCATCATGCTGGTCGCCCTGCTTGCGCTGATTCCCTACAAGCTGAATAACAAGGAAGTTGCCCGCATCCAGAAAGAGAATGCAGCGAAAGACGCCGAGCTTGCAGCCTCTGCAGAAGCATAGGCACTGAGAGAAATAGCCATCTGAAAGACCGTGAGCGGAATTCAGGCGGAAGCGTCATGCTTCCGCCTGTTTTCCTGCTGAAATGCATTTCAGATACGCTGCTGCAAGGTAGATGCCAATGCGGTTACGGTTGTTTTCATCCATGTGGAAGCATCGTTCAGACACGCTGCAGAAGATGTCTTTTCTGCCATTCGTCTTCGAGGATGGACATAAGTACGATGTCGGCATAGCTGCCGTCAGCTGGATCTATCGCAGCGTCGCGCAGGATCCCCTCCTGGATAAAGCCTGCCTTCTCATAGACATGCTTTGCACGGGGGTTGAAGGAGAAGACATCGAGCGAGAGCCGGTGCAGATGAAGCTCCGAGAATGCGTAATCGACTGTCTGCTGCACAGCCCAAGTTCCTACGCCCTTTCCCAGATTCTTTGAGTCGAAGATAGCTATGCGGAAGTTGGCGCTCCGTGTCCCGGTATCAATCTCGTTGATCACCGACTCGCCGATGATGCGGGAAGGAAGATCGAGAATCAGGAAATCGTGTCGGGTATCGTCCTCGAAATTGCGCATGAAGTAGGCAACTACATCATCGTGCGTGAAGGATTCTGTCGTGCCGGTCAGGCGGTCTACCTCAGGGTTTGGTGTCATAAGGGCACGTGTATAAGCCTCGGCTTCCTCCGGCAGGGGAGGGCGGAGGGTGTAGCCGTTTCGGTGAAAGACTGCGTGCCTAAGGATTCCTAGAGATCGAGATTGCTTTACGTGCTGAGCATTATACAGGTCCCGCTATGACAAACGAAAAGGCGACGGAAGATATATAGAATGAAGCCAGATTTGGTATCGGACCTCTGATTTCGGTGCTACGAAGCCTTCTGCTGTATCCCTGCTGACCGGCGTTTTATTTCGCCTCTAGTCGTGTGTGATATGCATTGCCATCGCATTTGCTGGAAAACAGTTGCATGTCTCATGGGTGGAGAATACTGCTTCATCCGTTTACGCTGATGAAGGGTGATGAGATTGTCGAGGCAATCGAACAAGACACCGATCTTGGCTTGTTCTTTGGTGCTCGGCATGCTTATCTCACTGAGAAGCAGCTTGTCGAAGAAGAAGTAGAGTCTAACGCCGCCCTCTTGCAGGGCTTCTATCTGCCTTGAGAACAAAGGCGATTTGAACCAATGCCAGAGGATGAGTAGCACAGCCATTTGATACCGACATTCCAAGAAGACGGTACCGCCTCTGCGGGCAGACGGTACCGCCGTTTCGCCTATCGGGAACCGCCTATTCCCAGTACCCCTCCTGCTCCTCTGCCTTCTTGGAGGCCATGTACTGGCGCATGTCCGGGCCCTTGATATCGATGAAGCGGGCGCTCTTCACGATCCTGCCGAGTATCGAGTCCGCGCAGATCTCCGAATCTATCCTCAGATACCATTGGTCGGGCTCGAGCTGCGAGGCGATGAGCGTGCTGCCCCTTCCCTCGCGGCGCTCGAGTATCTCGAACAGGTCGATTGCATTCCTTGCGTCCTCGATCGGCGTGGTGAGGAAGTCGTCCAGTATGAGGAGCCTGGGACCTGAGAAGGCGTCGATCGCATCGTACAGGGCCCCTTCGGACCTCGCGATGTTCAGCTCCCGGAACATGTCGTTCAGTCGCACGTAGCGCACCGTGAGGAGCTTCCTGCAGGCGGCATTGCCCAATGCCTGCGCCACATAGCTCTTCCCGCCTCCGCTCTCCGACAGGATCACGAGGTTCTCGTTCGCGGCTATCCAGGCGCATGAGGCGAGCCTTGCGATGCGGTCCCTGCCGAGCGTCCGGTCCGGGAGATAGGCTATGTCCTCTATGCAGGCGCCGGGAAGCTTGAAGCGTGCGGCACGGACCGCCTTCTGGATCTTGCGGTCCTCCCTGGCCGTGCGCTCGGCCTCGATGCAGAGGCCGACCTTCTCCTCGAACGTGAGGCTGTCCATCCCCTCGTCCATGCATATCTCCCGCAGCTTCTGGCCGAACGCCCTGATGCGCCATCTGGTGAACAGCTCGAAGTCCTCATCGCTCAGCATCGCTGCCCCCTCTCCTGTAGTGGCTGGCGCCCCTGGCGCGCCCTGCATGGGCCGCACGGTCCTTCATGGGCGCCTGCGCGCATGGAGCTGCGGCGGAAGGCGCCCCGACTCCTTCCGCACGCTCGGCCCTGATGGCCGACATCGCATTCCTGACCCGCGTGTAGCTCGGCACGGCGCCGGCTGCATTGACCATCCTGCATGCCTCTTCGAGGATGTCCCGCCTGCCGCCCTTCGCGAGCGACAGTATGTTCGAGCATGGGACATAGCCCTGGGGCTCGACCGGATGCGAATCCAGCACCTTCGAGATGAGCGCCCTGGCCTCGGGGCCTACCTCCGCTGCCCTGCGCTCGAAGTATCCGCGCGTCCAGAGCGACGAAGCCTCCCTGTGCCTCTCGGGCATGTCCTCCGGCCTCGTGGAGTACTGTCCGCGCCTTCCTGAAAGCCGGGGATGCTCCGCCACCACCTCGCCGCCCTCCAGCACGGCAACGGTGGCAGAGCCGATCCTGACATCGACCTCGTGGCCGACGAGGCGCCATGGCACCGAATAGCGCATGTAGTCCACCTGGACATGGTAGTCTGGCGATACCTTGCAGCGCCTCCATTCATACATCTCGAAGCGGGCTTCCGGCAGGGGATTGAGGGCAGCCCTCTCCTCTCCGAAGAACGCGTCGTCGCGACTTCCGTCCCGCTGCTGGAAGGGGCGTGCATCGAGCTGCGCGACAAGCCGCTCCACCTCGGCATTGGCCTCTGCGATCGAATGGAAGACCTCTCCGGACATGGGCGCGAGCACCCATGTCTCGCACAGATCCACAGCCTTCTCGGCAAGGGCCTTGTCCTTCGGGCGCCTCACGCGCGCAGGCACGATGCCGCAGCCATAGTGCTGGGCCATCTCGAGATACAGGTCGTTCAGCTTGATGGGAGCGCCCTTCCCCTTCCGGTCTGTCGCTGTCGCGCAGTTGTCCGGAACCAGTATGTCGGGGGCCCCGCCCATCGCCTCGAGGCAGAGGACATGGGCCTCGATCCATGAGCGCGAGCGCATGTCGGCGAAGAGCCTCGCCCAGATCCAGCCCGAGTACGGAAGGCAGGCGACGAAGAGGTAGGCAGGCTGCCTGCGTCCGGTGACGGGATCCGTCCATTCCGCCGTGAGCCCTGCCCAGTCGACGAGCAGCGTGCGTCCGGGCTCGTGGGCGATCCTGGCGGAGAGCTCGTGCGTGCGGATGTACTCGCCCACCTTCTCGCAGAACCTGGAGAGGCCATAGAGCCGCTTCCCTCCGGGATTACAATCGCAGTAGCGCTTCCACTGCAGCGTGAGGGTCATCTTGGGGACATTCGCAAGCTGCTCGCAGATGCGCTC
>OGYD01000214.1_pt1 | contig 48898 bp, 37 predicted proteins | sample 1576441 | NCBI WGS metagenome assembly OGYD01 (sample SAMEA3541537, study PRJEB24748) | human gut metagenome | biome: human gut; feature: human-associated habitat; material: faeces | place: China | collected 2012 | reverse complement strand
TGCGTTGTGAGAGCGGTCTCGTACTGGTCCGAGGCCTGGGAGGGGGTTGCCGTTGCGTCCTTGGCGTGCTGCTGGATTGTCTCTTGGACCACGCCGGTCGTCACCATGAGGCAGGGAATCGCAAAGATGAGCGTCCCAATGATGACGTTCCTTCGTAGGTGATGTGATATGGCTACCGCCTCCTCGCTTTCCTGTGGGGTCACCACGCCGTCGTCGTTGATGTCTCGGTGGAGCGGCACGCGCAGGAGGAGCAGCACGATTTCTGCAGCAAGCGCAATGAAGACCACGTTGACGCCAAACTCGTAGATGGCGCCGGCAAAGCGTGGGAGGCTCTGCTGTGCGATGCCGTAGCCGGCCGAGCACAGGGGCGGCATGAGGGCGGTTGCCACGGCAACGCCTGCAATGAGGGTCGAGGGCTCCTGCTTGCGGGAGTTGCCCAGCCCTCCTGCAAAGCCGCCGGCAAGCGCGATGAGCAGGTCCCAGATCGTGGGCGTCGAGTTGTCGAGGAGGGCGCTGGTCTCGTAGGGTATGGGCGTGAGGAGGAAGTAGAGGGTGGAGGTTGCAAGGCAGATGAGCATCTGGAGCGCCAGGCCGGCGACCGCGTTGCGCAGAAGGCGCCTGTCGGCCGTTGCGACGGCGTAGGAGATGGCGAGCACCGAGCCCATGAGCGGGCAGATGAGCATGGCGCCCACGATGGCCTCGGTGGAGTCCGTGTTGAGGCCAATCGAGGCAATGAGCATGGCAACGATGAGGATGCACATGTGCGTGCCGTCAAGCTTCGATCCGCCCACGAAGCGTTTGCGGATCTGCGGCCAGGAAGCGCGACCTTCTCGCACGTCGAAGGCACGCCTGAGGGCTGCGATGCCCCGACGTGCCCAGCTTGCGCCAGTGCTCGTGCCTGCTGCTTTGCCCTTCTCGGCCATCGTTGCACCTCGATAATCCCGGTTTTGACCCATCTGAATGCCCGCCTCGTTCATTCTTGTGCCCCAAAGGTGGGGTGTCCCCGGAAAACCGTATTCCAACCGTTAGATTGTGCCAATGCATCGTCTGGGGCAGCACTCCCGGCGGTCCGGTAGGCGCTCTATTTTCGCACGGCTAAGGATGAGACGAACAAAAGCCCAGGTCGACACAAACCTTAATCCCGACCGTGCGTAGTTCGGGAAAGGGAAGAGCTCTGGACAGCAAGTTTCGGTGGTGCTCGACCTTACCAGCAATGCATGCGAAGCACAAATCAGCGTACACGTGTTCTCATTCTGCTTTCGAGGGAGTAGAATGGTTAGCCACGAATGCTGCGTCGCGTGGGGAGGTGCGAGTTGGACGGGGACGGTACGAGCCACTCAACAAATCGCGCGCGCTCGCGTGCCGAGGAGGTTCTTGAGCAGATTCTTGCCTCGAAGGACGGGCGCTCCTTCATCAAGATGAGCCAGAATACCTACTCTGAACAGCCAATCCTTCGTACGGGCGCAGACTTTGCTCGCGAGCGCGCAATGCGGCGCCAAGAGGGGCGTGAAGCCGCGCGCAATGCCCGCGAGCAGCGCGTCGAGAGGCGGCACCAGCAAGCGAGCGTCTCTTCATCTACTTGGGGAGCGTCCTCGTCTCCCGAGTCCGCGCAGTCGGCATGGCCGTCGTTCTCATTTGTAATGCCGTCCTTCTTCGCGGAAGACAGCGCGGAGCTTGCAGATTCCGAGCTTCCTCCCACGCTGCAGGAGCTACGGCACCTGGAGAAGGAGAATCTGCGTCCGGGCGAGCTCTTCTGTCGTCAAGCCCGCCTTGCTGCAAAGTTCGAGGACAGCCTGCCTTTTGAGGGCTTTCATCCCTATCGCTACCTGCCAACATACAAGGATCTTGGTAACCGAGAACTACGCGGGTACTTCACCTGGCGCGCGTCCTGGCGTCGCGGCACAGCCGGCGATGCGCCGGCAACCTACGTCACCATCCTTGCATTTGAGCTCATAAACGGTGTGGGGGCCACCCCGGGGTCCGAGGTTCTCGTCTGCTTGAGGAAGCTCGAGCAGCGCTGCGCCGAGCAGGACGCGCGCGGCATTGGTCCCAGTGTGACGATGGACCTCCGACGCTGGGAGCGCGACTACGTCATCTGTATGGGTCTTGACGTCCAGCAGACGGTCACGGAGGCAGACCGTGCATTTGGCGCCGGCGTTGAGACGCTGCGGGCCATGGAGCGCGCCGAGCTCTCCTCCCGCGGGCTTCTCAAGGACCAGCAGGCAGAGAAGGTGCCCGCCCCAACAGACGATGAAGTCGTGGTGGCGATGGGCAACGTCTCTACCATGGACATCTCTCGCTCGCCCTTCGTCCGCGCGCACCGTGAGTCCTTCGCTGCCGTTGCCGCCGCCGTGGCGCGACGCATGGCGGTGCACTGCAACCGGCGCCGGAAGACGGGATGGGTCGACGGCCTGGTGGGCTACCGCACGTCGTGGCCGTTCACGCCCCTGGCGGGCGTTCCGCTTGAGCACGGCTGGGAAGGCCCCGAGCGTCCCGTTCGCGTTTGCCCCGGCCAGACGGTAAGCTTCCGCTTTGGTCGCTGGACGGAGCGGCAGGCGTACTCCACCACCGAGCGAAGCCGCGAACTGGCGCGTCTCCTGCGAGCCATTGATCGCCAGATGCGCATCGACTGGGAGTTTGGCCATCCCCTCAAGGAGCAGGTGCTTCCTCGCTACCTCCAGAAGATGGTTGCGGAGGAAAGCCAGGCGCAGCACGAGCGCGAGGAGGAGGCCGAGAGGCGTCGGTTCAAGGTCGACCTCTCCAAGCTTGGCAGCATTTGCAGCGCTGCAGCTGTCACGCGCGAGGCGCTCCTTGTGGACGAGGAGCGCGAGGGATACGTTCCTGGTGACGCTGCGGCGGAGCCCGCTGCCATGGCGCCAACGCCGGAGCCCGCGGTTGCGCCTCCGGCGCCGGCAACTGTATCCGTGTCGGCAGCCGCTCCCGCGCCGCAGCCGGCAGGGACGGATCTCGGCCTTACCGCGCAGGAGCGCGCCCTTCTCGACGCGCTTCTCACGCACAAGGAGGCCCCTGCCACCGCGGGAACGTCCCTCGACATGCTTGTCGACTCAATCAATGAGAAGCTCTTTGACCTCGTGGGAGATACGGTGCTGGAGTTTGGCGACGCCGGCCCCACCCTTGTCGAGGACTACGAGCAAGACCTGAGAGGATATCTACAGCCATGACGCAAGCAACCAAAGAGCAGGCGCCGCGCGTTCCTCGGCGCATCGCTCAGGTGGTCATCAATTCCCTGAAGGGCGGCGTCGTCCCGCGCGTGGGGCTGCCCTACATCACCGTTGGCCGTGATCGCGAGGTTGCCGCCCTCTTGCATGACCTCGACCTCGTTGCCGATGGCGGTGCCAGCTTCCGCTTCCTGGTGGGCCGTTACGGCAGCGGTAAGAGCTTCCTGCTCCAGACCATCCGCAACCACGCCATGGGCAGAGGCTTTGTTGTGGCAGACGCAGACCTCTCGCCCGAGAGGCGCCTGCAGGGCACGGGCGGCCAAGGTCTCGCCACCTACCGGGAGCTCATTCGCAACCTCAGCACCAAGACCAGGCCCGAGGGCGGCGCCCTCAACCTGGTGCTCGACCGCTGGGTCTCCAACGTGCAGTCACAGGTGACGCTCGAGGACGGCCTCACCCCGGAGGACCCGGCGTTTGCCGATGCCATGGAGCGGCGTATCATGGGCACCATGGCCTCGGTGCAGGAGCTGGTTCACGGCTACGACTTTGCGCGCCTTCTCACCATGTACTGGCGCGCCCACCTCGAGGGTGACGACGAGACCAAAGCCAACGTCACCAAGTGGTTCCGTGGCGAGTACCGCAACAAGACCGAGGCCCGTCGCGAGCTGGGCGTCGGCATCGTGATTGGTGATGAGGACTGGTATGACTACCTCAAGATTCTTGCGACCTTCCTTGTGGGGGCCGGCTACAAGGGCCTTGTCATCCTCCTTGACGAGATGGTGAACCTATACAAGATTCCCAACGCGGTGAGCAGGCAGTATAACTACGAGAAGGTGCTCACCATGTACAACGACACGCTCCAGGGCAAGGCTCACCACCTGGGCATCATCATGAGCGGCACGCCCCAGGCGGTGGAGGATAGGCGGCGTGGGCTCTACTCGTACGAGGCGCTGCGGAGCCGTCTCACGCAGGGGCGCTTCTCGCAGGACGGCCTGGTGGACATGCTGGCGCCAGTCATCCGCTTGGAGCCGCTTACCCATGAGGAGCTGCTGGTGCTGGTCGAGAAGCTTGCGGACATCCACGCGGGGCTCTTTGGGTACCAGCGCACCATCACCCAGGACGAGCTCGTGCGCTTCCTCGAGACCGAGTATGGTCGTGTGGGCGCGGACTCCCACCTCACCCCACGCGAGGTCATCCGTGACTTTGTCGAGATGCTCGACATCCTCTCACAGAACCCCGGCGTTACGGTTGAGCAGCTGCTTGGCAGCGAGCAGTTCACGTCGCCGGTGAAGGCGCCGGTGGAGCGGTACACGGCGTCTTTTGCTGCGCCAGGAGGCGGACAGGTCCCAGCCGCGCAGGACGAGTTTGCCGAGTTCGACATCTAGGCCGCCATGGACGCTTTCGACCGCTACGCGCCGTTCATCCAGGACTTCATCTACGACCACGACTGGCAGAGTCTACGGGCGGTGCAGGTTGCCGCCGCAGACGCCATCTTCAACACCGACGAGAACGTCCTGCTCACGGCTTCCACCGCCTCGGGCAAGACCGAGGCTGCGTTCTTCCCCATCCTGACAGAGCTCTGGGAAGACCCGCCGGCCTCGGTGGGCTGCGTCTACATTGGCCCGCTCAAGGCGCTGATAAACGACCAGTTCCTGCGTCTTGAGGACCTTTGTGCCGAGGGCAACATACCCGTGTGGCACTGGCATGGCGACGTCTCCCAGTCGCACAAGGCAAAGATGCTCAAGCATCCCTCGGGCATCCTGCAGATCACGCCGGAGTCGCTCGAGTCCATGCTGCTGCACCGGCACAATGCCATCCCGCGCATCTTTGGTGACCTGCGCTTTGTCGTGATAGACGAGGTTCACTCGCTCCTGCGGGGAGACCGTGGAGGCCAGACGCTTTGCTGCCTCGAGCGCCTCTCGCGACTGGCAGGCGTGGTGCCGCGCCGCATTGGCCTCTCAGCCACCATCGGCGACCCAGAGGCAACCGGAGCGTACCTCTCCGCAGGCACGGGGCGTGGATGCGTCATCCCCAGGCTGGAGGCCCCCAAGGAGCGTTGGCGCCTCTCGATGGAGCACTTCTACGTGAGTGGTCCGCAGGCGCCGGAGCGCGGCGAGGATGGGCTTGGGCACGGTGCTAGTGCGGAACCGGCGGAGGCAACGTACGAGACGCCCCAGCAGGCGGCTGCCGAGGAGCGCGTGCCCAGCCGAGAAGAGCGCGCGGAGGACGTCTCGTCAAGCGTCGCTGCACCCCAGACGGAGCAACCGGAACCCGAGGCTCCCACTGACAGGGCGCCCGTCTTCGCGGATCCTGGCCTTGCCTATGTCTTCGACCACACGCGCGGGCGCAAGTGCCTGATCTTTGCCAACTCTCGCGAGGAGTGCGAGGCAGTTACCACAACATTGCGCCAGTACTGCGAGGCGGTGGGGGAGTCGGACCGCTTCCTCATCCACCACGGCAACCTCTCGGCAAGCTTCAGGCAGACGGCCGAGGAGCTCATGCGTGACGAGGACGCAAACCTCACAACGGTCACTACCTCGACGCTCGAGCTCGGCATTGACATCGGTCGCCTGGAGCGGGCCTTCCAGATTGATGCCCCGTTCACGGTGAGCTCGTTCTTGCAGCGCATGGGGCGCACCGGCAGACGCGGCCAGCCAAGCGAGATGTGGTTCGTGATGCGCGAAGACGAGCCCGAGGCCAGGGCGCTTCTGCCCGAGACCGTACCTTGGAAGCTCCTGCAGGGTATCGCGCTCGTGCAGCTCTACGTGGAGGAGCGCTGGGTTGAGCCCCCACGGCTGGACGGCCTGCCCTACAGCCTTCTCTACCATCAGACCATGGCGACGCTTGCCTCGACGGGTGAACTCTCCCCCGCAGACCTTGCGCGCCGCGTGCTCACCCTCTCGCCCTTCCATCGTGTGACGACAGATGACTATCGTACTCTGCTGCGACACCTTGTGGAGACCGACCAGATCGAGCGTACCGAGACGGGCGGTCTCATCGTGGGCCTTGCGGGCGAGCGCGTGACAAACGACTTCCGCTTCTACGCAACGTTTGCCGAGGACGAGGAGTACACGGTGCGCTCGGAGTCCCAGGAGCTGGGAACCATCGTGCAACCGCCACCCGTGGGAGAGCGCATCGCAATCGCGGGTGCCGTCTGGGTGATCGAGGAGATCGATTACAAGCGCCACCTCATCGAGTGCACGCAGGTGAAGGGCAAGGTCCCCGCGTACTTTGGTATGTGCGCGGGAGATGTGAACACCCGCGTGCTTGAGCGTATGCGAGGCGTTCTCCAGGAGACGCGCGATTACCCTTATCTGCGCACAAACGCGCGCGCCCGTCTGGCACAGGCGCGCCATGTGGCGTCGCTCACCCACCTGGCGTCAGAGCCGCTCGTGTGCTTGGGTGGCACCTCTTGGTGCCTTCTGCCCTGGCTGGGGAGCTATGCGTTTCTCGCCCTCGAGCGTTTCCTCAAGATTCGCTGCGCCGATAAGCTCGGGCTCAAGGGGCTTGACTCCTCTTGGCCCTACTTCATGCAGTTCACCATGAGCGCTGATGCGCGAACGTTCTATCGCGTGGTCAAGGAGGAGGCCGTCCGTCCGCTTGACCCCATGGAGCTGGTCTATCCCGGCGAGGTGCCGCGCTTTGACAAGTACGACGGGTTCGTGCCCGACGAGCTAGTTCGCAAGGGCTTTGCCCATGGCGTGCTGGATGTCGAGGGCATGCTCGCGCGCGTGCTCTCGTGGCCTGACGTGCCCGGATATGACATTCCCGCCTTGCCTTGCACGAATCTGTCAGGAATTTGACGGGAACAAATGTTCTCATACGTGGTACGATATCCTCGCAAGGAATGAAGCCACCCCGGAGGCCCCCACTGGCACGTGATGGCGCACCTCTCCCTTGTTAAGCAACGCTCGAGCGTGGTCGGCGACGGCCGGCCTCCTGTCGGTTGTTCGAGGTTTGGGGGCACTCATATGTCTGGTTATCAGGAGAGTTTGGTCAAGATCAGCTGCTTGGCAGAGGCGGCTGGCATTCGCAAGGCATTTGAAGAGCAGAAGGTTCCATTCTTCCGCATGCATGGGGTTGAGCGGGCTATCCGGGATGTGAGTCCAGACCTCCCGTCCAGAGATGGCGACATGCTCTGTCTGCCTCGCATTCCCATACGGGTGGGAGACCTGTTTGTGGTGCTGTGCGGAGACCGGCATCCCTATCAGTTCTGTAGCGGAAGATGGTTCTACATCGATGGGCTTGCCGATGCCGTGCACGAGAATTACCGCTCCTACCTTGTCCCCGTTGATGAGGGTAGCGTTCGCTCCTCCTGGGGTGACAATGCCCGTCTTGCCCAGCGTTCGTACGTGAACTGGAAGGACTACCTCGCCAACATCGAGACTACCTGGGACAGAGACGAGGTTGACCCAAGGGCGCGGTTCGCGGAGGTCGTCTATGGTATTGGCGCAACTCCGCCTGCAAATATGGGGATAGACCCAGATCCCATCTACGCCATCGCGCGGATGCTTCGAGAACGTGGAATCACGGGAGCAATTGTCAACGGCAAGGTTCCGATGGAGGACATTATGTAAGTGTTTGGGTGGTGTTGTGTGGAGGGCCGCTACGGTGGGCGGTTCCTAGGGCCGCCTATTCGCGTTGGCGCTTCTTGTCCTCTCGCTTTGCCTCCATCTCGTCAAGACGGAGTTCGTTCTCTTGGTACTGCTCTGCGGGTACCGGTCTTACATGCAGGCCTTCCGCCCAGTTGCCGCTCTCGTTCCTCTTGAGGTGGCGATAGCCGATAACAGAGAAGACCAGCGCACCGGCAAAGTTCACGAGCAGGTTCTTCATGGTGTCGATGAGCCCAATGTCGAGGTAGCCGTTGATGGTCGTAGTGTCGCCGGCAGCGGTGGTAATGACAGTCGTCACAATGTCGTGTATCTGGATGCGATTGCCTGCGTTTGCGGGGTCAAGCGCCACGGAGGAGATGCTCGTGACAAAGGTGTCCTTCTGCATGTCCATTCCTAGGAAGGTGTCGAAGCCAAACTCGACAAACTCCCATAGCACACCGATGGTCATCGAGAAGCAGAAGGCAACGATCGTCACGTAGAGAGGGGAAAGGTTGATGTCCTTGCTCGAGCGGTTAAGGAGGTCCACGAGGGAGAAGCCTATGGCAGCGCACAGGAAGCCGTTGAGCGTGTGCAGGACGGTGTCCCAGCCGGGAATCAGTACGTAGTAGTGGTCAATCTCGCCAAGGATCTCGGCAGCAAAGATAAACGTGTAGATGATTGCCTGGAATAGGCCGGGAATCTCGATGCGTGCCTTATCCTCCAGAATCGACGGAACCAAGAAGAGGACGAGCACCAAGACCGAGATGGCCACGCCCTCCCAGCGCTGAGTCATGATGCAGCGAATGAGCGTGAGGAGGACGAGTGCCCTTAGAACTGAATAGAGGATGAAGGTGCGGCGATTGAACGCTATGCGATCCTTGAGGCGTTGCACAAACGCCCGGAGCTTGCCCCTAGCCATGCGTGCGTCCTTTCACGGTTCAATATGTTATGTAGACAATCCTAACCTACCCATGGTTTGCGCAGAGACGAGAAGGTCATACTCTGCGCGGCTGCTCCGTAACGACCTTCATGGACGTGCCGAGAAATACAATGAGCTGTGAACGGCAGGCGCGTCCTATGGGTAACATCCGGATGCACGATGTTGCGTATGGTGCCAGCGCATGTCTCACGAGGGGGTACATCCATGGAAGACAACGTCTCAGAGCCCATCGTGGTCCCAACGACCGCGAAGAAGGAAGCCCCGATCATCCAGGCCCGGCTGCGTCATAAGATTCTCAAAATGCCGGAGGAAGCTTGGAAGGCAAGCGGCATCAGAATCTTCGGTCGCAAGATTCGCGCGCTTATCTACACCACTGACCTCGCGGTCATCAAGAACTGCGACGCCGATGCCGTCTTTGCCGTCTACCCCTTCACTCCGCAGCAGTCCATCTCCGAGGCCATCATCGATGCTTCGAGCATCCCGGTGTTCTGTGGCATCGGCGGTGGTACCACGCGTGGTGTGCGCACGGTTACGCTCGCTCATGATGTGGAGTGCCAGGGTGCTATGGGCGTGGTGCTCAACTCGCCCATCTCGAACGTCAACCTCCGCGCTGTCTCCCTTGCCATCGACATCCCCACGGTCATCACCGTGGTGAGCGCCGACACCGATATCGCCGCGCGCATAGACGCGGGAGCAGCCATCATCAACGTCGCCGGCGGCAAGGACACGCCGGCAATCGTGAGCAAAATCCGCGAGAAGTTCCCCGACGTGCCCATCATCGCGTCGAGCGGCGGCACGGAGGAGTCCACGCGCGCAACGGTTGAGGCCGGTGCCAATGCCGTCACATACACCCCTCCCGCGCCATCTATCCTCTTCAAGCAGATGATGGCCCAGTACCGCAGCCCCGCGTCCACCGCAGAGCAGCCTCAGCACACCGCACTCGAGGTGCTTCAGGCTGCGGGTCTCTGGCACGACCAGAATGATCGGCAGTAGGACAAATACCATGGACTGGTTGGCCCCTAGGTCAGCAACCAGAGAAGAGTGAGAAGGTCGGGAGACATCGCGTCCCCGACCTTTTCAGCTTTCGGCCAACCTCGTGCCCATGGGATGGCGTGAGGCAGCGCAGGGTCTTTAGAATCCGAGGCGGGGAAGACTCTCCCGCAATTATGCGGGGACTATCCAGGAGGAGCCACAGACAGGTCCGCCGTACGAGGCACCATCGTGATTGCGGTTGGGGCAGACATCGACATCCAGACCGACGCAACCTCGCGCATCGACGGTCGCATCGTGTACCTCTCTGCCACGGACGTCGCGTAGTTCTCCGGCGCTATACTTGCAACCCGAGCATGGTCGCGGAAGGCGGCGCGTGGACGCGCCGCTCGTGGCCGCGACCAGATGCGCCCGAACGGCGCGGAAGGAGCATCACATGGCACAGCGGGTTCAGGGAACCGAGGACCTCTTTGGCGGCTACATGCGCGCCTGGCAGCACATGCAGGATGTGGCGCGTGACCTCTTTGGTGCATACGGCTTTGACATGGTCGAGACTCCCGCAATCGAGCAGGTAGACACCTTTGTCCACGGCATTGGTGAGTCCACGGATGTCGTGCGCAAGGAGATGTTCCGTGTGGTCTCCGGTGCGCTCTTCGAGAACCTGCTCGAGCAGGGTTCTGAGGCGGGGCTCAAGCCCAAGCAGCGCCTGGCCATGCGTCCCGAGGGGACGGCCGGCGTGGTGCGCGCTGCCGTGGAGAACAACATGGTGCCCCAGGGTGCCGCGCCCGCAAAGCTTTGGTACGCCGAGGCCATGTTCCGTGGCGAGCGACCCCAGAAGGGCCGTCTGCGCCAGTTCCACCAGGTGGGCGTCGAGTGGCTGGGCGCCGCGGATCCGGCAGCGGACGCCGAGTGCATCATCATGCTCATGGAGTACTACAAGCGACTTGGCTTCGACCTCTCTCGCCTGAAGCTCTCCATCAACTCGATGGGTGATGCGGCGTGCCGTCCCGCCTATCGCGAGAAGGTCCGTCAGTTCATTCTTGACCACGCTGATGAGATGTGCGAGGACTGCCTCGAGCGCGCGGAGATCAACCCGCTGCGCAGCTTCGACTGCAAGAACGACCACTGCCGCGAGGTCATGCGTGACGCACCGCTTGCCAAGGACAACCTCTGCGACGATTGCGCCGAGCACTACGCACAGGTAAAGCGCTACCTTGATGCCGCAGGCGTTGCCTACGTCGAAGATCCCACGCTCGTGCGCGGCCTTGACTACTACACGCGTACGGTCTTCGAGGTAGAGGCCGTGGACGGTGGCGTTGGCGCCATCGGAGGCGGTGGCCGCTACGACGGTCTCATGGAGCTCGAGGGCGGCAAGCCCACGCCGGGCATCGGGTTCGCTGTGGGCTTCGAGCGCATTGCGCTTGCGCTTGCAGCGCAGGGCGGCTCGCTCGAGACGCCCCAGCCTGGATGCGTCTACGTGGCAGGGACCTCGGCAGACGAGCGCGAGGCGGTCTTCTCGGCTACGCTTGCGCTGCGTCAGGCGGGCGTGCGTACCGAGGCCGACTACCAGGGCCGTTCGCTCAAGAGCCAGTTCAAGCAGGCCGACAAGCTCGGGGCGCGTGTCTGTGTGGTCATTGGGCCAGACGAGGTGGCGGCCAACGCCGTGACCCTTCGCGATATGGAGACGCACGAGCAGACCCAGGTTCCCGCTGCAGAGCTTGTCTCTGCGGTGACTGCGCGTCTGGCGAAGTAGCGCGACTGCGACGCATTTCTTGGCTCGTTAGACTGTGCCCTCCGGCGTCTACTGGCGCGGGGGGCACAGTCCTTCTCGTGCGCCAGCGTCTTTCGGCTCTCTCCCGCGCACTCCCGCAGAGAATAGCTCCTTTTCTAAACGACAGTCACGTTTCCCTAGGTTGCGAGAATCAGTTATAAGAAATAGAGCTAAACTCCGCTCGTAAGGACCTGTTCCGCCAGCGGGTTCCCGTGACACGAGGGGGTGCGTCACCTCTACGCGAAGCGCTTGTCGTGCTTAGCCGCCGAGCGCACCACGAGGAACACAATCACGTAAATCAGGGCAACCACCAGGAGAAACGTTCCGTCTCCGTAGTCTGCCAGCGTTGCCGTGGCATCGTAGAGCCCGTGCAGCAGGGCGGAGAGCGCAAAGCCAACAACTACGCACAGCACAGAGCCAATGCGGTGCCCCCTAACGGCAAGGTACTTGGCCTCCCCGTAGAGCATGCCAAACAGCACGGCAAAGCCCATGTGAGCAGGAATGGCCATGACGGCGCGGCTCATGAGCACGCCTGTGCCATAGTTGAGCCCGTACATGACGTTCTCCATGCCGGCAAACCCCAACGAGGTGAAGACCGCATACACCACGCCGTCGTAGCGACAGTTGAACGCGGGATTGTTCCATGTGGCACGGCCCATGAGGATGTACTTGCACGCCTCCTCGATGACGCCCACCACCACAAAGTCCGAGAGCAGCTCAAATCCCAGGGTGTTCTCGTCGAGGCCGGACAAGAGGCCAAAGACCGACATCCCAACCTCTTCGAACACGCCGGCGAGAAAGGCCGCCAGCACTCCTCGCAGAATCAGCTGCGAGAGAAGCCCCGATGGCTCCTTCTCCAAAGGGTCTAAATTGTAGACGTAGCGCATGAGGGCCACGGCAGGCCCAATGGCCAGGATGAGAAAGAACAGCAGGTAGAGCGTGAAGCCGTTTGCCAGGAGAAAGAACATGGTGAACCTTTCCGCGAAAACTATGCTGGTTGGAAGGTTACCCCATTGATGAAGGAGTGCGCCTTCGGGCGAGAAGCCGGTGCCAGAGGGGGCTTCTCGTACGTGATGGCTGCAAGCAGCAGGGCTTCGGGCGTCAAAACGGAGCCGGAGGGGCAATCTCGAATGAAACTCTGTCGGAAACCCCTGCTCAGGTGTCATTTTGCCACCGGAAGGGCCGTTTTGGCTGCGAGGCGTACGAAGTCGTCGCACCGGCATCGTTTCGCGAGATGGACGGCCGTTTGGCATACCATGGCATCTATGCCCTCTGGTTCGTGCTTGCAGCCGATTAGGGCGTTGCAGCGTAATGGAGATGGGAGGAAGCGTGCGCAGATACGAGAGCCTCAATGAGGGCTGGAGCTTCCGCGGACCAAAGGGAGACGTAACCCAGGTCGACATTCCTCACACCTGGAACGCGCAGGACGGCCAGGACGGAGGCAACGACTACTGGCGCGGAACCTGTAGCTACAGCCGGACCTTCCGTACGCCCGAGGGCTTTGATTCCGTTCACCAGGTGGCATACATCGAGTTCGATGCCGTGAACGCATCCGCTGACGTGACGGTCAACGGGAGCGCCCTCTGCCATCACGACGGAGGCTACTCCCGCTTCCGCGTCGACGTGAGCTCGGTGCTCGCGCCGGCGGGGGAGGAGAACGGTCTCGACGTCACGGTCGACAACTCCGTGAACGACCGTGTCTACCCCCAGAAGGCGGACTTCACCTTCTACGGCGGAATCTACCGCAGCGTGCGCCTTGTTATCGCAGATGCCACGCACTTCTCGCTTGACCGCAACGGAGGTCCTGGGATCGCCGTTACCCCTAAGATCAAAGATGGCGAGAAGGACGCTACCGTGCGGGTCCAGACCTGGGCAGACGGCCCCCATGCGGCGGACGCCACGGTCAGGGTGCGCGTGCTCGATGCCACGGGCGCCGAGGTCGTCGCTGGTGAGGGTGCGGACGCCGTTCTCGCGCTCCCCAACGCTCACCGCTGGGACGGCACGGCGGATCCCTACCTTTATCAGGCAGAGGTAACGCTCCTCTCGCCTGTGGGAGAGGCCCTCGATCGCGTTGTCTGCCGCTTTGGCGTGCGCAGCTTCTCCTACGACCCCCGCAAGGGCTTCTTCCTCAACGGCCGCAGCTATCCCCTGCGTGGCGTCTCTCGCCACCAGGACCGCAAGGGAATCGGCAACGCCCTTACCCCGGCTATGCACGAGGAGGACATCGACCTCATCTGCGAGGTGGGCGCAAACACCGTGCGCCTGGCGCACTACCAGCATGACCAGCACTTCTATGACCTTTGCGACGAGCGCGGGCTTGTGGTGTGGGCAGAGATCCCCTACATCTCGGAGCACCTCGCAAACGGCGACGAGAACACCCGCAGCCAGATGACCGAGCTCATCACCCAGAACTACAACCACCCCTCGATCGTGTGCTGGGGACTCTCGAACGAGATAACCATCTCTACGCACGACAAGAGGGCAATGCTCGCCAACCACCATGCGCTCAACGACCTCGCCCACAAGATGGACGAGACGCGCTTCACCACCCTTGCGTGCTATGCCATGTGCGGCCCGTTCAACCGCAGCGCGTTCGTGAGCGACGTGGTGAGCTGGAACCTCTACCTTGGCTGGTACGTGCCCGGCCTCTGGCTGAACGACCTCTGGTTTGGCTTCTTCCACCTGGTGCATCCCAACCGCACCGTGGGGATGAGCGAGTACGGCTGCGAGGCCATGCCCAACCTTCACTCCGAGCACCCGCGCCGCGGGGACCACTCGGAGGAGTACCAGTGCGTGTACCACGAGTACATGCTCAGGTTCTTTGACAGGCATCCCTACCTGTGGGCAATCCACGTGTGGAACATGTTCGACTTCGCGGCGGACGCGCGCAACCAGGGTGGAGAGCCCGGCATGAACCACAAGGGCCTCGTGACCTTCGACCGCAAGACCAAGAAGGACGCCTTCTACCTCTACAAGTGCTGGTGGAGCCCCGAGCCCATGGTCCACATCTGCTCCAAGCGCTTCCGGGACCGTGCTCGCGACCGGATTTGCGTGAAGGTCTACTCAAACCAGCCACAGGTCACGCTTGTTGTGAACGGTAACGAGGTGGCCACGAAGGCGTGCGACAAGGTCTTCGAGTTCGACGTCTCACTGGAGCAGGGCGAGAACCACGTGGTGGCACGAGCCGGAGACCTCTCCGACGAGGCGACCTTTGTCCGGGTCGAGAAGCCCAACCCCGCCTACAGCCTTAATGGCAAGGGTGGCGGAGGCAACTGGACGTAGCCCCTTACCCAGGGCGAATGAAAACCGATGACGGAATCTGCGCCTGACCTTGGAGGGCCAGGCTTGGAGATGCGTGTCTGCACGGCGCGGACACATGGTTAAACGAGATGGGGGAGTGAAGTACATGGACAAGATGTCACCAGAAGGCAGGTTCATTGTTCGCTGTGGCATCAATCCAGCGCCTCCGTTCCTACGCCGCGGCGGGAATCCTCCGTACGTCGTCGGCGGGCGTAAGGCCCAGGAGCTGAGCTGGCCTGCTGTCGGGGAACTCCGGGCGCCTGCGTTGCCAGACGCTTATCGCCAGGGTCCACAGCGGCAGAAGGTAGCAGAACGTTGCCGCCACAATGCTCAGCGCCGGTGCGCCAACGCTCGAGAGCACGGCCACGTTGGAGATGGACCACGGCACAAGTGGGCTCACGATGACCACGCTGTTCTCGAGGTCAAGCGCCAGGGCGCTTCCGTTGCTCTCGGTGCGGCGGCACAGCTGGTCGGTGAGCATGATGGCAAGCGTCTGGTTGCACGCGACCATGCACGAGGCCACGCTTGTGGCAAGTACGCCAATGAACGGGGTGGACTTGCGCGAGAAGCCCGTGACCAGCCCAACGGCACCGTCGAGCAGGCCAGTCTTCTTGAAGATGCCCGCATAGGTGGAGGAGATGCCCACCACAAGCGTCACGTTGGTCATCGAGACAACCCCGCCTCCGTCGATGAGCGGTGCCACCGCAGGGTCTGCGACGTGGTAGCCAAAGACGAGGAGCTGCGGCAGCTCGGCAGGCGGGACGCCCTGCACTCCAACGCATACCGCGCATGCCATACCCAGGCTCGCCGCCATGGCCACCAGCACGTTCACGTGGGCAAGCGAGAGCGCAACAACCAGCACTGCAGGAAGGATCGCCAGCCAGGAGAGCGAGAACTTATCGGCAAGCGCTGCCGCTACGCCCGCGGCATTGGCGCCTCCCTTTGCCTGCAGGCCCATCGCGAGATACGCCACGCAGGCAACGAGAAACGGCACGAGTCCGGTCCGCAGCATTCGACGAACGTTGTCGTAGATGCTCGTGCCCGTGAGCTTGGACACCAGGACGGCGCTTCCCGAGAGGGGAGAGCAACGGTCGCCAAAGTAGCAGCCGGCAAGCACCGCACCGCCCGTGGCCAGCTCGTTTGCACCCATTGCGTGCGAGACGGCCATGCAGATCACGCCCATCGTCGCTGCCGTGCCAAAGGCCGTGCCCATGAGTAGCGACATTAGGCAGCAGAGGAGAAACGCCGCAAGCACGGCAGCGGACGGCTGGATGAGCGACGAGGACCAGCTCACGATTGCCGCAATCGTGCCGGAGGCGCGCCATGCCGCGGCAAGTGCGCCGGCAACCACAAAGAGGGCGAGCATGGAAGCTACCGAGCGCATGGACAACGCACCTGCGCGAAGCAGTTCGGGAAGGCGGACCCCGCGGCGCATGCCGTAGGTGAGGAAGAGGGCAAGGCCAGCCGCGAGTATTGCTGCCAGGGGAATCCCCATGGCGGTGCCCGCCACGAGCATCCCCGCAAACACTCCAAGCGTTGCCGTCTCTGCCATGTCCCTCGTCCTTCTCAGCGCGTCCTTCCAAGGCATGAGAAACACTATGGACACATGAGAACCAAGTCAAACTGATTTATATGGTATGAATCACCAAATGAATTTGTAATATGGACTCAGCTGGAAAAACGCACAGCGGCAGGGCTGCCGCGTGCATGAATTGCGATGAGGGATGTTGAGCCGTGAACTTTCAGACCATGGACTACTTTGTTGCCGTTGCCGAGGAACGCAGCTTCACGCGTGCCGCTGCCCTCATGCACGTGAGCCAGCAGACCCTCTCGGCAAGCGTTGCCGCCGCCGAGCGCGAGCTTGGGGTGAAGCTCGTCGAACGCACCGTCCCGCTTGCGCTCACCTACGCGGGCGAGGAGTTTCTCGCCTACGCGCGGCGGTTTCAGGCACAGCAGCGCGCCATGGGCCAGGAGTTCCGCGACATCGCGCACAACGACCGGGGCAGGATTCGCGTGGGTGTAACGGCCACGCGCGGCCACATCATCATGCCGCGCGCCATTGCCATGTACCAGCGCGCACACCCTCACATATCCATTGCGCTCTTTGAGGGCGAGAACGACGAGCTTGTGGACGAGCTGGGGGAGGGTCGTCTCGACATGGTCGTGGCGACCGTCGCGGAGCGCGTGCCAGGCCTCGAGGTGCACCAGCTCTTTCGCGAGGAGGTCGTGCTCATCGTGGCGCGGTCTCTCCTCGAGGACCTCTACGGCAAGGAGGCGGATCGCGTTGCCGAGGAGTGCGAGGCCACCGGCTCGATTGAGGGGCTTGCTGCATGCCCGTTCCTTCTCATGGGCGAGAAGGACGTGCCAGGCGAGTACTCGCGCCGCAAGCTCGCCGAGGCAGGCATCTCGCCCGAGGTACGCGTGGTGTCGAAGAACTCCGAGACGCTCATGGCCCTGGCGCTGCGCGGCGTGGGTGCGTGCTTCGTGCCCTCGGAGCTTGTTGCCACCACCTTTGCAGACCCCGTCGCTGCGGGCATGCGCGTCATCCATCTGGGGGAGGAGATGAGCTATCCGCTCTCGGTGGCGTGGCGCTCGTCAGCCCACGTGTGGTCGGCCATTCTCGGCTTTGACCAGGTGCTTCGCCAGCAGTTTGCCGATGGCTCGAGGATGACGTAAACGCAGGTCGATACAGATTCGCCATACGAATGTGTTGCGGTAACCAAGGCGGCGTGTCGCCAGTTGGGGAGTGGGCCAGCACTACTGGTATCGCAGCGACTCCACGGGGTCGAGACGCGCAGCGCGCCAGGCGGGATAGAACCCAAAGAGCACGCCGATGCCAACGCAGATGCCGCTGGCGAGACCAACTGCCGTCGGAGAGATGACGGGCGTTACCGACATCCCGCCTATCTCGCTCGACAGGCTGGCAAACTGCGCGAGAACGTTGGCGCCGGCATATCCCAGGATTATCCCAAACGCGCCGCCCACCAGGCACAGTGTGATGGACTCCAGCAGGAACTGCCACGTGATGTCGGAGCGCCGCGCCCCCAGAGCCTTTCTCAGCCCAATCTCGCGAATCCTTTCGGTGACGTTGGTGAGCATCATGTTCATGATGCCAATGCCGCCAACCACAAGCGACACGCCTGCAACGCAGGTCATGAGCGCCTGGAACGCGCCCATCGTCGAGTCGAGCTGCTCGATGACCGAGGCCATGGTCGTGACGCCGATGTAGTAGCTGGATCCATCGGGGCTCGAGGGATCCTCCTCCGGCAGGTTGAAGTAGCTCCTGAGGTAGGACTCCGTTCGCGCGGCAATGCCGTCCATGTCGGTGCCCTCGCGAGCAAAGCCGATGATTTGGCTTACGCCCGAGTTACCGCTCATGCGCTTCTGCATGGTAGAGAGCGGCACGAAGGATTGCCCGCTCATCATGCCCGAGTTGCCAATTACGCCCACCACGGTGTAGTCATCGTTGCCCACGTGCACGCTCTGTCCCACAGCCTCGTCCGCGGACCCCCACATGCGCTCGGCAACCGACTGGTCGAGCATGATGACCCGCGAGCCAGCGTCCTCCTCGCTTTGCATGATGGTGCGTCCGGCGATGGCCTTTGTGCCCATGGCCTCGAAGTACTCCGGCTCCACGCCCAGGAAGGTGCCGTCCTCTTGGGTGACGCCGTTGGACACCGTCCCCGAGTTGTAGGATGCCGCGGTTATGAACTCGTAGTCGTCGGACATCCCGGCCTCAAGTGCGTCGATGTCATCCATAGTGACCTCGCGGCCGGGCCAGCAGTCGATCATGACCGTGCGCGACTGCGAGAGCCCCAGCTCGCCCACGAGCGACGCCTTGACGCCGTCGATGAGCGCCGTCATGGAGATGACGGCGGCGATGCCAATGACAATGCCAAGGATCGTGAGGAGGCTGCGCCCTCGGTTTGCCTGGATGGCCGAGAAGGTCTCGTAGAAGAGGTCCCGTATCCTCATGCGCCTGCCGCCTCCTTCGAATCTCCGAGGGCACGCTGCTCTCGCTGGGCAAGCGATGCCACGTAGGCCTGTTCCTGCTCGTCCGAGAGGAGCCGGCCGTCTCGAATGTGCACCACGCGGTCCGCCCAGCCAGCAACGCTAGGGTCGTGCGTGATGAGAACCACGGTCTTTCCGCGCCCCTGCATGCGCCTGAACGTGCGCATGACCAGCTCTCCTGTGGCGGAGTCGAGGTTTCCCGTGGGCTCGTCGGCAAGGATGAGCGCGGGGTCGTTGACCAGCGCGCGGGCAATGGCCACGCGCTGCATCTGGCCGCCAGAGAGCTCGTTCGAGCGGTGGGTGTAGAGGCTCTCGGGAAGGCCGACCTCCATGAGCGCCTGCCATGCCCTCAGCTCGCGGTCGGCGGTGGAGCTCCTGCTGTAGACCAGGGGAAGCATCACGTTTCGAAGTACCGTGGCTCGTGGCAGCAGGTTGAACGACTGGAATACAAAGCCAAGCCGGGTCGAGCGCACGTGCGCCAGCTCGTCATCGGTGAGCTTTGAGACATCGATGCCCTCGAGGAGGTAACGCCCGGACGTTGGCCGGTCAAGGCATCCAAGGATGCTCATGAGCGTGGACTTGCCCGAGCCAGAAGGTCCCATGATGGCGAGAAACTCGCCACGCTCGACGTCCAGGCTCACCCCGCGCAGCGCGGGCGTGAGGCCAGCCGCCGACGAGTAGATGCGGCAGACCTTCTCGGCGTGGATGACGGGGGATGCCATCTTAGGCCGCCGAGCTTGCGGACGTGTCCGCGGAAGCGGAGCCGTCGTATGCGCCAGAGTCGCCTTGCATCATGCCGATAACGACCTCGTCGCCCTCGGCGATGTCGCCCTCGACGGCTGCCATGGTGCCGTTATTGGCAAGCACCGTGACGTGCCTTTCCTCTGTCGTGGGAAAGCTCGTCTCGTCCTGGCCGGTGACCACGCTCACCGTGGCCTGGTCACCCTCGCCGTTCACAGCGCTCAGCGGGAGCATGAGCGCGTCCGGGATGTCCGTCGAGGAGATGGTGACGCTTGCCGTCATGCCCGGCTTGAGCGCCGGGTCCGGGTTGGGTATGAGAAGGTCGACGGCATAGGTGACCACGCTTCCACCGTAGCCGGGGATGGCACCTTGGGCATCCGAGGAAGAGACCGTCGCAATGCGGGTGACCGTGGCGTCAAGCTCCACGTTTGGAAGTGCCGAGAAGGTCGCCCGCGCCGCCTGCCCAACGGAGACCTTCGAGATGTCCATCTCGTTCACCTGCACCGAGACCGTCATCTGCGAGAGGTCTCCAATGGTGATGAGCGCGCCCGAGGACCCGGCGGCAGACGTTGCCGTGGCGGCGGCACCGGCACCCGCGCCGGAACCCACGGCCGCACCCTCAACGGCGTTCATGACCACAATCGTGCCCGAGGCTGGTGCCGTGACCGTGCACTTGCCTGCGGTGGCAACGGCGTCATCGTAGGCGCGATCTCTATGTGCTCGGCTGCCCGGCGCGGGAGGAACGCCGCTGCGGCGGCGACTGGCGCGCGAGCCCGTTTGTACTGTAATTTCGGCGGTATCTCTATTTGTGATCGTTCTAAAAAAATAATATGAATATTTCGTAAAATTGATATTGCATTTTTGATCAAACGAGTGTATAATTCATGCATATTCGATTCAAGGACAAATGTTCGCCCACGGCGGACAGCATCTGAGAAGAAATGAATGGAGGAATAACAATGAAGAAAGCGATTGCTCTGCTGCTCGCTCTGGTCATGGTGTTTGCGCTGTGCGCCTGCGGTGGCGGCGGTGACTCGGCCAGCGGTGAAAAGGTCGTGAAGATCGGCGTGTTCGAGCCTGCCAGCGGTAACTCCGGCGCCGGCGGCAAGAAGGAAATGCTCGGCATGCAGTATGCCAATCAGGAGACCCCGACCGTTGAGATCGGCGGCGAGACCTACAAGGTCGAGCTCGTCTACTCTGACAATGCGTCCGACCCCGCAAAGGCTGTCTCGGCGGCTTCCAAGCTCGTCAATGAGAAGGTCTCCATCGTGCTCGGTTCCTACGGTTCCAATGTGTCCATGGCCGCGTCCGATACGTTCAAGCAGGCCGGCATCCCGGCCATCGGCGTGACGTGCACGAACCCGAATGTCACAATCGGAAACAGCCACTATTTCCGTATTTGCTACACGGATCCGTTCCAGGGAACAGTTCTTGCAAATTATGCATCCGAGCTGGGAGCCAAGAAAGCCTACTGCCTTGGCGAGAACGGCAACGAGTATGACCAGGGCCTGATTACTTATTTTAAGCAGGCGTTTGAGAAGGCCGGCGGCACGGTCGTCACCGACTCCTTCCCGCAGGACAACTCCGACTTCAGCTCCTACCTGAACAAGGCGAAGGATCAGGGCTGCGGCGTGTTCTTCGCGCCTGTGGCTATTGCTTATGCCACGCAGATCGTTTCGCAGGCGAATTCGCTGAATGTAGACATCCCCATTCTCGGACCTGACACCTGGGATGACAACATGGTCTTGAATGCAGCGAACGGAACGAAGGACAAAATCAGTGTTACCACGTTCTATATTGAAGGCGGCAATGAGGAGTTTGATAACGCGATCAAAGCCTATATCAACGGCAATGCTGATGCCAAGACTGCCAACGGCGGCGATGACACTGTCTCCGCTGTGACGGCCATGGGCTATGACGCTTACTATGTTGCACTCGAGGCGCTGAAGGCCGCTGGCTCTACCGACCCGGCCAAGGTCATGGAAGTGCTGCCCAGTGTCTCTTGTGATGGTGCGACCGGCCACATCACGTTTGGCGAAAACGGTGACGCGATCCGTGATATTGTCTATATCAAGTCGATTGACACCGCTACTGGTACATGGAAATTCGTTAAGCAGCAGAAGTCTTCCTGAGCTTCTGACTCGGTCTGAAATCCAAAAATCCGGGGGGGAGCTTCGGCTCCCCCTTTTGGGATTTTGAGCGGCTGCGAAAGCCGCGGAGGCTCCGCGTTTTTCGCGGCGGCTCAAGCTCCGCCTTGCAAACGATAGAGAGAGGGAAACAAATGGAATTTTTTGTCGCTCAAATGTTATCCGGCATTTCGCTGGGCGGCCAGTATGCGCTCATCGCCATCGGCTACACGATGGTCTACGGCATCCTGCGCCTGATTAACTTCGCACACGGCGACGTGTTCATGTGTGCAGGTCTGATGATGGTGTTCATGTGCGCGTCTCTGCCGGTGTATGTGTCCATTCCGCTCATGCTCGTGCTGACGGTGCTGCTCGGCTTCGTCATCGAGCGCGCGGCCTATAAGCCGCTTCGCAGCGCGCCGCGTATGTCGGTCATGATCTCGGCCATCGGCGTGAGCTACCTGCTGCAGAACGTGGCGCTCTACGCCACCGGCGGCCAGCCGCAGACATATCCGTCGCTGCCGTTCGTGTCCGACACGGTCACGATCCTCGGCGCGACCACGCATGTGGTCACGGTCGTCACGCCCGTGCTCGTGCTCGTGCTCGTGCTGCTGCTGCAGTGGCTCATCAACCACACCAAGATCGGCATGGCCATGCGCGCGGTCGCAAAGGATTTTGAGACCAGCCAGCTCATGGGCATCCAGATCAACAAGGTCATCTCCGTGACGTTTATCATTGGCTCGTTCCTTGCCGCTGTCGGCTCGCTGCTGTACTTCACGAACTACCCGACCGTCATCCCGACCTCCGGCGCCATGCCGGGTCTGAAGGCGTTTGTCGCTGCGGTGTTCGGCGGCATCGGCTCGATCCCCGGCGCCGTGATCGGCGCGTTCATCATCGGCATCTGCGAGACGCTCATCAAGGGCACCAGCATGACGGTGTTCTCCGACGCGTTCACGTTCGCGCTGCTGATCGTTATCCTCGTGGTCAAGCCCACCGGCCTGTTCGGTGAAAAGGCCACGGACAAAGTCTGAGAGGGAGGATCACTGTGCTGAAAGCGAAAGAAAAACAAGCGAGCCGCGGCAACTGGATCACCTTCGCCATCGTGCTCGCGCTCACGCTCATAACGATGGTGCTGGAAAACGTCATGTCTCCCGGCTCTCTGCTCTTTACGGTCATCAAAAAGGGCGCGGTGTACTCGCTCGTCGCCGTGTCCATGAACCTGCTCAACGGCTTTACAGGCCTGTTCTCGCTCGGTCAGGCGGGCTTCATGCTGCTCGGCGCGTATGCCTACGCGATCTTCATGATCCCGGATGCCGCGCGCGAGGGCGTGTATTACCTCTTCGGCGGGTCAAGCGTCCACTTCTCGTTTCAGGAGATGTTCCAGCACCTGTTCGGCGCCAGCGGCTTCGGCGGCGGCGTGAGCCTGGTGCTCGGCGTACTGGTCGCCATCATCTTTGCGGGTCTGGTCGCTGCGCTCTTTGCGTATCTGATCGGTCTGCCGGTGCTGCGCCTCAAGAGCGACTATCTGGCCATCGCCACGCTCGGCTTTGCCGAGATCCTGCGCGCCATCTTCCAGTGGCAGGCGCTCGGCAAGGTCACCAACGGCGCGAACATCATCAAGGGCTATCCGACGTTTGCCGACTTCAACATCACGAACGCTTCCGGCAAGGTGCTCTTCCGCCTGAGCGCGGTCATGCCGATCTTGCTTGCCGGCGGGTGCATCTTCATCATCGTCCTGCTCATCAACTCCTCCTACGGCCGCGCGTTCAAGGCCATCCGCGACGATGAGATCGCGGCGGAGGCCATGGGTGTGAACCTCGAAAAGCACAAGAGCCTGTCCTTTGTCATCAGCTCGTTTTTTGCGGGCGTGTCCGGCGCACTCTTTGCGATGTTCGCAACGACCGTGCAGGCCAAGGTATTCACCTCGGCCATGACCTATGAGATCCTGCTCATCGTCGTCATCGGCGGCATCGGCTCGGTCTCCGGCAGCTGCATCGCCTCCTTCCTGTACATCGCCTGCTCCGAGTGGTGGCTGCGCTTCCTCGACAACGAGGCGTATATCGGCGCGTTTAAGGTGCCGCTGCTGCGCAACGGCTTCCGCATGGTCGTGTTCTCGGTCATCATCATGATCGTTGTGCTCTTCTTCCGCAAGGGCATCATGGGCGAGCGCGAGCTGCCGGATCTGTTTGGCAAGCGAGCGAAAAAGGCAAAAAAGAACGTAGTTGAGGAGGGCAAAGCAGATGCGTAAGGACATCCTCAGCGTGGAGAATATCACGATGCAGTTCGGCGGCGTCGTCGCCGTCAACAACCTCTCGCTGCACATTCCCGAGGGGCAGATCGTGGCGCTCATCGGCCCGAACGGCGCCGGAAAGACCACGGCCTTCAACTGCATCACCGGCGTATACGAGCCGACGAACGGCCTCGTCAAATTCCTTGACGAGCCAATGGTCCGCAACCATCCGACCGGCAAGATGAAAAAGCTCTATAAGGGCGAAAACCCGCTGCTCTACACAAGCCAATACGATCCCGGCGACGAGACGAAAGAGCAGATGCTCCTGCGCGACCCGCTGGCACGCACGGGCAAGATCCTCTCGCCGACGCCGGATAAGATCACGCAGCTCGGCATCGCGCGCACGTTCCAGAACATCCGCCTGTGGAAGAGCATGACGGTATTTGAAAACGTGCTCGTGGCAAAGCACATGCGCGCCAGGCAGAACGTTTTTTCCGCTACCTTCCGCGGCAACGCCAAGGAAGAAAAGCGTATGCGCGACGAGACCATGGCGCTGCTCGCGGAGCAGGGACTGGAAAAGTATAAGGACGACATTGCCACGAGCCTGCCCTACGGTATCCAGCGCCGGCTCGAGATCGCCCGCGCGCTGGCGACCGATCCGAAGCTGCTGCTGCTCGATGAGCCGGCGGCCGGCATGAACCCGCAGGAGACGCTCGAGCTCGCGGCGTTCATCCACGAGCTGCGCGACAAGTACGACCTGACGATCTTCCTGATCGAGCACCATATGGATCTGGTCATGCGCATCTCCGATTATATCTACGTCATCGACTTCGGCAGCGAGATCGCGCAGGGTGTCCCGCAGGAGATCCAGAACAATCAGCACGTGATCGATGCCTATCTGGGGGTTGTGGAAGATGAGTGAACCGATTCTGAAAATTGAAGACCTGCAGGTCAATTACGGCGGCATCGAGGCCGTCAAGGGCATTTCGTTTGAAGTGCAGGAGGGGCAGATCGTCACGCTCATCGGCTCCAACGGCGCCGGCAAGAGCTCCACGCTGCGCACGATCTCCGGCCTCGTCAAGCCGAGCGGCGGCAAGATCATGTTTGCAGGTGAGGATATCACCGGCAAAGATCCGACGCAGATCGTGACGCAGGGCGTCACGCTTGTGCCGGAGGGACGGCGCATCTTCCCCGACATGACCGTGCTGGAAAACCTCAAGATCGGCGCATATCTGCGCAAGGACGATCTGTCGGAGGATCTCGAGTGGGTGTACAGCCTGTTCCCGCGCCTGAAAGAGCGCAGCTGGCAGGCCGGCGGCACGCTCTCCGGCGGCGAGCAGCAGATGCTCGCGGTCGGCCGTGCGCTCATGAGCCGCCCGAAGCTGCTGATGATGGACGAGCCGTCGCTCGGTCTTGCGCCGCTGGTCGTGCGTGACATCTTCTCCATCATTCAGGAGATCAACAAGCAGGGCGTGACGATCCTGCTCATCGAGCAGAACGCGAACATGGCGCTCAAGATCGCCGACGTCGGCTACGTGCTCGAGACCGGACGCATCACGCTGACAGGCAGCGGCAAGGAGCTGCTGAGCAACGACGCGGTGCGTGCGGCATACCTCGGCGCATAAACGGATACAAAAACCGAACGGGAGACCGCCTGCGGGCGGCCTTCCGCTTTTTCGGAACATTTCTTGACCGTGCGCGTCGAATCCTGTACAATACCGTTGAAACCATCGAAGGATCGAGAGGTGTACTATGAAAAAAATTCTTTCCGGAATTCTGGTGCTGTGCCTGTCGCTTGCGCTGCTGAGCGCCTGTGACCGCGGCGGGCAGCCCGACAAGACGGTGACGGCCGGCGGCCTGACCTTTGCCAAAAGCTACAGTGAGGTCTATTCCGCACTTACCGACGCGCAAAAGGCGATCGCCGAGCGCAACACGCTGCTCAACACCGGTGCAGATTCATCTGAGCCCAACGGCGCAGGCGCTGCCGGCGAGGGCTCGGAGGGCACGTTCTACTCCGGCACGAACGTGCAGGTCGAGGGCGTGGACGAGGGCGACATCGTCAAGACGGACGGCAAGTATATCTACATTCTGCGCGGCAGCGAGATGGTCGTCATGCAGGCCGACGGCAAGGATGTTACGGACGTGTCCAACGTCTTTGTCGGTCAGGACTGGGAGCAGACGACGACGGAGGACGGCCTGGCGCACACGCAGGAAAAACTGCCGACGGAGCTGTATCTGGCGGATGGCCGCGCGGTTGTCATCTCGTCTTATTCCGACTGGACGGCCACGGGCGGCACTGATGACAAGGTGACCGGCTTCGGCAAGGATTATGTCGCGGTCGATATCTATGACGTGACCGATCCGGCCGCGCCGGCGCTTGTCAAGTCGTTCGGGCAGGACGGCTACAAGATCGTCTCGCGCATGATCGATGGCGTGCTCTACCTGTGCTCGTCGTATTACCCCGCGAACCCCGAAAAGGGCGATGAGACAACGTTTGCCCCCCGGCTGTACGATGGAGCCGCGGCGACGGTCGTGCCCTGCGGCAGCATCGGCCTCATGCCGGACGGCAATTCGATGACCTATGCGGTCGCGGCGTCGTATGACATCGCCTCCGGCGAGCGGCTGTCGAGCCAGTCTGTGCTCGGCGGCGGCGACAATGTGTATATGAACAAGGATAATCTCTACCTGTGCGCGAGCATCTACGATGACGGTGCGGGCAAGACCTATAAGGACGGCAGCTATACCGTCACGGACTATACCTCAAGTGTGAACACGGTCGTCAACCGCTTCGCGATCGCGGACGGCAAGCTCACCTTTGCCGCCAACGGTGCGGTGCCCGGTGCGCTCAATAACCAGTTCTCGCTCGACGAGCGCGATGGTTATCTGCGCATGGCCACGACCGAGCAGACATACTCCTACAGTGTCTACCGCGACGAGAAGCACGACTTTGAAAACACGAAGGCGGACGACGATGGCATGCAGACGCGCAACGATGTCTATGTGCTCGATGCCTCGCTCAAGACCGTCGGCAGTGTGACCGGTCTCGCGGAAGGGGAGCAGGTGTTCTCCGCGCGCTTTGACGGCGATTACGGCTATCTGTGCACTTACCGCCAGACTGACCCGATCTTTGCGGTCGATCTGACCGAGCCGACAAATCCGAAGGTCGTCGGTGAGCTCAAGCTCAGCGGCTACTCGGACTATCTGCACGTCTGGTCGGACGGGCTGCTGTTCGGTCTCGGTATGGAGACGCAGTCGGTCGGCGCGAATACGACCGTGGACGGTATGAAGCTCGTCATGATCGATACGTCCGATCCCGCGAAGCTGCACGATCTGCACACGCAGGCTATTGACGCTGACTACAGCGAGGCACTGAACAACCACAAGGCCATTCTGGTCGACAGCGGCAAGGACATCATCGCCTTCCCGGCGGAAAACAGCTATCTCGTCTATGGCTATTCGGCGGATGACGGCTTCACGCTGCGCAAGGAGATCTCCGTCTCGCAGTGGGACGGGAATAACCGCGGCCTCTATATCGGCGACTACTTCTATGTCGTCGGTTCGGATCAGATCAACGTGCTCGACCTGAACACGCTCGAGAATGTGGCGCAGGCGATCATCCCGCGTGGATGAAGAAACATGGCTGCATCATCGCAGGCGGTGCGCTTCGGCGCGCCGCCTGCTTCCGTTTCCCTAAAAGCCTCGCAGAGTTTCGCCGCCGGGCGGCGAAAGAAAATTCGATCATTTTCTCCGGCGACATGTGCGTCGGAGAAAATACTTTTCAGGCTGCAAGTGTGGAATTTGTGCGCCGCTGGCACACAAATTATGCGCGCAGCAGACTGCAGACCTTTTGTCGGAAAACCACTTGGGTTTTTCGACAGGCAATAGGCGGTGCGCTTCGGCGCACCGCCTGTTTACATTTTCGCGCCTGTGTGCTACACTGATACATTGAGCGAATATCGCAACGAGGGAGGCGGCACTGTGCTCGAAAAGCTGCGACAAATTGAAAACCGGTATAGTGAGCTCGAGAGCAAGCTGGCTGACCCCGCGTATTATTCCGACCCCGCGGTGTTTACCGGACTCTGCCGCGAGCAGCGCGAGCTGCAGCCGGTCGTGGAGGCGTACCGCGCCTATGCCGCCTGTGAGACGCAGATCGCGCAGGCGCAGGCACTGCTCGGCGATCCCGAGCTGCACGAGATCGCGCGCGAAGAGCTTGAGAGCGGCAAGACCCGCCGCGCGGAGCTCGAGCAGACGCTGCGCGTGCTGCTGCTGCCGCGCGACCCGAACGATGACCGCAACGTCATTTTGGAGCTGCGCACCGGCGTCGGCGGGGAAGAATCGGCGCTCTTTGCGCATAGTCTCTATCGAATGTACACCATGTACGCCGACGCGCACGGCTGGAAGACCGAGATCGCGAACCTCAACGAGACGGAGCTCGGCGGCGTGCGTGAGGTAAGCCTGCTCATCAGCGGGCAGGGGGCGTACTCCCGCCTGAAGTTTGAAAGCGGGGTGCACCGCGTCCAGCGTGTACCGGAGACGGAGACCGGTGGACGCATCCACACCAGCACCGCCACCGTGGCCGTGCTGCCGGAGATGGACGCCGTCGAGGTGCACATCGACCCGAAGGACCTGCAGATCGACACCTACCGCAGCTCCGGCGCGGGCGGTCAGCACGTCAATAAGACCGAGAGCGCCATCCGCATCACGCACCTGCCGACGGGCACGGTCGTCGAGTGTCAGGATGAGCGAAGCCAGTATAAGAATAAGGATCGCGCGATGAAGATCCTCGCCTCGCGCCTGTATGCCGCCGAGAGCGCCCGGCAGAGCGCCGAACGCTCGGCCGAGCGGCGCAGTCAGGTCGGCACGGGGATGCGCAACGAGCGCATCCGCACCTACAACTTCCCGCAGGGACGGGTGACGGATCACCGCATCGGCCTGACGCTCTATAAGCTTGATCAGGTGCTCGACGGCGATCTGGACGAGATCATCGATGCGCTCACGCTGGCCGATCAGGCCGAGAAGCTGCGCGCATCCGTGGAGGAAGCATGAAAACACAACGGATCACAACCGAGATCGCGCAGGCGGCGGACGCCATCCGCGCCGGACAGCTCGTCGCCGTACCGACGGAGACGGTCTATGGGCTCGCCGGCAATGGACTGGATCCGGATGCCGTCGCGCAGATCTATGAAGTCAAAGGCCGGCCGAGCGTCAAGCCGCTGTCGCTGATGGTGCATGATGCCTCGGCGATGGCGCGCTACTGCGACCCCGTGCCGCAGGCGGCCCATACGCTGGCTGAGGCCTTTTGGCCCGGTCCGCTCACGATCGTGCTGCGCGCCAAAGACTGCGTGCCCGAGATCGTGCGCGCGGGCGGGCAGACCGTCGGCCTGCGCTGCCCGGATCACCCGGCCACGCTCGCGCTCATTGAGGCGGCGCAACTGCCGCTGGCAGCACCGTCGGCCAATCCCTCCGGCGCGCCGAGCCCGAAAACGACGGACGATGTGCTGGCGTATTTTGACGGGCAGATCGCAGCCGTCATCGACGGCGGCCCCTGCGGCATCGGGCGGGAGTCCACGCTTGTTGACCTCTCGTGCACGCCGTACCGCATCCTGCGCTCCGCCGCCGTGCCGGACGATGCCGTCTGGGACGCGCTCGTGCGCAGGATGCACATCATCGGCATCACGGGCGGCACGGGCTGCGGCAAGACGACCGCGCTCACGGAGCTCGAGCGGCAGGGCGCGCTCGTCATCGACTGCGATGCGGTGTATCACGAGCTGCTGGCATCGAATGCCGCCATGCTCGCGGAGATCAACGCCCGTTTTCCGGGTACAATAGAAAATGGGGCGCTGCAGCGAAAGCGGCTCGGCGCGGTCGTGTTCGCGGATGCGGCGGCGCTCGGCGATCTCAACGCCATCACGCACCGGTATGTCCGCGCCGAGGTGCGCGCGCGCCTGCGTGCGTGGGCGCGGCAGGGCGGCACGGTCGCGGCGATCGATGCCATCGCGCTCATCGAGAGCGGGCTGGCGGAGCTGTGCACCGTTACCATCGGCGTGACGGCGCCGCGCGAGCAGCGTATCGAGCGGCTCATCGCGCGCGAGGGCGTAACGCGCGATTATGCCGAGGCGCGCATCGACGCGCAGAAGCCCAACGAATGGTTTGTCCAGAACTGCAGCCACGTGCTGGATAACGGCGGCACGCTCGCCGATTTTCAGCGCCGCTGCCATCAACTGATACAGGAGGTGCTCTCATGAGCGAAGATAAGGAAGTCAAGCAGTGGAAGGAAAAGCTGTTTTACCGTCCGAAGAATGGGTACGATCAGATCGACGCCGAGCAGACCGGTGAGGTCTTTGCCTATGCCGAGGGGTATAAGCGCTTTCTCGACGCCGCGCGCACCGAGCGCGAGGCCGTCAAGGAGGCGATCCGCATGGCGGAGGACGCGGGCTTTGTGCCGTATACGTTCGGCATGGAGCTGCAGCCGGGCTCCAAGGTGTATGTGAATAACCGCGATAAGGCGCTCATGCTGGCCGTGCTCGGCGAGCAGACGCTCGACCACGGCTGTGTGATCGCGGGCGCGCACGTCGATTCCCCGCGCCTCGATCTCAAGCAGACGCCGATGTACGAGGATTCGGAGCTGGCGTATTTTAAGACACATTATTACGGCGGCATCAAGAAGTACCAGTGGGTCGCGATCCCGCTGGAGCTGCACGGCACGATCGCGCTCAAGGACGGCAGCACGATCGACGTCGCCATCGGCCGCGAGCCGGATGAGCCGCAGTTTGTCATCACAGACCTCCTGCCGCACCTCGGCAAGGATCAGCTGCGCAAGACTATGGAAGAGGGCATCACCGGCGAGGCACTCAACATCGTCATCGGCAGCATGCCGTATGCCGGTGAGGGCGGCGACCGTGTGAAGCTCGCCGTGCTCTCGCTGCTGCATGATGAGTACGGCATCACGGAGGAAGACTTCCTGTCGGCGGAGCTCGCCGCCGTGCCGGCATTTCCGGCGCGTGACATCGGCTTTGATCGCAGCATGATCGGCGCCTACGGGCAGGATGACCGCGTGTGTGCTTACGCCGAGCTGCGCGCGCTCCTTGATCTCGAGGGCGCGCCGGAGCGCACGGCCGTGTGCATTCTCGCCGACAAGGAGGAGACCGGCTCGGACGGTGTGTCCGGTATGCAGTCACAGGCGTTCGAGGCGTTCATGGCCGACCTCTGCGAGCAGCAGGACGTCGCGCTGCGCCACTGCTTTGCCAAGAGCTTTTGCCTCTCGGCGGATGTGTGCGCGGCCTATGACCCGAGCTTCCCCGAGGTGAGCGCCAAGCGCACCGAGGCCAAGCTCAACTACGGCATGGGCATCTGCAAGTTTACGGGCGCGCGCGGCAAGTCCGGCACGAGTGACGCCTCGGCCGAGCTCGTGGCCTATCTGCGCCGCCTCTTCGCCGACAACGGCGTCGTCTGGCAGCTGTCCGAGATGGGCAAGGTCGATCAGGGCGGCGGCGGCACGATCGCCAAGTTCATGGCCGACCGCAACATTGATACCATCGACGCAGGCGTGCCGGTGCTGAGCATGCACGCGCCGTTTGAGCTCGTGTCGAAGTTTGACTGCTGGATGACGTATCGCGGTGTATTGGCCGCTTATTGCGACACGCAGGCGTGATCCGTCCGACCGGGGAAAACGGGCGCTGCGTCCGTTTTCCCTTGTGGAATAACGGGGATTGTGCTATCATAAAATGTTGCTATTTGCGCACTGGGAGGTGTATCCATGACCATCTGGAATGCGATCCTGCTTGGTCTGGTGCAGGGCATCGCAGAGTTTCTGCCGATCTCCAGCTCCGGACATCTGTCGATCCTGCAAAATCTGTTCCATATGTCTACCGCAGAGGACGGTCATCTGTTTTTTGACGTGCTGCTGCATCTGGGCACACTCGTTTCGATCTGCATCGTCTATTGGCGGGACATCGTGGCCATGGTGCGCGAGACGTTCGCGTTTTTCGGCAATGCGCGCCTGCCGGCTGAGCAGCGCCGGAAGCAGTTTCCTGCGGCGCGCATGGTACTTATGATCATCCTTGCGACGCTGCCGTTGTTTCTGATCCTGCCGATCAACGACAAGGTGGAGCAGCTGTATTACCACACGTTTTTCATCGGCCTCATGCTGATCCTCACGGGTTGTCTGCTGTTCGTGGCCGATAAAATGCCAAAGGGCACGCGCACGGAGAAAACGATGCGTGTGCGTGACGCGCTCATCATCGGCGTGTGTCAGGCCGTGGCGACGATTCCGGGCCTGTCCCGGTCGGGTACCACGATCGCGGCCGGCATGGCCACGGGGCTGGAGCGCAGCTTTGCGGTGCGCTTCTCGTTTCTGATGTCGCTGCCCGCGGTGCTGGGCGCGAACATTCTGGCCTTGGCCAAAGCGGCCAAGACGGGCATTGATGTCTCGCTCCTGCCGGCATATCTGGTCGGCATGCTTGTGGCGATGGCTTCCGGCATCGTGGCCATCGGCCTTGTCAAGCGCCTGACATCGAAGGGGCACTTCGGCGCGTTCAGCTACTATTGCTGGGGCGCCGGCGCAGTGACGATGCTGCTGTCTCTGATTTTCTGAGAGGACGTTATTACATGGCAACTTCATCATCCAAAAAGAAAAACGGCTCGGCAAAAAAGCCTGCCGCAGCGCCGAAAAAACAGCCGGCAAAAAAGCAGGCTGCTGCAGCGCCAACGCCTGCGCCGACTGCGCCGACATGGCCGTATGCCATCGTGTGCATCGTGCTGTCGCTGCTCGCGTTTCTTGGCCTGTTTCACGCCGAGGGCGTCATCATAGACGGCTTTGCGGGCTTCCTGTCCGGCATTATGGGCTGGGGCTATTGGGCGTTCCCGTTTGCGATGCTGCTGCTGGCGTGGGTCTTTGTGCGCAATCCGGAGCGGCACTTCGGCCTGCGCGTGACGGCGTCGCTGCTGATCGCGCCGCTGTTCGGCACAATCGTGCACCTCATGGTCTGCCGCGTGCCGTTCACGGCGCAGACGTTCGGCGCGATCGTCGGTCAGCTCTATGACGGCGGTAAGGCGCTCACCTCCGGCGGCGTGATTTCCGGCGGCGTGGGCTATCTGCTCAAGGCCGGCATCAGCGTGTACGCGGCGCTGCCGCTGACGATGGCGGCATTCGTGGCCTGCGTGCTCGGCAGTATGGATCTGACGGTCGGCAAGATCGTCACATGGTGGCGCGCGCACCGCGAGGCACAGTACATCCCGGATGACGGAGACCAGCCGCTCTTTGACGACGAGGACGAGCCTGCCGTGCCGCCGCAGCCCGAGCCGCAGCGCAGGGCGCGCCGCGCCGCGCCGGACAAGCCGGTCGCCAAGAAAAAGCTCATCGACATCCCGGTCGAGGACACGCCGTCCGAGCCGGATGACGAGCCAATCGACCCCATCCCGGTCAAAAAGGCCGCCCGCGGTGCGAAAAAGCCCGCGCCGGCGGAGGCGACGCAGAATGTGCAGCCCTTGTCCGTGGAGGAGGCGGCGGACATCTGCGGCGTGGATGTGACGGCCGCGCAGGAGATCCATGATCCGCCGAAGCCGTCGAAAAAGGCGGCCAGCGCCGCCGTTGCGGCAGAGACGGCGGCGATCACCTCCGCGATCGAGCGCGAGAACGCCGACCACTCTGCCTATCAGCTGCCGCCGGTGTCGTTTCTGCGCGCGGGGAAGAAGGATCAGACCGACGCAACGGAGGAGATCCGCTTCAACCGCGACCGGCTCGATACCGCTCTGAGCAGCTTCGGCGTCAACGCCACGATCCGCGACGTGACGCGCGGCCCCACGGTCACGCGCTACGATCTCGAGCTCGAGGCGGGCGTGAAACTCAATAAGATCACGAACCTCTCCGGTGACCTTGCGCTCGCGCTCGGCGTGGAGAACGTGCGCATCGCGCCCATCCCGGATAAGATCTCGACCGTCGGCATCGAGGTGCCGAACAAGATCGTCAGCGCGGTCTGCCTGCGCGATATCATCGACTCTCCGGCTTTCCGCAGCGCCAAGTCCAAGCTCTCGTTTGCCGTCGGCAAGGACATCGGCGGCAACTGCATCATCGGCAACATCTCCAAGCTGCCGCATATGCTCATCGCCGGTACGACCGGCTCGGGTAAGTCCGTTTGTATGAACTCGCTCATCCTCAGCCTGCTCTACAAGGCGACGCCGGACGAGGTGCGCCTGATCATGATCGACCCGAAGATGGTCGAGCTCGGCATCTATAACGGCATCCCGCACCTGTTCATCCCCGTCGTGACCGACCCCAAGAAGGCGGCCGGCGCGCTGCAGTGGGCGGTCGTGGAGATGCTCAAGCGCTACCGCCTGTTTTCCGAGGCGCAGGTGCGCGACCTGGCAAGCTACAACGAGCTGCAGAAGAACGAACCCGACGGGCAGACACTGCCGCAGGTCGTCATCGTCATCGACGAGCTGGCCGACCTCATGCTCTGCGCCGCCAAAGAGGTGGAGGAGAGCATCTGCCGCGTGGCGCAGATGGGCCGCGCTGCGGGTATGCACCTCATCATTGCGACGCAGCGCCCGTCGGCGGACGTGATCACCGGTCTCATGAAGGCGAACATCCCGAGCCGCATCGCCTTTGCGGTCTCATCCTCACTCGAGAGCCGCATCATTCTCGATACCTCCGGTGCGGAAAAGCTCATCGGCATGGGCGATATGCTCTACGCGCCCATCGGCACCGGAAAACCCCTGCGTGTGCAGGGCTCGTTCGTGTCGGACGAGGAGCGCGAGGAGGTCGTGCGCTTCATCAAGCAAAACTCCGAGGCGCAGTACAGCGACGATATCATCGCCCAGATCGAGAAATCTGCCGCCGAGGCCGACAAGAAATCCGGTCCTGCGCCCGAGGCGGACAAGCCCGCCAAGAGCGACTATGACGAGCTGCTGCCGCAGGCGGTGGACGTCATTCTCGAGACGAAGCAGGCATCGGTATCCATGCTGCAGCGCCGGCTCAAGCTCGGCTATTCGCGCGCCGCGCGTATGGTCGACCAGATGGAGGAGATGGGGATCGTCGGGCCGTTCGAGGGCTCGAAGCCGCGTAAGATCCTCATCACGAAGGAGCAGTGGCAGGAGATGCAGTATGTGCAGGGCACCGCGCCGAGCGAGGTTCTGCAGGCACAGACGGAATTTGCAGACGTGAACGAAGAGGAACCTGAAGACGATGAATCATGATCTCCACACGGGGCGGCCGGAGCGCCGCCCCGTCGGCACGATAGCCTTTCCCGGCGGCACGGACTTTGCCCCGGAAATGACACCGGCGCAGGTCGGTGCCTACAGCACGCTCGCCCTCGCGCACATCGGCGACGGGGTGTACGAGCTCATGATGCGCACGGCGCTGTGTGCCGCCGGGCTCACCGCCGTGACCGACCTGCACCGCGAGACGGTGCGCCGCGTCAACGCGCCCGCGCAGGCGCGCGCAGCTGAGGCGATCCAGCCCCTGCTCACAGAGGCGGAGCACGCTGTTTATAAGCGCGGGCGCAATGCAAAGGTGAACTCTGTGCCGCAGCATGCGGACGTCGCGCAGTATCACGCTGCCACGGGGCTCGAGACGCTCTTTGGCTGGCTATATCTGCTCGGCCGCACGCAGCGGCTGCGCGAGCTGTTCGCCGTGATTACGGAGGTGCTTTGATATGCCGATGGACGCAGTGTTTCTGCATGGCCTGACGCAGGAGCTGACGCAGAGCCTGACCGGTGCGCGCATCGACAAGGTGCAGCAGCCGGAGCGGGATCTGCTGCTGCTGTCCGTGCGCACGCAGAGCGGCAATGCCAGGCTGCTCGTGCACGGCGGCGTCGGCAGCGCGCGGGTGCATTTCACGGCCGGCACGTTTGAAAATCCCGCCGAACCGCCGATGTTCTGTATGCTCCTGCGCAAGCATCTTGTCGGCGCGCGCATCACGGGTATTTCCCAGCCGGATTTTGAGCGTATGCTCATTCTCGATCTCGACGGGCGGGACGAACTCGGCACGCCGGTCAAAAAGCAGCTCGTCGTTGAGATGCTCGGCCGCCAGTCGAACGTCATCCTTGTCAGCGGCGACGGGCACATCATTGACTGCATGCGCCGCGTGGATTCCTCCATGAGTGAGACACGGCAGGTGCAGCCGGGGCTGTTTTACCGTATGCCGCTGCGGCAGGATAAGCCGGTGCTGTTTGATACGACGCCGGAGCAGCGCGCGCAGGTGCTCTCCGCCCCGATCACGGCTGCAACGCTCGACAAGTGGCTGCTGGGACTCTTTTCCGGCGTGTCGCCGCTGCTGTGCCGGGAGGTGTGCTTCCGCGCGCTCGGCGATGCCAGCCCGCGTTTGGAGCGGCTGGACAATGCGCAGCGTGCACGCCTGGAGCACGAGCTGGACGCGCTTGTGTTCTCGGTCGAGACGAATAACCTCGCGCCGACCATGCTGCTCGACGGCGAACGGCCGAAGGATTTTTCCGCCGTGCCGATCCTGCAGTATCAGGGCGCGCTCTAAAGCCGCGGCTGCGGCTCGTTTTCCGAGCTGCTGGATGCGTTTTATCTCCGCCGCGACAAGGCGGAGGCCATGCGCCGCCGCTCGCAGGAGCTGACACATCAGGTGCGCACCGTGCGCGACCGCACGGCCAAAAAGCTCGCCATCCAGCGCTCGGATCTGCTGCGCTGTGCCGACCGCGAGGCGCTGCGGCAAAAGGCCGATCTCATCAAGGCGAACCTCTACCGCATCCAGAAGGGCGCGCGTACCGTGACGGTGCAGGACTACTATGCCGAGGGCTGTCCGGACGTGACGATCGAGCTTGATCCGCGCAAGAGCCCGCAGGAAAACGCCGCCGCGCTCTATAAGGCCTACCGTAAGGCCAAGACGGCCGAGCAGCACCTGACCGGCCTGATCGCCGAGTCGAGCCGGAATCTTGCGTACCTCAACAGCGTGCTCGACGAGCTCGCGCGCGCCGAGAGCGAGCGTGATCTCATGGACATCCGTGCCGAGCTGCGCGCGACCGGCTACCTGCGCCAGCCGCGCAATGCCAAAAAGGAAAAGGCAGCGCCGCGCGCGCCGCTCGCCTTCGTGTCGAGCACCGGGTATGAGATCCTCGTCGGCCGCTCCAACACGCAAAACGATGAGCTTACGCACCGCACTGCCCGCCGCACTGACATCTGGCTGCATGTGCAGAAGGTGCACGGCTCACACGTCATCATCCGCGCGCATGATACGACGCCGGACGAGCAGACGATCGCCGAGGCGGCAAGTCTCGCCGTGTACTATTCGCAGGCGCGTGACGGCGGCAAGACGCCCGTGGACTACACCATGGCGCGCTTTGTGCGCAAGCCCTCCGGCGCGCTGCCGGGCATGGTGCTCTATACCGATTATCAGACCTGCATGGCCGAGAGCGATGAGGCGCTCGTCGAGCGCCTGTGGCTGCGATAGGAGGGCAGGGGCATGGGTCAATCCGGCGTTCTGCTCGACCTGCTTGTGCTTGCGGCCGCTTACGGCATCTGGTTGCTGCCGAAGTGGCGGCGGCTGGGGAAAAGACCGCTGCTCGTCTATACGCTCATGTATGGCTGCCTCGCCGGGATCGTGCGCTTTACGCTCATGCCGGTGCTCGCGGCGCTGCCGTACTGCTTTGACCATCCGTACATCCCGATGCATATGGCTCCGTTTGAGGATGTCATCCACCGCCACGGGGACTATGTGCGGCAGATCGTGCTCAATGTCGTCCTGTTTCTTCCGTTTGGAGTGCTGCAGCCGCTGTGCGATCGCTGCCGCGGCAGGCGGCCGCGTTTCTGGCGCTGCCTGCTGCTGGCACTGGCGCTCAGCGCCGGCATCGAGCTCGTGCAGCCGCTGCTGCACGATTTCCGCAGAGCGGATATTACGGACGTCATCACGAACACGATCGGCGGCGTGCTCGGCTATGCACTCTGGGCGCTTGGAAACGTCTGCTGCAAAAAACGGCAGGGATAGGCGCTGAACTACCGGTGGCTTTTCCGGTTGAAAACAGGCAGAAGTGCCTGTATACTGATGTTGTTACAAAAACGCGAAAACGCGGATAACGTAGAAATCAAATTCGGAGGAAAATCATGGATAAGCAGATCTATCGCGAATATGTCGCGATCCTGAAAGAGGAGCTGCAGCCCGCCATGGGCTGTACCGAGCCCATCGCCGTGGCTTACTGTGCGGCGCTTGCGCGCCAGACGCTCGGCGCGCTGCCGGAGACGGTGGAGGTACTCGCAAGTGCGAACATCATCAAAAACGTCAAGAGCGTCATCGTTCCGAATACGAACGGCCTGCGCGGCATCGCGGCCGCGGCCGCGGCGGGCATCGTGGCCGACAACGCGGATGCGCAGCTTCAGGTGCTCGCGGAGCTCACGCCGGAGCAGGTCGAGTCCGTCAGCACCTATCTGGAGCAGGCGGCGTTCACCGTCGGGCGTTCGGATAAGGACTATGTGTTTGACATTCAGGTGCGCGTCACGGCGGGAACGGACAGCGCCTTCGTAGAGATCGCGGGCTTCCATACCAACGTGATCCGTGTGGAGAAAAACGGCGTCGTGCTGCAGCACAAGGACTATCAGGAGTCCGGCAGCCAGCACGCCACCGACCGCAGTTTGCTGACGGTCGAGCAGATCATCGCCTTTGCAAACGAGGTGGACATTGCCGACGTGCAGGAGACGCTTCAGCGGCAGATCGACCTGAACTGGGCGATTGCCGAGGAGGGCCTGCGGGGGGACTACGGTGCGAACATCGGCCGTATCCTGCTGCAGTCTTACGGCACGAGCGTCCACAATCGCGCCAAGGCCTACGCCGCTGCGGGGTCGGATGCGCGCATGAACGGCTGCGACCTGCCGGTCGTCATCAACTCCGGCAGCGGCAATCAGGGCCTGACGGCGTCGCTGCCGGTCATCGTCTATGCCAAGGAGTTGGGTGTCACGCAGGAGATGCTCTACCGCGCGCTTGCGGTGTCGAACCTCGTCACCATCCATCTGAAAACCGGCATCGGCAGCCTGTCCGCTTACTGCGGTGCCACGGCGGCCGGCTGCGGCGCGGCAGCAGGCGTGACGTATCTCTACGGCGGCCAGTTCCGCGAGATTGCGCACACCATCGTTAACGCCGTTGCCATTGATTCCGGCATGATCTGCGACGGTGCGAAGGCAAGCTGCGCGGCCAAGATCGCCTCGGCGGTCGAGGCGGGACTGCTGGGAATGCAGATGCAGATGCACGAGAGCCAGTTCTACGGTGGTGACGGCATCGTCGTCAAGGGCGTGGAGAACACGATCCGCAACATCGGCACGCTTGCCAGCGAGGGCATGCGTGAAACCGACCGCACGATTATCCGCATGATGATCCAGGAGCACTGACACATATGGAATTTGCCGGCTGTCGCATGGCGGCCGGCATTTTTTTGCGCGTAGCGGCGCGTGCCGCTTGCATTTCGGGCGCACGGCGCGTATAATAACTCATATTTTTTGATCCGCGATCTGCGGCCTGTTTTGCATCCAAGGAGGCGTATTATGCGTTTATTTGATATTCTCGGGCCCGTGATGGTCGGCCCGTCCAGCAGTCACACGGCCGGCGCTGTGCGCATTGGCCTGACGGCGCGCAAGCTGCTCGGCGACCGGCCGGTGCATGCCGACATCTCGCTGCACGGCAGCTTTGCCCTGACCGGCCACGGCCACGGTACGGACTGCGCGCTGATTGCGGGCCTGCTCGGCATGCAGCCGGACGACCTGCGCATCCCGGAAAGCTTCGCCGTCGCGGCGGAGCAGGGGTTGACGTTCACATTTCAAAACGTGCAGATGCGCAATGCGCATCCGAATACCGCGCGCCTGAAGCTCACGGGAGCAAACGGCCGCGCGCTCGATATCGTGGCCGAGAGCGTCGGCGGCGGGCGCATCCGTATCCGCTCCATCGACGGTATTGAGACGAACTTTTCCGGTGAGCATAACACGCTCATCGTCCATAATCAGGACACGCCCGGCCATGTCGCGGCTGTGACGGCGGCGCTCATGCAGCGGCATGTCAACATCGCCACCATGCAGCTCTACCGTGATGAGCAGGGGGGCTATGCGGTCATGATCCTCGAATGTGACCAGCCGATCCCGAAGGATATCGAGCAGTGGCTGTCGCACATCGAGGGCATTCAGAAGATCACGATCTTTAATCAGGAGGAACCGGTATGAGCTTTTCGAGCATTGCGGACATGCTTTCGGCGGCGCAGGAGCGCACCCAGCCGCTCTACGCCGTCATTCGCGACGCAGACTGTCTGGAAAACGGCTATGACGCCGTGGCCTCCCACCGACAGATCGCAGCGCTCTGGGCGGCCATGCAGGCCTCCAGCCGGCAGTACTGTGCGGACGACCGCTCCAACAGCGGGCTCATCGGCGGCGACGCGGAAAAGCTCCGCACGGCGGCGGAAAAGGGCTTGCTGCTCGGCGGGACGTATTTTCAGCGCGTGACGGAGCAGGCGCTCAAAGTCGCCGAGTGCAACGCCTGCATGAAGCGCATCGTTGCTGCACCCACGGCGGGCAGCTGCGGCGTGCTTCCGGCGGTGCTGATCCCACTCACCGACGAGCGGGACGTTCCGGAGGAGACGATCCTGCAGGCACTGTACATCGCGGCGGGCTTCGGTCAGGTCACGGCGCTGCGCGCGAGCGTTGCCGGGGCGCAGGGCGGCTGTCAGGCGGAGATCGGCACGGCCAGCGCCATGGCCGCCGCCGCGCTGACGCATATCCTCGGCGGCACGGCGCAGCAGTGCGCGGACGCATACGCGATGGCGCTTGCAAACCTGCTCGGGCTTGTCTGCGATCCGGTCGCCGGGCTTGTGGAGGTGCCGTGCGTCAAGCGCAACGTCATCGGCGCGGTCAACGCCGTGAGCGCGGCGAACATGGCCGTTGCCGGCATCACGAGCCGCATCCCGGTCGATGAGGTCATCGACGCGATGGGCGAGATCGGCGACGCGCTCCCGGCCGATCTGCGGGAGACCGGCCTCGGTGGTCTTGCCGCCACACCGACCGGCCGGAAGATCGCGCGCAAGGTCACCCACGCCGATCCCTGAACGACGCACACAAAACCTGCTGCACCGCCGATGCAGCAGGTTTTTGCACAAAAAGGCTTGACAGAAGCGCAAAATGACGGCAATGTATATCTGAAATTATGAGACCGATCAGGCATGACCCGCTCGGCGGGCAGAAAGGCGGAGCTATGGAATACAACAAACCCATTGCGGATATGTGCCCCGGCATGGATGTCGAGGGCTTTTACATCCTGCGCGCAGCGGCGCTCAAGACGACCAACAGCGGCAAGCCCTTTCTCAGCGGCACGATCTGTGACCGCACGGGCAGCGTCGAGATCAAGATCTGGGACTACAGCGGACCGATCGGCGCGCGCGCGGACGATGCCGGCCGCGTCGTGAAGATCCGCGGCAGCGTTTCGGAATACCGCGGCGCGCTGCAGGTGAGCGTGCACCGCATCCGCATGGCCGAGGCCGCGGACACATATGATAAATCTCTGCTCGTACCGACGGCACCGATCGACGCCGACGCTGCGCTCGCGGACGTGCAGCGGCTGGTCGCCTCGATCGCGGACGCGGATTACCGCAGCGTCGCAGAGACAATGCTCGCGCGCCACCTTGACGCGTTTCGCCGCATCCCGGCCGGAAAGACCGTGCACCACAGCTTCCTGTCCGGCCTTTTGATGCACACATACAACATGCTGCGTGCGGCGGATTTTCTCGCCGGGCTCTATCCGGAGGTCATCGACCGCAGCCTGCTGCTGACCGGCACACTGCTGCACGATTTTGCCAAGGAGCGGGAGTTCGTGTTTTCCGACCTCGGCATCGTGACGGAGTATTCCACCGCCGGGCAGCTGCTCGGTCATCTGGTCATGGGTGCGCAGGAGGTCGCGGACGTTGCGCGCGAGCTTGCCATTGCTGAGGAAAAGTCCCTGCTGCTGCAGCATCTGCTGCTCTCGCACCACGGCGAGCCGGACTTCGGCGCGGCCGTGCGCCCCATGTGCGCCGAGGCGGAGCTGCTGTCGTACATTGACCTCATTGACAGCCGCATGGAGATCTATGCCGAGACGCTCCCGGGTGTGCCGGCCGGCGGCTTCAGCGGTCGTGTTTTTGCGCTGGAAAAGAAGATCTATCACCACAACTGAGGAGCTTGCCGATGATGACCCTGCCGGCACAAGTGCATATGGCACTCGACCGCCTCGAGGCGGCGGGATGGGAGGCCTTCGTCGTCGGCGGCGCGGTGCGCGATGCACTGCGCGGCTGCGCGGCCGGGGACTGGGACATCACGACCAATGCCGAGCCGGAGCAGATCGAGCGCGTCTTTTCCGGAGAGCGGCTCATCGAGACGGGACTCCGCCACGGCACGGTGACCGTCCTGCTCGACGGTCTGCCGCTGGAGATCACGACTTACCGCGTCGACGGCGGCTACTCAGATCACCGGCGGCCGGACAGCGTGACGTTTACGCGCAGCCTGCGCGACGATCTGCTGCGGCGCGATTTCACGATGAATGCGCTCGCTTATAATCCGCGCACGGGACTCGTGGATATCTGCGGCGGGGCGGAGGATCTTGCGCGCGGTGTCGTGCGCTGCGTGGGTGAGCCCGAGCGCCGCTTTCGGGAGGACGGGCTGCGCATTTTGCGCGCGCTGCGCTTTGCGTCCGTGCTCGGCTTCACCATCGAACCGGAGACGGCGGCGGCCATCCACCGCTGCGCCGAGCTGCTGCGGTATCTTGCGGCGGAGCGCGTGCTCAGCGAGCTGACAAAGCTGCTCTGCGGGCAAAACGCAGGTGCGGTGCTGCGGGAATTTTCCGATGTGCTGGCCGTCCCCATCCCGGAGCTGCGGCCGATGTTCGGCTTTGCGCAGCACAACCCGCACCATGACCGGGACGTCTGGCAGCACACGGTCGCGGTCGTGGAGCACATCCCGCCCGAGCCGGTGCTGCGCTGGGCAGCGCTGCTGCACGACGTCGGAAAACCGCCGTGCTTTTCGCTTGTCGACGACGGCGTCGGACACTTTTATGGTCACGCCGCCAAGAGCACGGAGCTCGCGGATGCAATCCTGACGCGGCTGCGCATGGATACGGCCGGGCGCACGCGCATCACGCAGCTCATCCGCTATCACGACCTGCCCATTGCCCCGGAGCCGAAACCCATCCGTCGGCTGATGCATAAGCTCGGCGTCGAGCCGGTGCGCCAGCTCTTCGCGCTGCACATCGCCGATACCTGCGGGCAGTCCGCCATCTGCGCCGGACGCGTGCAGACCTATCAGGAGGCCGGACGCGTGCTCGATGCGCTGCTTGCGGCGGATGCCTGCTTTTCGCTCCGGGATCTCGCCGTCAACGGCAGCGACCTGCTCGCGCTCGGCCTGCGCGGCCGGGCGGTCGGCGCGGCGCTGCAGGCGTGCCTGGACGCCGTCATGGATGAGCGGGTCGCAAATGAGCGGGCGGCGCTGCTGGCATATGCGGCGGAAAATTTGCACCGCTTTGCAAATTCCTGACCGACAGGTCTTGAAAATTGTGGAGCGATGTTATAAGATGAAGGACAATATCTAATTACCTTGTAATAGAATATGCGGAGAACAGGACTATGGAGCAGATTCGGTCGCGGAAAAATCAATACATCCTGCACCTGCGCGCGCTGGCAAAGTCGGCGGATGCGCGCCGGGAGGCGGGGGAGTACGTCTGCGACGGCGAAAAGCTGCTGCGCGAGGCGCTGCAGTTCGGCGCTGAGGTCACGTCCGTGCTCTGGCGCGAGGCGGCGGCGTTTTCGCTGCCGGACGGTATCGCGCAGTACGCGGCGGATGCCGAGCTCGTCGAGTATGCCTCGCCGCTCATGCACTCGCCTGGCCCGGTCTTTACCGTGCGCATCCCGGCGATGCGCCTGCCGGAGCCGCTGCGCCGCGTCATCGTGCTCGAGGGCGTGCAGGACCCCGGCAATGTCGGCACGGTCATCCGCACGGCCAACGCCCTCGGCATGGATGCCGTGGTGCTCACCGGCGCGTGCGCCGATCTCTACGGCCCGAAGACCGTGCGCGCGACGATGGGTGCGCTCTTCCGTCAGCCGGTGCTGACGTGCGCGACGGACGAGCTGATGCAGCTGCTGCGCGCAAACTGTCTCAAACTCTACGGCGCGGCGCTGACGGACACGGCGCAGGATCTGCGGTGCGTGCCGCTCACACCGGCCGCCGTGGCGATCGGCAGCGAGGGGCGCGGTCTGAGCGCGGAGCTGCTCGCGCAGTGCGACGGGCAGATCATCATCCCCATGCAGCCGAGCGCGGAGTCGCTCAATGCGGCGGTGGCCGCGGCGGTCGTCATGTGGGAGATCGCCCGCGCCGAGACATGAGGAGGGCGTGAGATGTCGCAGCTCAAATACTGGGTCTGGCTGTCCATGCGCTTCGGCGTGCGGCCGAAGGTGAAGCTCGCGCTTGTGGAGCATTTCGGCACGCCGCGCGATGTGTATTTTGCCACGGAGGCGGACTACCGCGTCCGTGCCTCGCTGCGCCCGGAGGAGCTGCGTCTGCTGCTGGATAAGGATCTGCATGAGGCCGAGCGCGCGCTTGCCATCTGCGACCGGGAGCATATCCGCGCCCTGACGATCCAGGACGCCGCCTATCCGCAGCGGCTGCTGCAGATCTATGACCCGCCGCTCGTGCTCTATGTGCGCGGCACACTGCCGCCGCTGGATGACCGCGCGGCCGTCGCCGTCGTCGGCACGCGCAGCGCCACGCCTTACGGGGTGCGCACGGCGCACAAGCTCGGCTCGGAGATCGTGCGTCACGGCGGCATCGTGCTCTCCGGCCTCACCGCCGGCATCGACCGCTCAGCCGCCGAGGGTGCGCTGGATGCGGGCGGTGTCTGCGTGGGCGTGTCCGGCACGGCGATCAATCTGGATTTTGCGGGCGCGTGCACGCAGAGCGTCGCGCGCTGCGGCGCGGTCGTGAGCGAGTTTGCGCCGAATATGTCCGTGCCGCGCTTCGGCTTCCGGCTGCGCAACCGCATCACCTCCGGTCTCGCTGTGGCGACGGTCGTGGTCGAGGCGCCGGAGAAAAGCGGCGCGCTGCTCTTCGCCGAAGATGCGATCACGCAGGGCAGGGAGGTCTTTGCCGTGCCCGGAAACGCCGATTCCCACGCCTCCGTCGGCAGCAACGCGCTGCTCAAGGACGGGGCGCGTCCGGCGACGTGTGCATGGGATGTGCTGGGCGATTTTCGCCGGATGTTTCCCGGCACGCTGCACGAGCGCATCGCGCCCGAACCCGAACCCGCCGCACCGCAGGCCCCGCCCGAGACGGGCGACGGCTTTGCACAGGTGCGCCGCCCGGTCGCGGAGAAAAGGATTGACAAGCTGCAGCCGGAGGCATATATTGACCTGGAAGCGCAGCTGCGATCGCTCACGACGGAGCAGCTGCAGATCGTCGCGGCGATCGATGCGCCCGCCACGCAGGTGGATCTCATCATCGCCAAGACCCGGCTGCCGGCGAGCAAGGTGCTCGCGGAGCTGACCGTGCTGCAGATCCGCGGCGTGGTCCGGCAGGAACCGGGCAAACGCTTTTCATTAAATATACGCGCAGGCACTGCGCAGGAATCATAAGGAGTTGGAACAGACCCGATGGCAAAAGCAAAAACGGATCTGGTGATCGTCGAGTCTCCGGCGAAGGCCAGAACAATCGAAAAGTATCTGGGCAGCAACTATCAGGTCGTGGCCTCGATGGGGCATTTGCGCGACCTGCCCAAGAGCACGATGGGCGTCGATATCGACGGCGACTTCACGCCGCAGTATCTGCCCGTGAAGGATCGCGCCGACGTGATCGCCGACCTGAAAAAGCGCGCCAAATCTGCCGGCACCGTCTACCTCGCGACCGACCCTGACCGCGAGGGAGAGGCCATTTCGTGGCACCTGAAGGAGCTGCTGAATCTGCCGGACGATAAGGCCAAGCGCGTGACCTTCAACGAGATCACGAAGAAAGTCGTCACCGAGAGCATCCAGCACCCGCGCGAGATCGATCAGGATCTGGTCGATGCGCAGCAGGCGCGCCGCGTGCTCGACCGCATCGTGGGCTACAAGCTCAGCCCGCTGCTCTGGCGCAAGGTCAAGCCCGGCCTGTCCGCCGGGCGCGTGCAGTCGGTGGCCACACGCATCGTGGTCGACCGCGAAAATGAGATCCGCGCCTTCCAGCCGCAGGAATACTGGCTGCTCGACGCGCTGCTTGACTGCGGCGCGGGCACGTTCAGCGCGCGCTTTTACGGCACGGCCGATAATAAGAAAATGGACGTCCCGGACGAGGCCACGGCCGACAAGATCATTGCCGCCGTGTCCGCCGAGCCGTTTCAGATCGCGAGCGTCAAGCGCGGCGAGAAGCAGCGCAGCCCCTCGCCCCCGTTCATCACCTCGACCCTGCAGCAGGAGGCTTCCCGCCGTCTGGGCATGACGCCGCGGCGCACCATGTCGGTCGCGCAGCAGCTGTATGAGGGCGTGGATATTACCGACCGCGGCACGATCGGTCTCATCACCTATATGCGTACCGACTCCCAGCGTCTGTCGGATGAGGCGCTCGCCTCGGCACAGGCGTTTATCGTCGAGCACTACGGCCCGGAGTATCATCCCGGCAAGCCGCGCACGTATAAGACCAAGGCCGGTGCGCAGGACGCGCATGAGGCCATTCGCCCGACGGATGTCACGCTCACGCCGGATCGTGTGCGCCACGACCTCACACCGGAGCAGTACCGTCTCTACCGGCTCATCTGGGGCCGCTTCACCGCCTGCCAGATGTCCAACGCCGTGTACGATAATGTTGTCGTGGATGCCGGCAGCGCGGGCTATCTCTTCCGCGCCAACTATTCCGAGCAGAAGTTCGCGGGCTACACCGCCGTATACGAAGAGGCGAAGGACGAGGAGACGAGCGAGGTGCGCCGTCCGCTGCCGTCGCTCAAGCAGGGCGACGCCGTGGAGCTCAAGAACGTCACGAAAGAGCAGCAGTTTACCCAGCCGCCCGCCCGCTACACGGAGGCGACGCTTATCCGTGCGATGGAGGAAAAGGGCATCGGCCGCCCGTCGACGTATGCGCCGACGATCTCGACCATCCTCAGCCGCAACTATGTCGTCAAGGAGGGGCGCTATCTGCGCCCGACGAACCTCGGCATCGTTGTGACCGAGATGATGGAGGAGTATTTCCGCAATATCGTCGACCTGAAATTCACCGCCAACATGGAGACCGATCTCGACAAGATCGAGGCCGGAACCGTCGCGTGGAAGGACCTGCTGCGCGAGTATTATAAGGACTTTGACGCAAACCTCAACAACGCTGAGATCCAGCTTGAGGGCAAGCACCTCAAGGTGCCGGATGAGGAGTCGGACGAGGTCTGCCCGAACTGCGGGCGCAAGCTCGTGTACAAAAACGGCCGCTTCGGCCGCTTCCTTGCCTGCCCCGGCTACCCGGAGTGCAGCTTCACGATGCCCATCGTGGTCGAGATGCCCGGCAAGTGCCCGGCCTGCGGCGGCCGTCTGCTCAAGCGGACGTCGCGCAAGGGCTTTGCCTACTATGCCTGTGAGCGCGGACATGACTGCCCGGGTCACGGCGAAGGTGAGGGCGGCGAGAACATCCAGGGCTTCATGACGTGGGACGTGCCGACAAAGGACTACTGCCCCGAGTGCGGCAAGACCATGTTCAAGCGCGCCGGCAAGGGCGCCAACAAGCCGTTTTGCATCAACCCCGAATGCCCGAACTATCTGCCGCCGGATAAGCGCGGCTATAAGCGCAAGCCGAAGCCGGCGGACGATGCGGAGACGGCCAAGACCGAGCCCGAGACCGCCGAGGCTGCCGCCGAAAAGAAGCCGGCCGCCAAGAAAGCGCCCGCCAAAAAGCCTGCCGCGAAGAAAGCGGCGGCCAAGAAGCCGGCTGCGAAAAAGCCCGCCGCAAAGAAGCCGGCTGCAAAAAAGACGGCAAAACCTAAGGAAGAAGCATAAGTAGGAAGCATAATTGGAAAGGCGGCCTGATCACGGCCGCCTTTTTTGAGGAGGAACGCTATGACCCCAGTGACCGTGATCGGTGCGGGCCTGGCGGGATGCGAGTGCGCGTGGCAGCTGGCCGGGCGCGGCATCCCGGTGCGCCTGATCGAGATGAAACCCCAGAAGATGTCCCCCGCACACGTATCGGAAAACTTTGCGGAGCTCGTCTGCTCCAACTCCCTGCGCAGCGACGAGCTCACCAATGCCGTCGGTCTGCTCAAGGAGGAGCTGCGGCGGCTTGATTCCGTCGTGCTCGCCAGCGCGGATCATAACCGTGTCGCCGCCGGCGGCGCGCTTGCCGTCGACCGTGAGGCCTTCGCCCGCGAGATCACGGAGCGCATCTGCGCGCACCCGAACATCACCGTCGAGCGCGCGGAGGCGACCGCCATCCCCGAGGGCGAGGTCGTCATTGCGACCGGCCCGCTCACGAGTGATGCCATGGCCGAGGAGATCCAGCGCCTGTGCCCGGAGTTCGACCTGCATTTTTATGATGCCGTTGCGCCCATCGTCACGCTTGAGAGCGTGGACATGGACAGCGCCTTTTTCGCCAGCCGCTATGATAAGGGCACGGCGGACTACGTCAACTGCCCCATGGATCAGGCGGAGTACACCGCCTTCGTTCAGGAGCTGCGCACCGCCAAGGAAGCGCCGGTGCACGGTTTTGACGACGGCGCGGTCTTTGAGGGCTGTATGCCGGTCGAGGTCATGGCGCGCCGCGGCGAGGATACGCTGCGCTACGGTCCACTTAAGCCGGTCGGCCTGCGCGACCCGCGCACCGGAAAGGACAACTATGCCGTCGTGCAGCTGCGGCGCGACAACGCCGAGGGCACGCTGTATAACATCGTCGGCTTTCAGACGCATCTGACGTTCGGCGAGCAAAAGCGCGTCTTTTCCATGATCCCCGCGCTGCGGGAGGCGGAGTTCGTGCGCTACGGCGTTATGCACCGCAACACCTATTTAAATTCCCCGCAGATGCTCGACCGCTACTACCGGCTTCGGAGAGCGCCGCGCATCCGCTTCGCCGGAC
>OGYD01000210.1_pt1 | contig 49560 bp, 39 predicted proteins | sample 1576441 | NCBI WGS metagenome assembly OGYD01 (sample SAMEA3541537, study PRJEB24748) | human gut metagenome | biome: human gut; feature: human-associated habitat; material: faeces | place: China | collected 2012 | reverse complement strand
ATTTGAACCAGCGACCTCTCGGTCCCGAACCGAGCGCTCTACCAAGCTGAGCCACAACCCGTCAGCAGACGGTACTTTAACAGAAAATCTGGCTCGAGTCGACCACTTTTGAAGAAATTGCCCACCAATTTCTGTTTTCTTTTGCGTCGCAGGTCACTTTTTCGGCTGCAGAGGCACTGTCGCAGATAGCAAAAAGGCAGGCCCCTGAGCCGCTGACCTGCGCATTCAGGACATGAGGGCGAGATCTCAGCCACGCAAGCGCACGCCCGAGCTCCGGCTCGAGAGCAATCGCTGCGGCAGCAAGATTGTTTGTGGACTTTTCCACAATCGCATCCTGATTGCCTGTCTTGAGTGCCTCGAGATAGGGCACAAGCGGCGGCAGTGCCTGAGGGTCGCGGTCGAAGGCTGCATAGGCATCCTGGGCACAGGATCCCATGACAGGAGGACGTACGACCGCAAGTGCGAGCTGAGGCGTCGGGAACTGCTCCTGGAGCACATCGCCCGCACCGGCAAGATAGCTCACGTCGGGCTTCAGGAAGAACGCAACATCGGCTCCGATGCTTCGGGCGATATCCACAACACAGGAATCTTCCGGGTCTATGCCCCAGAGCTGGCAGGCGCCACGCAGCGCTGCCCCCGCATCGGTCGAGGACCCTCCCATGCCGCTTCTCTCGGGGATATGGCGCTCGATATGGACCGCAAAGGCAGGATCATGCCCAAACGCCTTTCCAAGCGCCTCTACGGCACGATAGGTCGTCGTATGGTCCATATGCGCCCTGATGCCCGGCTCGCAGGTGACGCTCAGTCCCTCAGCAGGCGTGAGCGTGACCACATCGCCGAAGTCGAGGGCCGCCATGACAGAATCGACGCGGTGATAGCCACGTTCGTCCCTGTCTGTATGGACACCGAGATAGAGATTGATCTTGGCAGGCGCCTTCACGGCGAGGATATCCACCTTGCGCACCTCCGCTCCGAGATTCATGCATGCAAAAAGAGATGCCCCGGAACAGCTGCTCCAGGGCATCAGGGGTTCTCAGCTGCTTCCCTCTATCTTAGAGGGCTGCAGCGCACATGCAGGCTACTCTTCTGCGACGTAGTCGAAGAGGCGCTCGCCGGTATCGGCGTCGAAGACCTCCACACCGCCCGTCAGCACATCGACGTACTGATAGGACTGGCGGTCCTTGCGGCCGCGGCGCTCCTCGATCTCGACGACGAACAGCGACGGATGCACCTGTACAAGGACGCCGGTTCCCTCTACAATACGGGAACGGCCCATGTTGGCACGCACCTTGATGCGCTGGCCCTCGAGTGACTTGAGCTTGTCGTGAATCTCGTCCACACGGTTGACGGGCGGCATATCGATATCCATGAAACGGCCTCCTGACTTTCTGTACGGCTGTTCAAAATTCAGCAAGATGCTATCTTACACCTGTCCATAGACCCTTCACATTCTGGGCCTCTGACCTTGGCGGAAGCGTGAAGAGGCGCTGCAAAGCTTAAAGGTCTCACCATATTGCACGAGAGGTGTACACTCGCCTTGTCTAGCAAACAGACAGTGTATGAAGGAGCGCATCCTATGCATCAGGAACGCATCCAGGCCGTGCTGGCAAACCTGGAGAAGCAGGGCTGCCATCAGGCCGTGGTCTCTGACCCCACATCCATCTTCTATCTCACGGGCTACTACACGGAGCCCTACGAGCGCTTCCTTGCGCTCTACGTGAACCCGAAGGAGTGCGTGCTCTTCGCGAACCGCCTCTTCCCGGACGCCACGCCTTTCTGCCCCGAGGTCGTCGTGCACGACGATACAGAAGATCCGCTGCCGGCGCTGATCGAGCACATCGACCACACCTCCGCGCTCGGCCTCGACAAGATCTTCCCGGCGCGCTGGGTGCTGCCCCTGATCGATGCGAAGGCAGCTCCGTCCTTCATCCTTGCCTCCAAAGCCGTGGACGACGCACGCTCCATCAAGAGCGCTGAAGAGCAGGAGCTCATGCGCGAAGCCTCGCGCGTGAACGACAAGGCAATGGAGTGGCTCAAGAGCCAGATCAAAGAGGGCGTTACCGAGCAGAGCATCGCAGAGGGCCTCCTTGGCACCTACCGCTCGCTTGGTGCCAAGGACCACTCATTCGCCCCGACCGTGAGCTTCGGCGTCAATGCGGCAGATCCTCACCACGAGCCGGATGGCACCGTCCTCAAGCGTGGCGACATGGTGCTCTACGATGTGGGCTGCAGGAAGGATGCCTACTGCTCCGATATGACCCGTACCTTCTTCACGGCAGAGCCGACCGAAGAGGAGAAGCGTGTCTACGAGACCGTGCGTCATGCCAACGAGGCGGCAGAGGCCCTCGTGAAGCCAGGCGTCACGTTTGCAGAGATCGACCTCTGCGCCCGCCACATCATCGAGGACGCAGGGTATGGTCCCTACTTCACGCACCGTCTGGGACACCAGATCGGCCTCAACGACCACGAGCCGGGAGATGTCTCCGCAACGCACGACGAGGCTGTGCGCCCGGGCCAGTGCTTCTCGATCGAGCCGGGCATCTATATCCCGGGCAGGATCGGCGTCCGCATCGAGGATCTCGTAATCGTGACCGAGGACGGCTGCGAAGTCCTGAACTCCTACCCGAAGGGAATCCAGGTCGTCAATCTCTGAGAGACAGTCCATCCTTCCAAAGAGCAGGGCAGCCCCGTCCCGGATCTTTCTGGGACGGGGCTGCATTCTCTTCGCCGGGTTTCCGGAAAAGTGCAGGTCATCGCAAGCGCCCGATGTGGAGGCGCTGCCTTCTGCGCCCTGTCCCAGCCTCTGCAGGGCAGCACAGGGCGCTCCATGCCATGGCAGCTCAGAAGCATCAGCAGCCGTGGCGGGGCGCCACCAGGACATATGAGGAGGGGCTGGCTCCTGAGAGCATCCCCTCTGCCGAGACGCTGGCCACGATATGGTTGCCGTCGAACGAAATCTGGACCGTGCATCTGCGCGTCGAATCGAGCTCGCGCGTCTCCACCAGAAGCGACGACGGGGATATCCAGGCAAAGGAGCCGAAGGCAGCTTCTGCTGCCCAGGAGGGCGGGGCTGCGATCTCGGAGGATGCTGCCGCAAACGGGAAGAGGCTGCCCACAGGACGCCTTCCCGCTTCCAGCTTCTTCCATGCTCCATAGCCTGCCTGCATGCTGAAGGTCTCCCCACCCCTTTCAAACTCGACCAGAAGCTCTGGCACAGCGCCCTCGGAGGCAGCGATCCCAAGCGACGTGAATCCCTGGGCGCCATCCAGCGGACGCAGGATCCCTTCGGCAGGAATCGGCACGAAAGGAGAGCGGAGAAGCCCCTTCGGGCAGGGAATGCACGAGAGGTCCTCGCTGCCGGCCCCTTCCAGCTCATGGGCAAGCGCCGCTTGCGGCAAGGCCGGCCTCCAGCAGGGAGCAATCCCCAGCACGTCGTAGAGGGCATCCATCAGAGGCTTCGAGCCTGTCGTGGAGCTCGAGGCTGCAACGACCAGGCGCTCTTCGGGCAGGACATAGCAGAGCTGCCCAAAGAGCCCGGCGCACCTGAACCCTCCCCCTGCACACATCCAGAACTGATAGCCGTAGCCATTCCTGTCCTCGGTGGCAGCCGCAGGATAGAAGGGTGCCGTCTCTGCCTGCCGTGTGGTCGCTGCCGCAACCCACGCGCGCGGTATCAGCTGCCTGCCTTCCCATCTTCCCCCATCGAGCAGACACTGCCCGAACTTCGCGAGATCGGGCGTCGCAAGATGCAGGCCAAAGCCGCCTGTCGCGTGCCCATGGCGGTCATGCTCCCACCACCAGTGCACGATGCCCATAGGAGCAAAGAGCCGCCTGGCAAGGAATGCATCTTCCGGCATGCCCGATACGCGCTCGACCAGCATGCTCAGCAGATGCGAGCACAGCGAATTGTAGAAGAAGACGCTCCCCGGATCGTGGGCAAGCGGCTTTCCGGCAACGCCTTTGGCCCAGTCGTCGTCTCCGGCAAGCGCCGGCTCTGCGTCCTGTCCCATCTGCATGGTCAGAAGGTCGCGGACCGTCACATCGAGAAAGCGCGGATCGGCCACATCTGGGGCATACTCCGGAAAATAGGAGATCCATGGCCGGGAAAGCACGATCTTGCCTTCTGCCTCGAGCATGCCGACAGCGCATGAGGTGAAGGACTTCGTGACCGAATAGAGCGGATGGACCTGATCGAGCGCAAAGGGCGCCGAAGAGTGCGCGAAGGCTACCTCCCCATCCTGGCGCACCACCACAGAGCGGACCTCGATGCCCCGCTTCCTGAGAAGCTCGAGGTATCTGGTTCCGCATGATCTATCGAATTTCACAGCACATCACTTCCAGCACATACGATAGTGTCTCTGGCAAGATGCCCCGCTCCAAGAGCGGGGCATCGCCTGAAAGCATAGAATCTGGAGCCTTCTCTAGGCAGCGTCTGCGCGAGGCTCGTCCTTGTATGTCGCGAAGGTCATGATGAACGAGATGACGCTCGAGATCGCGATGCCGACGAGGACATAGAGCACGCAGCTTGCGCCCATCTCACCGGTCGGATCGACAAAGCCCGGCAGCGCGCAGAAGGCACCGCCCGTGAACTCGAACATGCGGGTACCCATAAGGCCGATGAAAAGGCCGCCCGGCACAGACGCGATGCAGGAGATCCAGAACGGCTTCTTGCGGGGAAGGGTGACGCCGTAGATGCAGGGCTCGGTGATACCGAAGAAGAAGCCGGTGATGAAGGCAGGCCATCCGATTTCCTTGAGCTTGGTGTCCTTCGTCCTGAGAAGCATTGCAAGCACGGCAAAGACCTGGGCAAAGGAGCAGACCATATAGGGAGCCATGATGACATCAAACCCCTGCGAGCCGATGTTCATGAGCATGAGCGCAATGACGGACCAATGGAAGCCGAAGACGACCATCGGCTGCCAGATAGCCGTGAGCACTGCTCCGCCAAGCGCGCCGCCGATGACAGGGATGCTGTAGAGGGAGTTGAAGAACAGGCTCAGGGCGTCCGTGATGACCGTGGCGACAGGGCCGATAACGAGATAGGTCAGGGGGACGCAGACCACGAGCACGACGAAGGGGACAAAGAAGAACTTCACATACTGGTTGAAGTGCGTCCGGCACCACTTCTCGAGCTTCGATGCCACCCACACCGCCAGGATGATCGGGATGACCGAGGAGGTGTAGCCGGAGGCAGGCATGATGATGGGGATGCCCAGAAGCGTTGCGTAGTAGTTCATTGCGAAGGGCGTGCCGGCAAAGACCGTTCCGAGCACGGTGCCCGCCGTGATGTTGACCATGGCCGGATAGGTAAGAGCTATGCCGAGCGTCATGCCGATGAACTCGGAGCAGTGGAACTTCTTGGCCGAGGTATAGCCCAAGATAATCGGCAGGAAGTAGAAGAAGCCGTCTCCTGCTGCATAGAGCACCTGGTAGAGGCCATCTGTCGTCGACATCCATCCAAGGAAGACCGCAATCGTCAGGATGCCCTTGATCATGCCTGCCGCGCAGAGCACGGCAAGGATCGGGGCGATGATGCCGGAGATGAGGTCGATCAGAGCAGAGACGGCATTCTGATGCTTGACGGGCTCTCCGTCCTCTGTGACCTCGCCGAGTGATTCGGCACCTGTCAGCTCCGCAACCGCATCGTAGAGGTCCTCGATCACGTTCATGCCGACGACGACATGGTACTGGCCATTGGCATTCACGACCCGGATGACCTTGTCGAGCTGCTCGATGCCCTTGGTATCGGCAATGCTGTCATCCTTCAGCTTGAGCCTCAGCCTGGTCATGCAATGCGAGATGTTCTCGATGTTCCCAGCGCCTCCCACGAGATTCACGATCTGGGAAGCGAGCTCGCCGTACGTGCTCATGTCCTCTCCTTCTCCTCGATGCCCTGCCCCAGAGGGCATCCGCCACAGGCGCCCCATGCGCCCTCGTTCCTTGTCCAAGGCGCCAGGGCCCGCACTTCGTGCCCTGGCGCCCCTCATGCCCCTCAGTGCAGCTCAGGCCAGAAGTCCTTGTTCGCTTCGATGAGATCGTCCAGGATCTGCTTGGCGACCGAGGCGGACGGCACAGTCTTGCTGAGCGTCAGCGCCTGCCAGAGCTCCTGATAGGAGTGGTCGATCCAGGCGGAGACCGCGAGCTTCTCGACGCTCACCTGCTGCTCCATCATGCCTTTCTGGAACTGCGGGATCGTGCCCTGGCAGATCTTCTCGTAGCCATCGGAGCCGACGATGCAGGGAATCTCGACCGTTGCGGTCGGGTCGAAGTTCTCGATCGCCCCGTGGTTCGGGACAATCAGCATGAAACGCTCCTGGGTGTTCTCGGCCAGCGCCCGGGCGAGGTCGACGATGTATTCGGAGTGCTCATCCGGCTTGAGGCCGAAGCCTGCTGCGGTGCCTTTTGCGATGATCTCGCGGGCCGTGCCGAAGACGCGCTTCTCGCGGCCTTCGCGCACCTCGTCCGTGCGGGTATGCTTCGGGTCGGTATGGGCCACCACATAGTCGGGATAGAGGTAGTACTTGAGGTAGGTGTTCGGGATCGTCGAAGGATCGACTGCATAGACATCCTTGGCCTTCTCGAAGGTCGCCTGCCAGGAGGCATCCACGAACTCGAGGCCTGCCATTGCATCCGCATAGCCGTTCTTCGCCATGCGCTTCTTGATCTCCGGCATCAGGTCATGGCCCTGCTTGTCCTCAATCTTCCACCACCAGCCGAAGTGGTTGAGGCCGTAGTAGCCGTAGACGAGGTCGCGGTAGTCATGGAGCCCGCACATGTTCGCCATGATGTCCATGAGGGCGATAGGCATGTCGCAGATATTGATGATGCGGGAATCAGGACGCAGGCGCCTTGTCGCCTCTGCCACGATTGCGGCAGGGTTCGAGTAGTTGAGCATCCAGGCGTCCGGGGAGTACTTCTCCATGTAATCCAGGATCTCGAGCACGCCGCCGATGGAGCGCAGGCCATAGGCGATGCCGCCAGGCCCACAGGTCTCCTGTCCGAGGACGCCGTACTTGAGCGGGATCTTCTCGTCCTTGTCGCGCATCGCATACTTGCCGACGCGGATCTGCGCGAGGACGAAATCGATGCCCGTGAAGGCCTCCGCAGGATCGGTCGTGTACGAGAATGCGATCTCAGGATGGGTCTCCTGCACGTAGATCGCGCAGGCCTTCGCGATGGTCTCCTGCCTCTCGGCATCATTGTCGTACAGGACGATCTTGCGGACCGGGAACTTCTCCTGGTCGTTCAAGAGCATCAGCACGACGCCGGGCGTGTAGGTGGAGCCTCCTCCCGCAATCGTGACTGCATAGCTCTGCTTCCCCATATGAGCCATCTCCTTACCTGTCTAGATATGCTTGCTTGACAGTGGAGAAGATACCACACCTATCTAGATATGTTGCCTGAGACAGCCGAAAGCGCCTGAATTTGCCGTGAACGGTTTACTTGTCTATACAAGTTAGACAGGCAGATATATTAGAATGCTCTGGAAACCTGAAACTGGCGGGGGCGCGCAATGGGCAAGGCAATCTACGACGAGATCTATCGGCAGCTCAAGACAAGTATCCAGGACGGAAGCTATCCGCCGCAGAGCTTCCTTCCTTCGGAGAGCGAGCTCACCCAGGAATTCGGCTGCTCCAGGATGACGGTGAGGAAGGCCATATCGTTGCTCGCCAATGAGGGCATGGTCACGAGCATCAAGGGCCGCGGCGTCCGGGTGATCATGCACCAGAGTGACCATGACCGGGCAGAGAAGGCCTTCTTCGTGAATGGCCTCACCTCATTCAACGAGTCCGCCCGGGCAATCGGCGCCACTCCATCGGCACGCCTCTTCCTCCTCGACCATGTGACGTGCACGCCTGAGCTCACCCTCATGACCGGCTTTCCCGAAGGTGAGGACCTCACGCGCGTGAATCTGGTGAGGAGCCTCAATGGGACGCCCATGACAGTGGACCGCCACCATTTCCTGACCAGGATCGTCCCCGACATCGATGAGACAATCGCGACCTCGTCGCTCTTCCGCTACTGCGAGGAGGACCTCGGCCTCAAGATCACGGTCTCGAACCGCGAGGTCACGGTCGAGAAGCCGACCAAGGAGGACCAGGAGCTCCTCTCGATCGACAGCTCCTGCTATCTGGCCGTGATGAAGAGCAGGACCTATGACTCGGACGGCGAGGAGTTCGAGCACGTCGTGAGCAAATACCTGCCGAACTGGTTCCACTTCTTCGATTCGGCGACCAGGACGCCCCTCCCTTGAGGATGGCAGGCCATCAGCGGGCGATCTCCGCGACGGCAGCTATCGCCTTATCGACCTCTTCTGCCATATTGAACCAGCCGAAGCTGAAGCGGACGACGCCCTGCTCGACCGTGCCGAGCGCCTTATGCATGAGCGGGGCGCAGTGGGCGCCCGGACGGGTCGCGATGCCAAAGCGGCTCGCCAGATCGTCCGATACAGCAGACGAGTCGTAGTCCCGGATGTTGAGGGCGACGATTGCCGAGCGCTTCGGCATGGGCTCCTCTGCGATGTCGCCGTAGACCTGGACGTCTTCGATGCCGCGCACCCCCTCATAGAACTGGCGCATGAGCCGCTTCTCATGAGCAGCTATTTGGTCGATGCCCGTCTGCTCGATGTAGCCCAGGGCAGCAGAGAGCCCAGCGATTCCACGGCTGTTGAGGGTGCCTGCCTCGAGCCGCGTCGGATAGTCCTCAGGCTGGTGCCGGTCATAGGAATGGACGCGTGTGCCGCCGACCTTCCAGGGCCGGATCTCGATCCCGTCACGGATGCAGAGCCCGCCTGTCCCCTGCGGCCCCATCAGGCTCTTGTGCCCCGTGAAGCAGAGCACATCAATGGAGCATGCATCCATCTGGATGGGGACCGTGCCTGCAGTCTGCGAGGCATCGACGACGAAGATGAGGCCATGCTCATGCGCGAAGGCCCCGATGCGGGCGATGTCTGCCTGGTTGCCGCACACGTTGGAGGCATGGTTCACGACGACGAGCTTCGTGTTCGTCTTCAGAAGGCGCTCGAACTCCTCCAAGCGGAGCCTTCCCGCCTTATCGGTCCCCACGAAGCTCACGTCCACACCCCGCTCGTCCTCCAGGCGGAAGAGCGGGCACAGCACCGAATTGTGCTCGGTCACGGTCGAGATCGCATGGTCTCCGGACCAAGCAGCCCCATGAGGGCGATGTTCAGGGCTTCGGTCGAATTGGCCGTGAAGCAGACATGGTCAGGACGGCAGCCAAAGAGGCGGGCAAGCTGCTGGCGGCAACGGAAGTCCACCCTAGGGAAACGATGATTAATGCGGCCAGTCGGAGCCGCATCATCCGGACCGCCGGCGCTCGGCAGATGCCGCCAGAGCCTGCATATAATGCCATCTACCTGCGGTGATGCTATAATCTGGCCATGCATCGCAGCACGGCCGGGAGGCACAGGCATGGGCAGCCAGATGAGCTTCGGGGACCTGGAGTCGCAGGGGCAGAGGAGAAAGACCAGGCGGGAGGGGCTCCCCGAGCGGATGGACGCGATAGTGCCCTGGGACAGGTGGTGCGCCCTGGTGGAGCATCCCTTCCTCATCGTGAAGCGCCGGTCCGGGCATCTGAGGACGCGCTGCAGGGGGCCGAGAAGAACTCCTGCATGCCCTGCGTGTCCTTCGCCCTCGCGAACCTGGCCATGTGCATCTCCGCGGGAAGGCCCCTCGCCTCCCGGCCCGAAGCTGCCTGAAAGGCTCCGCTCCGCCCAGCCGCATGCGCGGCGCCGGCAGGGAGGCCGGGGAAAGGCGGCCTCTGCCCGGGCCGGACGGGGACCTCGCCCCTATGCCCGGCAGCGGCAGCTCTGGCAGCCGGGCTGCCGCGGTGCTGGAAGGGCATTAATCATCGTTTCCCTAGGCATGCACGATGCTGCCGTCGCGTATAGCGTCCGGCAGATATCGCCAGGATACGAAAAGGCCTCCGGAGCAGGGCTCCGGAGGCCTTCGGCTGTACGCTGCCTGTATCCTGCCTACTCCTTCGGGCAGAGGGCAAGCGCCTCTTCGTCTGCCACGACCGTGCAGTTCGTGTGCAGCTGCAGGATGGAGGCAGGGACCTTCGGCGTCACGGGACCATAGATCATGTCGTAGACCGCCTGGGCCTTCTTCGGGCCATTGGCGACGACGAGGATCGAACGGGCACGCATGATCGTCTGGACGCCCATCGTGTAGGCCTGGCGCGGCACCTGGTCCTCGGACTCGAAGAGGCGGGAGTTTGCCTTGATCGTGGACTCGGTCAGGTTCACGCAGTGCGTGCCCTTGCTGAACACGTCATCCGGCTCGTTGAAGCCGATGTGGCCATTGTTGCCAATGCCGAGGAGCTGAAGATCGCAGAAGCCGGCATCTGCCACCATCTGGTCGTAGGTGGAGCAGGCATGCTCGATATCGGGGTCGGCACCATCCGGCACATGCGTCTTTGCGAGGTCGATGTTGATGCCGTCAAAGAAGTTCTTGCGCATGAAGTAGTGGTAGGACTGCGGGTCCTCATGCGTGAGTCCGCGGTACTCGTCGAGGTTGTAGGTCTCGACCTGCGAGAAGTCGACATCGCCCTTCTCATACCACTTGATGAGCTGCGCATAGGCGCCAATCGGCGTCGAGCCCGTGGCAAGTCCCAGGATGGACTTCGGGTTCAGGATGACCTGGGCAGAGATGATGTTGGCAGCCTTGCGGCTCATATCGTTGTAGTCCTTGCAGCGCACGATCCTCATGGAAGTCTCCTATCTGGAAGAGCCTCAAAGCCCTTCCGTTGCCTTTTCTCTCTCCATCACTGCCGATTATAGGCAGCCGGAAGCGTCAGAAGCGCGAGATACCCAAGGTTTGATATTTTGATACCAATTTTGGCATCTTCTCCATGAGAAAGGGGCCTTGCGGCCCCTTTCCTAGCGAAGCTTCTCTGCGAGATCTTCGAGTGCATGGAAGCGGTGGGAGATCTTGTTCTTCTCTTCCATCGTCAGTTCCGCCATCGTACGCCCCGGCGTTGCATCAGGCAGGAAGAGCGGATCGTAGCCGAAGCCCTCATCTCCCCTGCGCTCATGTCCGATCTTTCCCGGGCAGTCTCCCTCGCCGTGGAGCACCTCTTCCCCATCCTCGTCGCGCGAGACGAAGACGACGCTCGAATGGAAGTGGGCACCACGCGCATCATCCGGCACATCTTTCATTGCATGCTCGAGCTTCGTGTTGTTCGCATCGTCGTTTCCGTGCTCGCCGGCCCAGCGGGCAGAGAAGATGCCGGGCGCCCCATCGAGCGCATCGACGCAGAGGCCCGAGTCGTCTGCCACCGCCATCTGAAGGCCGGTCTCCTCAAGCGCCGCCCCGGCCTTGATGAGGGCATTGGCAGCGAAGGTATCGCCGTCCTCGATGGGGTCGGGGAAGTCGCCGAGCTCGCCCAAGGCGACGAACTCCATATCCTCTAGCACGGGCCCCAGGATCGCTTCGATCTCCTTCACCTTATGGGCATTGCCGGTAGCGACGACGACCGTCTTTGCCGGGTCAAGCTCTTCGATATTCCTCATGGCTATCCTCTCGCTTCGAATCCGGTGATCTTCTTCTGGAGCGCAAGCAGCTCCTTTATGCCGGCATCTCCCATATCGAGGAGGGCATTGAGCTCCTCGCGCGTGAGCGGTGCCCGCTCTCCTGTGCCCTGCACCTCGACGATGCCTCCGTCATCACGCTCGACGAGGTTCATATCGACCTCGGCAGACGAATCCTCCGGGTAGTCGAGGTCGAGCATCAGCAATCCTCCGACCTTGCCCATGGAGATCGCTGCTACCTGATGGGTGATGGGGATGTGATTGATCTTGCCGGCATCGCACCACGCACGGAGCGCCTCGAAGAGCGCAACCCATCCGCCCGTGATCGAAGCGGTCCTTGTGCCGCCATCCGCCTGCAGGACATCGCAGTCCACCGTGACCGTGATCTCGCCCATGCGGCGCATGTCGCACACATTCCGGAGGCTCCTGCCGACAAGACGCTCTATCTCCATGGAGCGGCCCTTGCGTCCGCGATATTCGCGCGGCGTCCGCTTCGACGTGGAGGCAGGAAGCATCGCGTACTCGGCCGTCACCCAGCCGGCACGCTGGCCCTTCCTCCAGGCGGGCACACCCTCCTCGATCGTGGCCGAGCAGAGCACTTTCGTATCGCCGAACTCGGCCAGACACGAGCCCTGGGCATTCTTCATAACATCACGGGTGAGCTTCACGGGGCGCATCTTCTCGAGCGAGCGTCCATAGGAGCGCTCGGGCACAGAGCCTTGAGCTACCTTGTCTTCCATGCTGACCTCCTGAGTCTTTGTCTGTCCTCTCCATCATAAGGTCATGTGCCTTTGGGCACCTGCCACTTATTCCCGCCATTCATCTCGTCCGCATGGAAAGCACGGTGAGCCCTTCCAAGACAGGTTCGCTGCAGCTCTCCGATTCGCACGTTTGCGGAGTCTGTACTCGAGCCATATGAGTGCTGCGCAGCCTCCGGAGGCTGCCGGAGTATATAACATGCACAATCAGTGGTATTATACAGACAATTGATATTGTATTGTTATCATATGTAGTTAGAAGTTATCATGAAAGCATCAACTACAACCGTTCCGTTGGGCAGTCGCGTCGATATCAACCTCAAGCGCGAGTTCGATAGCACCGCCGAGGACCTCGGCCTCACGCCCACGGTCGCAATCACGGTATTCATGAAGCGCTTCGTCCAGGACGGGGGATTCCCCTTCGACGTGCGCAAGCCAACCCCGAGCAAGTCTGAATTCATTGCTCAGATGGAGGACCGTTACGAGCGCATGCTTAACGGCCATGAGACCGAACACGGCCTCATCGAGGAGTAGGGCATGCCTTATCTATGGGATGATCAGGCTTGGATTGACTATCAATACTGGCAGAGTCAGGACAAGAAGACCCTCAAACGAATCAACGCGCTCCTCAAAGACATAGCCCGAACGGGTGGCAGAGGCATCGGGAAGACAGAGCTCCTCAAGGGCAATCTTCACACATTGGCAAGCGCACGCATCGATGCCCAGAACCGGCTCGTTTTCTCTGTGGATGGTGACATCGTGCGCATCATCTCGTGCCGCGGACACAGCTCGGACACGTGATGGGCACTGCAGAGATACGAATTCTCAGATGCTTTTCTAGCCGCTTCTCCATCTCTCTGTACATCTAGCTACGGGCGCCAGCGCACAATTATGAGAATTGGAGCCTTCTTATGAACAAGGCCGGAAAGCTTCAAGCTCTCCGGCCTTCAATCTCTTCTGGTGGGCGATGAGGGGTTCGAACCCCCGACCTTGTGCGTGTAAAGCACCTGCGCTAGCCACTGCGCCAATCGCCCAGAATGTCCTGAAATTCTATCACATGCCGACGCCTGAGTCATTTGTGCCTTGCGCAGCGTATACTCTGACCCATGAATACCTCACTTCTTACCTTGGCAGACCTGGCCCAGCTGCTCACCACGAAGGGCCTCCTTTCCGACGCGACGACACTTGGGCAAGATGCCCAAGACATCGCCGTGACGGGAGCGGACTGCGACTCGAGAGTCGTCGAGCCCCACCACCTCTTCATCTGCAAAGGCGCCGCCTTCAAGAGCGCCTACCTCGTCTCCGCACGGGAGAAAGGTGCCTGCGGCTACCTCGCAGACGAGGCGCATGCAGATGGGCTCTCCTCCCTCATGCCGGACTTCCCGGCCCTCATAGCGACGAATCCGAGGGAGGCCATGGCATGGGTGGCGAAGGCAGCGTACGGAAACCCCGACGAGGACCTCGCCACGATCGGCATCACCGGCACGAAGGGCAAGTCGACGACGACCTATATGCTGCGTGCCATCCTCGAGGGCAACGATCCCTATTCTGCCTGTGGCCTCATAGGCTCGATCGAGACGTATGACGGTGTGACCTCCCAGGAGTCCGTGAACACGACGCCTGAATCTCCTGACCTCTGGCGCTATCTGGCCCATATGCGGGACAGGAGCCTCCGCTACGCCGTGATGGAGGTATCCTCCCAGGCCTTGAAGTATGACCGCGTGCTCGGCCTCAAGCTCGATATCGCAGGGTTCCTCAATATCGGCGAGGACCATATCTCGCCGCTCGAGCATCCGAACTGGGATGACTACTTCCAGAGCAAGCTCAAGATCTTCTCCCAGGCAAAGTGCGCTGTCGTGAATCTGAACTCCGACCATGTGGATGAGATCCTGGAGCGTGCCCACGCATGCCAGAAGCTCGTGACATTCGGTGCCAACAGGCCCGATGCAGATATCTGGGCAGAAGATATCGAGAGTGCCTGTGGCTTTGTCACCTTCACATGCCATACGCCTGAGTGGGCAGGCCCCCTCACGCTCACGATGCCAGGCACGTTCAATGTGGAGAACGCTCTTTGCGCCATTGCCTGCGCCACCGAACTCCATGTTCCCTATGAGCAGATTGCAGAAGGCCTCGCCCGCACGAAGGTGCCAGGCCGCATGGAGCTCATCCAGACACCGAACCGCAAGGTCACAGGCATCGTGGACTTTGCCCACAACAAGATGGCGTTCGAGAAGTTCTTCCCTTCTGTCATGCAGGAGTTCCCAGATCATCACGTGATTGCCGTCTTCGGCGCTACAGGCGACAAGGCAACAGAGCGCAGATACGAGCTTCCTGCTGTAGCAGGAAAGTTCGCAGACCGCCTCATCTTCACGAAGGACGATCCGGGCCACGAGCAGGTGGAAGACATCTGCCGCGCAATGGCAGACTCCACGCCCAAAGACGTCCCCACCGAGACGATTCCCGACAGGAAGGCCGCCATCGCCCGTGCCGTGGAGCTTGGCTTCGAAGCAGATGGCCCTGCCGTCGTCTGTGTCCTCGGACGTGGCACGGAAGGCGTCCAGCACGAATGCGGAAAGCTTATCCCAGCGCCCCTCGATGCAGATCTCTTCCAGGAGGCTGTGCGCGACTGGTGCGCAGCGCATCCCGAGGATGCAGAGGCCTAAGAGAAGGGCCAAGGACAGTCGTCAAAGCTCATATGGAGACCGCAGGGGCGCGCTTCTATTGCAGGAAGCGCGCCCCTTTCATTGCATGGAGCAGCCTTGCGGATCAAGCAGCTGGCGTTCTCAGGCATATCCACAGGCCTTTATACAAGACCACGCCGCTCTCTCAGCTCCCGAGACAGCTCACAGGCATCGCAAGTCCTTCCGCTCGCTGCACCAGACATGGCAAGCTCCACACCATCCCAAAATTCCTCCAGAGACGAGATGGCATTCGGCAGCGACGACACTGACGGTGAGATTTCATGTCCGCTGTCATGCCGCCTCTCCGCACGTACCTCATCGGCTATTCCCAGTGCGGCGCAATCCTCTATTGGAATGGTGGTCAGACCATCTTTCATTGACCTTCCAGTCATGTACCGGGCCATGGCAATCGCACTCAACGGTTTCGCTGCTTTCAATGAAACCATACTCGAGTGAGCAAGCCAGCCCCTCCCAGAACCGGTTTCTCTTCCCGAGGCAGCTCTGTCACCTTCTGATACCCCCATCGAAAAGCAATGCCACGCAGAGAGCCGACAACCACGGCCAGCTGCTGCAGCATTTCAGCATCCAGGAGTGCCCAGACTGGCTGACTTGCATGGGGCTTATGGAAGACCTGCAGCCTGATAGCGTGCAGAGCACAGGGCCAACCCCTATCTGTACACAAAGAAGGGAGCCCCGAAGGGCTCCCTTCTGGCTTTCTGTGCCAAGCGGTACTAGAAGTTGACCGGCTCGTCGTAGTAGCAGCACTTCAGGATCTTCTGGAAGTCTTCCGGCTTCGTCTCACGCGGGTTCTCCGGCGTGCAGGCGTCGAGAGCAGCGTTTGCAGAGATGGTCGGGAGCTTCTCGAGGAACTCCTTCTCGGAGACCATGACCGGCTGGTTGTTGTCGTCGGCCTTGATGCCGCCCACAGCATAGTTGTTGATGGACTGCGGGATGTTCAGCTTGTCGTTCATGCCACGGATATACTGGACAAGGTTGGAGACGAGCTGATCGTTCGTCTCGCCCGGGAGATGCAGGATCTCCTTTGCGACGTAGGCGTAGCGCTCGTTAGCACGGGAGTCGCGTGCGTTCCACTCGATGGCCTTGCCGAGATACATTGCGTTTGCGCAGCCGTGGATGATGTGGCCACCCTCGAAGGCAGCACCGGTCTTGTGTGCCATGGAGTGGACGATGCCGAGAAGGCCCGAGGAGAAGGCGATGCCGGCGATGCACTGTGCCTCATGCATGTGGGCACGAGCCTCATGGTCGCCCGTATAGGACTTCGGCAGCCACTCGGTGATCTCACGGATGCCGTGGAGAGCGTTGGCATCGGTGAACATGGAGGCTGCAGTCGAGACGTAGGCCTCGAGGCAGTGCGTCAGAGCGTCCATGCCGGTGTGTGCGCAGAGCTTTGCAGGCATGCTGTAGGTGAGCTCAGGGTCGACAATTGCGACATCCGGCGTGATGTTGAAGTCAGCGAGCGGGTACTTGATGCCCTGCTGATAGTTGGTGATGACGGAGAATGCGGTGACCTCGGTGCCGGTGCCGGACGTCGAGGAGATGGCGCAGAAGTGTGCCTTGTGGCGAAGCTCCGGGAAGTTGAACGGCTTGATGATCTCATCCCAGGACTCGTCAGGATACTCGTAGAAGACCCACATGGCCTTTGCAGCGTCGATAGGCGAGCCACCACCGATTGCGACGATCCAGTCAGGCTGGAACTCGCGCATCGCAGCAGCGCCCTTCTCGACGGTCTCAACGGAAGGATCGGACTCGACGCCCTCGAACAGCTTCACTTCGAAGCCAGCGTCCTCGAGGTCCTTCTGGACATCCTGCAGGAAGCCGCCACGGCGCATGCTGTGGCCGCCGGAAACGATGATTGCCTTCTTGCCCTTGAGGTTCTTGACCTCGTGGCGAGCGCCCTCTCCGAAGTAGACATCACGCGGATTGGTAAAACGACCCATTCTATCCATCCTTTCGTCTGCCGCTGCCAGTCAGAGCAGCGGATACATGCTGTAGACGTCCTTCCCTGGCGTCCCTTGCATGGACATGCACCGAAACCGATTGCCAATGCTCTGCCAATTCAGGTTCGTATCCAGATAGAGCCGTTATATTCACATCTATTCATCTAATCCGCGAATGGATGCTATAGCTCGGCGACGTGACTTGACATATTGGGTCAAACGTTTTCCGCATACGCTTGCTGCATAAAGCAATGCGCCCATCCCGTGAGGGACAGGCGCATCAGCTCGTTCATCTGCTGGAGACGATTAGGCAGTGACCTGCTTCTTCGCATCCATGACCGGGGTCTTCTTGGCCTCTTCATAGTGCTTGCGGCCAAGCTCGCTCCACTCGGGCTCCTCGTCGGGGATGGAGCCTGCCTTCTTGGTGAAGAACTCTTTGAGGCAGTTGTAGGAGACGATGACGCCGAGGACGACGAGCAGGACTGCGAACACAAGCTGGAGACCAGAGGTCAGAAGCACGGAAGCTCCCTTCGCGGTCGTGCCGAGCAGGCCATACGTGGCGATTGCGGCAGTGCAGCCCATGATGGACTGGACGAGCGAGGTGAACGTGCAGCAGAGCAGGAAGACGACGGGGACATAGAGCATCCAGCCCTTGCGGCCAGTGACCTTGCAGAACACAGCGATCGTGATCATCGTCATGCCGCCGAGGAGCTGGTTGGAAGCGCCGAAGAGCGGCCAGATGTTGAGGTAGCCGCCGAAGGTAAGGGACAGGCCGCAGACCAGGGTGACAATGGTTGCGAACCAGGGGTTGCCGACAACCTTCATGACGCCGGCCTTCTCGCGCTCGACAGCGAGAGCGTCGTTGGACTTGGCGAAGAACTCCTGGAAGGAGAGGCGTGCGATACGAGCGACAGCATCAAGGGAGGTAAGAGCAAGAGCGCTCACGCACATCGTCATGAACACGGTGGAGACGGTCTGGTTCAGGCCGCACATGGTCATGCCCTTTGCGATGCCTGCAGCGAAGATCTGGAACGGGGTGGCAGCGGCAGCACCGTTGACGCCTGCGGTGTTCATGTCCTTATACATGATGGCAGCAATGACGATGGCGATCATGCCGACAAAGGACTCGAGGACCATGGCGCCGTAGCCGACAGGGAGAGCGTCGGTCTCATTGGAGACCTGCTTGGAGGAAGTGCCGGTGGACACGAGGCTGTGGAAGCCGGAGAGTGCGCCGCAGGCGACGGAGACGAAGAGGACCGGGAAGAGGAACTGGCCGGAAGCGTTGGTGAAGCCGACGAAGGCAGGAGCGGTCATCTCGCCCTGGCCGTTGGCACCCATGACGAAGATGCCGAGGACAGCTGCGACGATCATGACGACCATCATGATGGTGGTGAGGTAGTCACGAGGCTGCTTCAGGGTCTGGATCGGCATGGCGGCTGCGAACACGAGGTATGCCATGGTCACAGCAATCCAGCCGTTCTCGTCGAGGTAGAGCGGAAGCTGCATGCCGACAGCGAACATGAGGACGAGCAGCACGACAGCGCAGACGAGTTCCTTCCAGCCCTTGAGGTCGAACTTGCGGCAGGCCCAGCCGAAGAGGATGGCAACGAAGGTGAAGAGCAGGGAGATGGTGCCAGCAGCGGCACCGTAGTAGGACTTGGCATAGTCGACAGCACCGCCGTCAGCCACGGTCATCTTGAAGGTGCCTGCAACCATGGAGGTGAAGGCAGCGATGACGATGAGGCAGAAGAGCCAGCTGAAGAGCAGGAACAGGCGACGGCCGGTCTTGCCGATGTACTTCTCGATGAGCTGGGCAAGCGACTTGCCGTTGTTCTTCATGGAAGCATAGAGAGCGCCGAAGTCATGGACAGCGCCAAAGAAGATGCCACCGACGAGGACCCAGAGCATGACCGGAACCCAGCCGAATGCCATGGCGACGATGGTGCCCGTGACAGGGCCAGCGCCGCAGATGGAAGAGAACTGATGGGCAAAAACGGTAAAGCGGGAAGCGGGCGAGAAGTTCTTGCCGTCCTCCATGCGCACTGCAGGAGTCAGAGCATTCTTGTCGACGCCCCACTGATTCGCTAGCCAGCGTCCATATCCGAGGTAGCCAATAATGAGGACCACCGCGCTAACTAAGATGATCGTGATACCGTTCATGTCTTCTTACCTCCTTAGCTTGGACGCCGCGTAGCAGGCCGTTCCCGTACTTCGACGTGTGGTGACGCTGGACATTACACTGATTTCAAAAGCCTGTTTTCAGTGCTGTGAGCGTCTTGTTGCCTCCACACTTCCAGAATTTCGCAATGCAATGCATATTTATGCACTATATCTATTATTTATCTGTCTATATTCATTTGTGCAACAATTTTGCAATCAAATGTACATCCGGAGCTTATTCATCGCGTAACTGACAGTTCATCTTTAAGTAACATTTGGACCAGATTCGCTCCATTTTTAGGCTTAAAAAGTACCGTTCACCGAGATACAGGCTCCATTCATCCCGTATTGCCTTTCCTCATGAATACCCTGAACTGTGTCGAAACAGCTACCAAGGAGGCAGGCGCTCCCCCGCCTCCCCAAACTCCGGTACCATACGGGTACCATATATTCAGGAAACCTTGACGGAGGGAGGGATATGGCATTCGATCCGCAGCAGGAAGACTATGAGCGCATGGTCCTGCGCTTCTACCAGAGCATGTCGGCAGACGAAGCAAAGAGCGCAAGCCGGCGCTTCGCCTCGTTCGGCGAGCGTTTCGCGCACAGGAGGGACACCCTTCCCCAGACGGACACCGACCGCGCCTTCCACCTTGTCTCCGAGGCCGCAATACTTATCGACTACCGCCTCCCCTTCGCAGCAGAGTCTGCTGCAAGCTCGCTCATCCAGAAAGCACAGAAGGAGCTCAGCGAGGCGCTCACACTCGACCCCGGCAGCACCGATGCGAGCCGCATGATGGAGGCAGCCGAGCTCTCCTCCTATGAAGGCTACTTCCGCTATCTTGCAGACAACGAGCAGAAGGCGCTTGATGAGGCAGACCGTGCCCGCGCCCGCCTTGTGCGCGACGGCGCCCCCGAAGAGGAGCAGCAGCTTGCCCAGCATCTTGCCTATGCGCCGTACCTTCGCTGGCTTGCCGCCGAGGCAGGACGTGCGCTTGTCTGCGGCCACTACCGCTTCTGCCTTGAGGTCGCAGGCCGTGCGCTTGCGCTCGACCCTCAGGACGAGGCAGGCGTCCTCGATACAGCTGCCTACGCCTACGCAAAGCTCGAAGACGACGAAGGCTTTGCTGCATTGAAGCGCCACATGGCAGAGGCAGGACGTGCCGAGAGCGCCTGGACACGCATGGCAGCGCTCTCGCTTGCCTTCTCCGCCCATGACCTCGACCGCTCCCGCGACATCCTGCGCGAGATCCTCGCCAGCTATCCCGAGGCAGGCGATATCCTCGTCGCCCAGCACGAGCTTCCCGACGGCGTCTATGCCCGCCTTGCCGTGGAGCCTGGAAGCGAAGACGAGCTCATCCTCGCCGTCTCTGAAGGAGCGATCCTTCTGCAGGAAGGCAGGGACTCTGCAGAGCGGGGCACGCTTTCCACCTGGGTCTCCCAGGAAGTGCCGCGCCTTGTGGCAGAGGGCACCCGTCCCCGCCATATCGGGGCCAAGGCCCGGAAGGGCGGTCTCCGATGAATGCGACAGAAGAGCTTGAGGAAAGGTGCGCCCTCACCCGCTCGCGCAAGCTTGGCGGCCTTACGCCGGCAGGCTTCGAAGAGCTCAGGCGCGATGTCCACGAGAACCTTTCCGACTTCATAGAGACCGACGACCAGAGGGCCCTGAATATCCTCAAAGGCGCCCTTGCCCGCTATAACGACTCCGTGAAGGACGACGACCTGCGAGGCGACGACGAGTTCATGGCAGAGCGCAAGAAGCGCCTCTCTGCCCTTGTGGCAGCTGCCCAGCAGGCCCAGGGAGAAGATCCCTCCTGCCTCGATGCTGCGCTTATCGAGACCCTTGCCCGCGACCTCGATCCCGAAGCGCTCCTCGATGCGCTTCTGCGTTTAGAGGGGACCGAGGAGAAGCGCTCAGGCAAGCTCCAGGAGCTCGGCACAAAGGAGACGGATCTCTGGGACGATGTCTATCTGAGGCCGCGCCTGCGCCTGCGTGCTGCCACCGTGAGGACCTGCGTCGATACCGCCCACTACCGCATGGCAGCCTCTCTTGGCCGCGAGGCGCTCGATGTGGCACCGACGGACGCCCTGGGCATCCGCTCGAGCCTGGCCCTGGCCTACGCCCGCCTCGAGGACGAGCCTGCCTTCAACGAGCTCGAGGCCGAGGCCGGACACCATGGCAACGCATGGTGGCACCTTGCCCGTGTGCTTCTGCTCTTCAAGCTCAACCGCATGCCGGCAGCCACCCGTGCCCTCAAGGGCTACATGCGTCTTGTGCACGGCGGCTCCTATGCCCTGCTTCGCCCGGTCTTCGTCGAGCTCTGCATCCCTGACAGGCCTGCCTATGCCCCGAACAGCTTCGAGGAAGCCATGCTCGCCATGCATGAGGCAGACCCGATCGTGGCTGATACGCCCGATTTCATCAACTGGTGCGAAGACCAGAGCTGGCTTGTCCAGGACGCGATGAAGTTCTGCAATGCGGAAGGCCTCGACTGGGGCGCCTAGGTGGATTTTCCGTCGTGGGAAATGCGTGGAGTCCCGATTTTGCAGAAAGCAGCGTGTACGCCCGCGTGCCCTCTGGTATAATCAGCTCCTGCCGTCCCCATCGTCTAGCGGTTAGGACATCGCCCTTTCAAGGCGGCGACACGAGTTCGAGTCTCGTTGGGGGCACCATGGAATGAGGGAAGCGCTCTGCCGGAAGGCAGGGCGCTTTTTCTGTGCCACGCTATTTCCCGAGACGCTGGAGCACGGTCTCGGCGATTGCCTCAGACGTGAGCCCTGCGCGCTTCCTCAGATGTGCCTGCGTATCTGCCTCGAGATAGGTGTCAGGAGCCGCGACTGGGACAAGCGACGGCCTCTTGGCCAGAGGCGCCAGATATTCTGCCAGGGCGCTGCCAAAGCCGCCGATGCGCGTATGCTCCTCGGCAGAGACCCAGAGATGGGCGCCCAGGAACTGGTCCAGAAATGCTGTGTCGAGCGGCTTTATCGTCGCAAGCTCGGCAAGAGCGCAGGAGATGCCCTGCGCGGCGAGCGTCTCCTGTGCGTCTGCTGCCGCAGCGCAGAGGCTTCCTGTCGCTATGAGCACGACCTCGGCATCTTCTGGACCTGCCAGAAGCGTGCCTGCGCCGATCCTGAAGTCCACGCCGGCATCTGTGGGCTCCAGGAACGTGCCCGTTGTTATGCGCACATAGGCCGGCCTCGGGTGCGCTGCAAGCTCCTCCAGGGCAAGTGCCAGCTCGGCGTTGTCCCTCGGAGATACGACCGTGAGGTTCGGAATCGCACGCATGTCTGCGACGTCCTCGAGCCCCATATGGCTCGCGCCGAGCTCCCCTACGGCGTAGCCCGCTCCCAGGCCCACCAAGATCACGGGGCTTTCCATCATGCCGAGGTTCACACGGATCTGGTCGAGCACGCGTGCCGTGATGAAGGGCGCGTAGGAGACAGCAAAGACAGGGCCCCCCTCGTTTGCAAGGGCCGCGGCCACCTCAATCTGGTTCTGCTCTGCGATGCCGCACTGCACGAAGGCATCGGGATGACGTACCTTGAGATCGTCGAGCGAAAGCCTCCGGCCATAGTCGGAGACAACGACGGAGAGCAGCGGATAGGCATCTGCGAGCCGTGCCATCGTCTCGCCGAAGACCTCCTTGGAATCCTTTGCATCGAGCGCACGTGCCTCTCCGGCATCCATATGACGCATCTCACTCATGGGCTGCTGCCTCCCTCGCTGCTGCAAGCTCCACTTCAGCCTCATCCCAGAGCTCTCTGTCGAGCCCATGGTCATGCCATGCCGCCACGCCTGCCGCGAATGAGAGGCCCTTGCCCTTCACGGTATGGGCAATGATGGCACGGGGAGCATCGTGGACAGACGAGAGCACCTGCCAGAGCGCACCGACATCGTGGCCGTCCACCTCCACGGTCTCGAACCCGAAGGCAGCAAATTTCTGCGCAAGAGGCGCTGTATCGAGGATCTCTGCGGTCGGTCCGTCGAGCTGCATGCCATTCGCATCGACTATCACCGTGAGCTGGGAAAGACGGTTGTGGCCGGCAAAGGCCGCTGCCTCCCACGTGCTTCCCTCATTGCACTCGCCGTCGCCCACGAGGCAGAAGACGCGCGAGGAGAGCTTCTTGCGTCTCAACGCCAGCGCCAGGCCTGCCGCATAGCCGAGGCCCATGCCGAGAGACCCTCCCGAGGTCTCGAGGCCACGCGCGGGGTCGCGCTTGGGGTGCTTGAAGAGCACCGCATCCGGCCCGAAGAGCCCTTTGTCCATATCTTCCTGAGAGATGAGGCCAGCCTTGAGAAGTGCCGGGTAAAGGCCGACGGCAGCATGTGCCTTCGAGAGCACGAAGCGGTCGCGCTCCTCCCAGGGCATGCCATCCTTGCCAGTATGCAGGACGGCACCAAAGAGGACGGCGTAGATCTCTGCCGACGAGAACGCGCCTCCGATATGGAAGGGCATGTCCGGATAGCGCTCAGCCGTCTTGATGACGCCCTCGCGGATATCGCAGGCCAGAAGGTCGAGACGGCGGCGCTCCTGCTTCGGAAGCATCTCTGCATCGCGCGGAGAGACCGCAGGGACTTGAGGACGCTTCATCTCATCCTGCAGCGCCACACCCATGAGGCTCTGGTCTGAGCGCAGCCAGGTCAGGCTCCACTCGATCGGGACATGGTTGTCGAGGCTGATCGTCTGCTCGAGCAGAAGCACCGGCGCCTCGGCAGGAAGCGCCAAGTATCCTCCATGCTCCTTGCCAGCGCAGGTCGCCGAGCTCCTCATGTTCGAGAGGGCGATCTCATGGCCCGAGCAGCGCTCGACGGCGTCGAAGAGCGACTCCTTCGTGAAGTCGGAGTCAGCCAGCCCCGGACAGGCACCAAGGTTCTCCCATGATTCCTGGCAGACGATGGCTCGGCCTTCGACCGTGCGGACCCGGCGCATGAAGAGGACAGGCTCTCCTGCCTCGAGTCCCAGCTCCTGTGCGACCTCGGCAGGTGCCGGCAGCACTTCCTTTGCGAGCACCTGGGTCTTGAAGGCAAGCCCCTGCTCCTTCAGGGCATGGGCAAAGGAGAGCGGACGCGCGCCTCCCGGATGTGCCACGCCGGAGCGGGTCACGAACGTCCCCTTGCCCTTGCGCTGGACCAGGAGGCCTTCATCCACAAGCATGCCAATGGCACGGCGGACGGTGCCGCGGGATACGCCGTAGCGCTCCATCAGGGCATGCTCGCTCATGATTCTCGAACCTGCCGGCCACTCGCCTGAGATGATGCGACCACGCAGCAGCTTTGCCAGCAGCTCGTGCAGGAGCTGCCCTGTGCCTGCCTCCCTCAGAGGGACTGCTGCCTCTGGACAAGGGGCAGCATCTGCGCCAGGCGTCTTCTCGGCCTCACGCGCAACAAGCTGCGGCACCGGAAAGCTCCTCTGTGCACGCTTCTCTGCTATCTCTGCCATGGGTGGACACTTCCTCGTGGGCCCTGCTTTCCCGAAGGACAACTAGAAGACAGGACAGGTTATGGACAACTGAGCGTAGCCCATCATAGTGCACAGGAGAAGTCCATCATCTGCCAACGGCAAAGTCCGCAATATCTCTGCGAGGGACGATGCCCTGCTGGAAGTGCGCCGCACTACAAAAAGGCCGGAGCGCTATGTTCCGGCCAAGATAGTTCTGGTAGGGGCGGCGGGGCTCGAACCCGCAAGCCTTGCGGCGGCAGATTTTAAGTCTGCTGCGTCTGCCAATTTCGCCACGCCCCCAAGCGTCCTTCAAGAGTAGCGCATTGAGGACAAGATCAGAGCGTCGAGAGCGCAGGCGTCCAGGAAAGCGGCGCTTCCTCGCCGAGCCAGGCTGCTGCCGTGGCAAGCGAGAGGCCCGAGAGGAGGTCGTGCTCGCTTACGGTCGCCACGTCGAACCCGGTGCACTTCATGGCCTCAGAGATGGCAAGGGTGCCGCCGAGGATGACAGGCGCCCGCTTGGCCTGAAGGCCCTTCATATGTGCCCTCTCCTCGACCGTGAGGCTCGCGAGCCGTGCAGCCAGGCGCTCGACTGTCGTGCGCTCGAGCTCGTGCAGATGCACGTAGGCAGAATCGTAAGGGTCGAGCTCTGCATCCATTGCGACAAGCGAGGTCGCCGTGCCTCCGACAAGCACGAGACGGGTAGCTGCCTCAGGAAGCTCATCAAGCTCTGCCACCGCCTCCTCGAAGGGGTCATCGCAGAAGGCACGTGCCGCCTCGATATCAGCTGCCACAGGCGGGTCCTGCTTCTTCAGGAAGAGGTCCGTGAGGCGGCGTGCGCCCACATTGACCGAGCGCACATGGTCGACACGCAGGCGTCCATCTGCCAGCTTTCCCTGGCTCAGCTCCGTCGAGCCGCCGCCAGAATCTGCGACAAGCACCTCTTCGTCCGGAAAGTCCTGGACGACGCCCAGAAGGGCCAGAGAGCCTTCAGTCGTGCCCGGAATGACAGAAGGAACAAGGCCGAGCTTGGCCAGAGGCTCCAGAAGCTCCGATGAGTTTTCGGCATCGCGCGCGGCGCTCGTGAGCGTGCAGGCGCAGGCAGATGCTCCCATGGCACGGGCTTCATCCACATAGCCCCTGACGCAGGCGAGCACACGCTCGATAGCGGCAGAGGAGAGCCTTCCTGTCTCTGCCGTGTCTTCGCCCATGTTGCAGATTGTCGAGATCTTCTTGAGCTGGGTGAGCGCGCTCCCCTGCTCCTTTTCGGAGACCGCAAGACGAGCCGTAATCGTGCCGATATCGATGACTGCAATCCTCGACATGCCTACTCCTCGAACTTGTACTGGAAAAGCCCATCCAGGAACTTCGTGAGACCGTCTGTATCGGCCGTCGCTGTGCTCGTGCCAGAGATCGTATCCGAGGTGGAATCAGAGCCATCGGAAGAGTCCTCGGCCACTTCGGAGCCTTCGCCCGTGATCGTGACCGGCGTCTCGCCCTCTTCGACGTAGCCATGCTTTCTGGCCTCGTCCTCGATGCCCTCCTGCGTCTGGAGCGAGCTCACCTCGCCCTGGAGGACCGAGTTGGCAGAGTTCAGCTGCGCATACTGTGCCTGGAGGTCCTGGGTCCTCCTCTGAGCCACATACCAGCTGCGGATGGGACCATAGAGGGAAAGGATGACAGCAGCTATGACCGCAAGGATCACGAGGCCCTTGTGGGAGCCGAGGATGCTCATCGGCTTGTCGGAGCCACGGCCGCGCTCCGCATCTGCAGCAGGAGAAGAGATGCCCTCTCTTCTGCGCCTGCGTGCTTCCTGGCGCTCCTGGACCGTGAGATTCTGAGGATCTGCTGCCTGCGTTGTCTGGACAGGTGCCTGGGCCGGGGCAGCATATGCAGCGCTGCGAGAGGTACGCCTATGCAGCCGGTCATTGCCGACTTTCCTGAACGCATCGCCGTCGCCTGAGAGCCTCACGCCACGCGAGTTCGGACCGACAAAGACAGCAGGACGCCAGCTGGCCTGGCTGGTGTTTCCCGTCTCGTGTACCCGAAGACGCGGAAGCGACCCGGTCTTGCCGGCATCGCCCGTGCTCCTGCCGAAAGATCTAGGCATTCTCATTGCGTGCGTTTCCCCATCGAGACCCATAGCTGCCTGTTTCGTTTGAAGTATAGATACAGCCTGAAGAAGACAGAAGGACCAGCCGGCCCTTCTGTCTCTTTTATACCATGCCACAGCGCCTGCCATCCTGGCCTGTGCACAGTTTCCATTACTGGGCACTGCTGGCAATGGTCCGGCCACGAGGCCACATCGGCCCATTTCTCCGGCTGGAGTCCGAACCAAGAGCCAGAATGATTGCTGAAGACAAGGAGAATCCATGCCCGACATGGCATCAGCAAAACAGCCAGGCAGCCCGGAGACGGAGAAGAAGGCCTGCTGGGGGACTGCGTGCAACGGGACAGAGCTCGCAGACGGCCTTCTTCATGCGATGGCAGAAGAATATGAGGAAGGCACCTGGCCAGGACATGCAGGCAAGATCCACCATGGCAAGACCTGTACAGATGCCAAAAGAGCCGCATCAGCAGGCTGAGGCAAGCGCGGCTTCAATTCAGAAAGGCGCAGGGGCAAATTTCTTCTGTCCCTGCGCCATCTGCTGTGCACCTATTCGTCTTCCTCGTCGTCTCCGCCGACCTCTTCGAGGACGCCGAGCGCAGCAGGCACGATCTCCTCTGCCCCCTTGTGGAAGGGATACTTGAGCTGCTTCGTCTTCGGATAGTAGAAGGCGTGGCGCTCCTTGAACTTGAGCGCAAGCTTCCTCGGCACCTCGATGCCCTGATAGACAAAGCGTCCCTGGATGAGGGAGACCGAGGTGACGCCCATGCGCTGGCAGCGGATGCGGATGCGCGCCCTGTCGAAGAGGTTCCTGCCCGCAAGCGGCAGCGCCCCATAGCGCTCCTCGCAGTCCTTCTGGATGCGGTCCACATCAGAGAGCTCTGAGGCAGAGGCAAGCTGGCGGTAGACAAGAACGCGCTTGTCCACCTCAGGCAGGTATTCCTCTGCGAGATAGAAGTCTGCCGAGAGGTTGATCGTGACCTCGGGCTGCTCTGTCTGCGCCGTCTCGCCCCTGGCTTCGCTTACCGCCTCGCCGAGCATCTGCGTGAAGAGGTCGAAGCCGACGCTCGAGAGGTTGCCATGCTGCTCTGCACCCACAAGCGAGCCAGCGCCTCTGATCTCGAGGTCGCGCATTGCGATGCGCATGCCGGATCCGAGGTCCTGATACTCGTTGATAGCGGTCAGACGGTCCGTTGCCTCAGGCGTGAGCGGCTGCTCTCCCGGGAACATGAAGTAGGCATAGGCCTGGATGCGGCCACGTCCGACACGGCCCTTGAGCTGGTAGAGCTGGGCCAGTCCCAGGCGCTGAGAGTCCTCGATGATCAAGGTATTCGTATGGGGGTTGTCGATGCCGGACTCGATGATCGTCGTTGCCACGAGCACATCGATCTCATGCTCCTGGAACTTCATCATCATGTCCTCGACCTCGCGCGGGCTCATCTTGCCATGCGCGACGCCGATTCTTGCCTCGGGCGCAGCCTCCTGGACGCGCATGACCGCATCGTCGATCGTCTTGACGCGGTTGCTCACGTAGTAGACCTGTCCCTTGCGGGCAAGCTCGAAGCGGATGGCGGCACTCACGACGTCCGGATCCCACTCGCCGACCGTCACCTTCACGGGCAGCCTTCCCGGAGGTGCTGTCATGATGAGCGACATGTCGCGGACGCCGCTCACGGCCATCTGCATCGTGCGCGGAATCGGCGTAGCGGAAAGCGTCAGCACATCGACCTGCTCGCGCATGTTCTTGAGCTGCTCCTTGTGCTGGACGCCGAAGCGCTGCTCCTCGTCGATGATGACAAGGCCAAGGTCGTGGGGGTTCACATCGTTCGAGAGCAGGCGGTGCGTGCCGATGAGGACATCGACCGTGCCCTCAGCAAAGCCCTTCAAGGCCTTCTTCTGCCTGGCCGGCGTGACGAAGCGGGAGAGCACCTGGACGTTGAGGCCGAAGGGCGTGAACCGCTCATAGAACGTCTGGTAGTGCTGCTCGGCCAGGATTGTCGTGGGGCACAAGACCATGACCTGGCGGGAGGAGCAGCAGCACTTGAAGGCCGCACGCAGAGCCACCTCGGTCTTGCCGAAGCCCACATCGCCGCAGAGGAGCCTGTCCATAGGCTTCGGCGACTCCATATCGGCCTTGATGTCTGCAATCGCAGACTTCTGGTCAGGCGTCAGAGGATAGGGGAAGCTTGCCTCCATCTCCTCCTGCTCAGGGGTATCCGGAGGGAAGGCATAGCCCGCGACGCTTGCGCGCCTCGTATAGAGGTCCACAAGGTCGAAGGCAAGCTTCTTTGCGCTCTTCCGGGCCTTGCCGGTCGCACGCGACCAGTCTGCTGTATTGAGGCGCGTGAGGCGCGGAGCCGCACCATCCGGGCCGATATAGCGGGTGATCCTGTCCACCTGCTCGAGCGGCACGTAGAGCTTGTCGCCGCCTGCATATTCGAGGAGGAAGTAGTCACGCTGGCGTCCTGCCACTTCCTGGCGCACGATCTGGGAGAAGAGGGCGATGCCGTGCGTTGCGTGCACGACATAGTCTCCCGGCTTGAACGGGAACGTGACCGAGGTGGGATCGATCTTCTTGACCCGCTTCGCATGCTTTGCCATGCGAGCCGTGAGATCTGACACAGAAAGGACGCCCAGGCCTGCCGTCGGCACGATGATGCCAGCAGGGACCGGTGCATCAAAGAACGTGACCTTCCCCTTCTCGAGGGGCACGATGCTCTTTTCCGCCTCAGGATCGTCTACCGGAATCCTGTTCTCGGGAGCCGAGCCCAGAGACTCGACAAAGGGGATGGCCTCGTCGTTGAAGGTAAGCTCCAAGGCCTCGCGGGCACCTCTGTCCGGCACAGCGAAGATCACGGCCATGCGGTCAGAGATCATCTGGCGGACGCTTCCCAGAAGCTTCGTATCGGAACCTGCGATATTCGGCTGCCTCACCTTGAGCTCTGCCGTCACACGCGTCCCCTGGCGCATGATGCTTGCAAACGAGAGGCGCTGCTGCCGCCCGAAATCGAGCTTCTTCGGGTCGGTATAGAGACCTTCCGTCTTCTCGCGCGCATTCTGCGCAGCAGATGAGATGTCGTCTGTCGCACGCTGGCAGTCATCGAAGAGCGCCCTCGGCTCCGCAAGCACGACAAGCGTCTCAGACGAGATGTGCTCCAAGGGCGATGCCGTGCTGCCGTAGAGCACCGGCAGATACTTCTCGAGATGCGGCGCATCTGCGCCCTGGCCGATAAGCTCGAGGTCCTCAGCGATCTTCGTGCTCTCCTGTGCCGGCTTGAAGAGGGCCTTCTTGGCACGGATGATGCTCTCAGGAGAGAGTGCCATCTCGCGGCAGGGCCCCACCGTCACGCTCTCGAGCTCGCCGATCGTCTGGCCGGTCGAAGGCACCATGCGGCGGATCCGGTCGATCTCGTCGCCGAAGAACTCGATCCTCACCGGGCTTGTTGCCTGTGCAGGGAACACATCGACCGCATCTCCATGCACCCAGAAGGCGCCCGGTGCATCCGCTGCGCCCTTGGGGCTATAGCCCATGCCGACAAGAAGGGCAGGAACATCCTCGAAAGGCACCTCATCGCCACACGAAAACGTGCTCGGCGCGAAGTAGCCAGAGCCCTTGGGCGGCACGCGGCGCAGGAGCGCGGCAGCAGAGGCTACGACGATGCAGGGCTCCCCTGCCGCAAGGCGCGCTATCGCATGGCAGCGTGCGCCGACGACAGCATCGTCGTAGCCCGCATCGGACCAGGGATAGTCCTTTCTCGCCGGATAGCGCGAGACCGATGGCATGCCGAGCCAGGCAGCAAGGGTACGCGCGGTCCTGTCTGCCGCCTCCTCGCCTGCCACGACCAGAAGGCACGGACGCGGACGCTCTGCCCAGAGCGCTGCCAGCACAAGCGGGCGTGCGCTCTGGGCGACCGCGAGCGTCAGGTCGTGTCCTTCATGGTACTCATGCAGGGCTTCTGCCATCTCGGGCGCCGAAAGGAGACGGGCGCCCACACGGTTTATGAACATAGATGCAAGACCTCATATCTCTTCTGCCGGCGCAATCCGGCAGATTCATATCCGGAAGTCCCACGATAGCAGAGGGCGGGAGCCTCCCTCATCGAGAGAGGCTCCCGCCGCAAAATCGCTGCTTTTCAGCTCACATATCTGCTACTTGGCAGCCCTGCCGCTCTTCTCTGCAAGCTCCTTCAAGTGCGGAAGCGATGCCTTGATATCCTCGGCATCTGCCTGCCAGCACCAGTTGCCGTCAGCCTTGCCCGGCACGTTCATGCGTGCCGTGTCGTCCAGGCCAAGCACATCCTGGAGCGGCACGATAGCGACCTTCGCATCCGTTGCCAGCACCCGTTCCAGGAGCCTTTCCGCAAACTCCGGCGTGCCTTCCTCGCCGAAGCGGCTCTTGGCCCAGCCAAGGAGCGTCTGCGTGTCGTGCGTGCCCGAGCAGGCCACCTTGTGGTGGATCGGCACATACGACTGGCGCACATCCTGGTCGGAGAACTGCACGACGTCGAGTCCCGGGAAGCCACATGAAGCGGAGAGGGCATGCACGGCCGGCGTGATGGAGCCCAGATCCTCTGCAATGAAGGGCAGGGGTCCGAGCTTCTTTTCCGCCTGCTCGAAGAGCGCACGTCCCGGCCCGAAGTGCCACATACCATCCTTGGCGGAATGTCCTGCCGGGATAGAGAAGTAGGACGAGAAGCCGAGGAAGTGGTCGAGCCTCACATAGTCATAGAGCTCGCACGCACGTGCCAAGCGCTGCATCCACCACTCGTAGCCGGTCTCTGCCATGCGCTTCCACTGGTAGGTCGGGTTGCCCCAGACCTGGCCATCCTCGCTGAACTGATCGGGCGGGCAGCCTGCAATCGAGGTTGCGTTGCCGTCCTTGTCGATCGAGAAGAGATCGGGGTGGCTCCAGACATCGGAGGAGTCGGCAGAGACATACATCGGCATGTCGCCGACAAGCGAGATGCCCTTCGAGTGCGCGTACTCCTTGAGCTCAGACCAGCCCTGGGCAAAGATGAACTGCCGCTTCTCGTGGTAGGAGATCTCCTTCGCAAGCGAAGGGTCATGCAGAAGCTTGTCCGAGTACTTCTTGTACTTGGCTGGCCACGTCTGCCAGGCACGCTCGCCCTCGAAGCGCTTGATGGCACGGAAGGTGGCATAGGGAAGAAGCCAGGCCTCTTCCTTCCTGCAGAATGCCTTGAAGGCAGGGTCTGAATCCTTGATGGCGGCAGTCTTCTTCTCGAGGTCTTCCTTCGTGCCTTCGATGAGGGCAGTATTGCCGGCAAAGGCAGAAAGGCCGGCGTACGGGCTGCCATGGCGGTCGCAGGGGTTCACGGGCAGGATCTGCCAGTAGCGCTGGCCGCCTGCAGCCAGGTAGTCGATGAAGTCACGGGCAGGCTTGCCCATGGTGCCAGGACGGCCGCCATTCGGAAGCGACGTGATATGGCAGAGGATGCCCATGCCCGGCTCGAGCGGACGGTCGAGCATCTGTGCCTTGTGGAAGTAGAGGACCGCCGTTCCCAGAGGCCAGAGGCCGACATGGACCTTTCCGTCATGCACCTCGAGGTCCTGGCCCGACACGATATCGTCCACGGCCTCGCCCTGCATCGGCACCTCGAACTCATGGCGCTGGGAAAGGCCGCCATTCACGAGGACCATGACAGACTCGTCACCTGCGGAACGCGTGAAGCCGAAGACATCCTGGTTCACGGCAAACGGATGGAAGTCGCCGTCCACAAGCACCGGCAGGGACTTCCTGATAGCAATCGCATTGCGGCAGATGTTGAAGCAGTCCTTGTCCTCATGCCCCCACGGGAAAGGCGCCCTGTTGTACGGGTCTGTCATGCCCTGGAGGCCTGCCTCGTCGCCGTAGTAGATGGAGGGCACGCCCGGCATGGTCATCTGCAGCAGCGCAGCATCCCAGAGCCTGCCTTTGGCCAAGCCCATCTGGTCGCGGGAGAGCCTGTAGGCGGCACGCTGATTGTCGTCCATCGTATCCGGGTCGGGAGCGCCGCCCAGAAGCGTCAGGATGCGGCTCCTGTCATGGGAGCCCAGAAGGTTCAGGGCCGAATAGAACGCATCGTGCGGATAGTTCTCATAGAGCTGCTCGAAGCGTGCTGCCGTCTCGTAGGCATCGACCTTGTTCAGGAGGAAGTCGAGCACGGCTCCCCTGAAGGGATAGTTCATCGCAGAGTCGAGCTCGCCGCCCAGAAGGTAGTGCCTCGGCTCGCCGTAGGCAACCTTGTTCGAGGCATCTTCCCAGACCTCGCCGATGACAGCAGCATCGGCACGCTCGGCACGTGCGGCGCTCGAGATATCACGGATGAAGTCTTCGGGGAGCTCATCTGCCACATCGAGCCTCCAGCCACGGGCACCAAGGCGCAGCCAATGGCGGACGACGCCGTCCTTGCCGCAGATGAACTCATGGTAGCCCGGGTCCTCTTCGCGGACGTCAGGCAGGTCGCCTACGCCCCACCAGGAGGCATACTCGCCCGAGTCGTCTATCTCGTACCAGGAGCGGTACGGAGAGTCCTTGCTCTGGAAGGCGCCAACCTCGGGATAGTTGTCGTACTTGTTGAAGTAGCGCGAATCGCAGCCCGTATGGTTGAAGACGCCGTCGAGCATTATTGCCATGCCATGCGCCTCCGCAGCGCGGCAGAGCTCCTGGAAGGCCTCCGTGTCGCCGAGCATCGGGTCGACCTTCATGTAGTCGGCCGTGTCATAGCGGTGGTTCGAGGCAGCCTCGAAGATCGGGTTCAGATAGAGCACGGTGACGCCGAGCGCCTCGAGATAGTCGAGCTTCTCTGCGATGCCGGAAAGCGTGCCGCCATAGAAGTCCCAAGCCACGATATCGCCCGAGGCATCCTTCTGGTAGCGGGGCTCGGTGTCCCAGTCCTCGACAAGGCGGCGTCCAGGGCCATTCCTCTTGACCGAGAGCGCCGCATCGACACGCTCGCGCCAGTCGGCGCCGCGTGCGAAGCGGTCCGGGAAGATCTGGTAGACGATGCCTTTCGTGTACCACAGAGGAAGCGTCTTCCTCGTGAGGTAGACAGAGATCTGCCAGCTCGAAGGCTCATACCACACAAGCTCGCCTTCGCCCGACGTGGCGCCGTCCTTCGTGCCATACCAGCAGACGGAGCCATCGGAGCCATAGATCTTGAAGTAGTACCACAGGATCTCAGGATCCGGCACCTCGAAGGAGCCGGTGAAGTGCAGGTGGTCTCCTGCCTCCTCGCGGTCCATGTGATAGATGTACTCGCCTTTGCCATCCACCCAGGTGCGGATATCGGCTGAGGCGCCAAAGTCGTCCCAGACATCGAGGCTGAGCACGACGGTGCCGCCACAAGGGGCGGCACCAAAAGGACTCCGATACGTCGGATCCGAACTTATATGCAATGCGCGCAAGGTAACCTGTCTCTCTACCCTGCCTAATCGCGACGCTTGTTGTAGCGCTGGACCTCAGGGTGAAGACTATGATACAGGTCCAGGTAGTCGTTCGCTGCCCTCTTCCAGCTGAAATCTTGCGACATTGCCTGACGCTGGAGCTGTGCCCACACGTCCTTGTCCGTCCAGTACACTTCGCAGCCCGTAAGAAGCGCATTGGTCATCTCGTCGGCATTGATGTTCGCGAAGCTGAAGCCCGTTCCCTCGCCCGTGAAGCGGTTGTAGGGGATGACCGTATCCTTGAGGCCGCCCGTCTCTCGCACGACCGGCAGCGTGCCGTAGCGCATGGCAATCATCTGCGAGAGGCCGCAGGGCTCGAACTCAGACGGCATGAGGAAGAGATCCGCACCCGCGTACATGCGGTGCGACAGCGCAGAGTCGAACGTGATGCAGGCAGCAAGCTGGTCGTTGTACTTCCAGTCGAAGTACTTGAATGCATCTTCGAGATCCTTGTCGCCGGTGCCGAGCACGGCCATCTGGATGCCGCGGCTCATGAGGTAGTCCATCGCATAGCGGACAAGGCCGATGCCCTTCTGCTCCGTGAGGCGGCCGACCATTGCGACAAGAGGCTTGTCGGGGTCGACAGCAAGACCCAGCTCCTCCTGGAGCGCCTTCTTGCAGGCAGCCTTGCCGGACATGTCTTCCTCGGAGTAGGCAGCCGCAATCTCGGGGTCTGTCTTCGGGTTCCAGGCATTCACATCGATGCCGTTGAGGATGCCCGAGAGCACGTTCTGGCGGCGGCGGAAGATGCCGTCGAGGTTCTCGCCGTAGAACGGCATCTGGAGCTCGTCGGCGTAGGTCGGCGAGACCGTGGTGAGGGCGTCCGAATAGCAGAGGGCGCCCTTCATGTAGTTGATTCCTCCTGGGCCTGCGGCCAGCTGGTCGCGTGCGGCAGGGATGCCTGCCAGGCCCAGGACGTCGTTCAGCATCTTGTCCGAGAACTGCCCCTGGAACTTCGCATTGTGGACGGTGAAGACCGTCTTGATGTTGTCGTAGAGGGGGATGTCCCGGTAGAACTCGCGCAGGAACACGGGCGCCAGGGCGCACTGCCAGTCATTGCAGTGCAGCACGTCGATGTCGCCGAGCTCCGGCACATGCTGGAGGCATTCCAGGATGGCTTTCGAGAAGAAGGCGAAGCGCTCTCCATCGTCGTAGTAGCCGTAGATCCCATCACGCTTGAAGTAGGCCTCGTTGTCCACGAAGTAGAAGTCGAGGTCATTGAGCGTGAGCTTGTCGATGCCGCACCAGACATTGCGCCAGGAGAGCGGCACGTAGAACTCGCAGATGTGCTGCATCTGCGCCTTGTACCCATCAGAGATCTTCGAGTACTTCGGAAGGATGACGGCGACATGGGCTCCTGCGTGCTTGAGTGCACGCGGGAGCGATCCTGCGACGTCGGCCAGGCCGCCCGTCTTCACGAACGGCACAACCTCGGACGCGGCGAAGAGGATGTTGAGCTTTCTTCTGACAGCCATGGATGCTCCCGCTTTCTGAAGCGCTAGTCGTTGCCCTTGGGAAGGACCAGCACTGCGTCGGACGTGCCACGAAGGACCGTGCCAGCAGCAATCTCATTGTTGCGGTCGATGATCGCGTTCTCGATGTGGGCGCCGGCCTTGACCGTGACCGAACGGACGAGGATCGCGTTCGTGACGGTGGCACCCGGCTCGATCACGCAGGCACGGCCGATGATGGAGTTCTTCACGGTGCCGTAGATCTTCGTGCCGGAGGAGACGAGCGAGTTCGCCACATGTGCGCCCGGTTCGTACTTGGCAGGCGTCGTGTCGTGTGCCTTTGTCATGACCGGCAGGCCGTTCGTGAAGAGCTGCTCCTGAAGCGCCGGATCGAGGAGCTCCATCGAGCGCTTGAAGTAGGCCTCCTTCGAGAAGATCGGCGCCACATAGCCCTCGTAGTCATAGGTGCCGACGCGGACCTCGTCGAGATCCTCCTTGAGGGCATCGAAGAGATCGAGGTGGTCGACATCGCGATACCAGCCCAGGAGCTCTTCGAGCTTCTGCGTGCCGATAACGAAGAGGTCCATGAAGGCGGCATCGCCGAAGGCAGAGCCTGTCTTGATGCCGGCGAATGCGCCCTTGTCGTCCTTCACGACAGCATTGACGTCCTCGGAGTCCTCATTCGCGCGGTAGGTGACGACAGTGATATCGTCGCCGGACGCGATGTGGGCATCGACGATCTTCTTGAGATCGGTCGTGTAGAGGAAGTTGCAGCCGGAGACGATCACATAGTCGGACTTCGAGCGGCGCAGGAAGTCGCGGTTCGCCTCGAAGTCGCGGATGAGGAAGCGGCCGCCGACGCGGCTCATGCCGAACGAGGATCCCGGAAGCGGGAAGAGGCCGCCGTTCTTGCGGTCAAGACCCCAGTCCTTGCCGGCGCCGACATGGTCGATGACCGGACGGTAGTTGTCCGGCATGATGAGGCCGATGGTGCTAAGGCCTGCATTGACCATATTGGAGAGCGTGAAGTCGATCATGCGGTAGCGGCCGAGAACCGGCGTTGCCGCGACCGGGCGCACGCCTTCGACGAACTGGCTTGGATGGTGCGTGGAATAATTGGTGGTGATGAGTCCTACGACCTTTGCCACGGCTACTCCTCTCCCTTCGTAATCACGGCGTCATTGCCTGCCACTGCCGTATCCGCATCCTTGCTGCCGAAGTCGATATTCTTCTCGACGACAGCGCGCTCGCCGAGGATGGCATTGACGACGCGGCAGCCTTCCTCCACGCGGGCACCCGGCAGAAGCACGGAATCCTCGACGATGGTGTGGGGGCCGACATAGACGCCGGCGGAAATGACCGAATGCCTGACCTGGCCCAGAATCCTGCAGCCATTGTCGACGAGGCAGTCATCGATGGAGGCGTCAGGGCCGACATAGTGCGGCGGCATCGGCACGGTGTTGCTCATGATCGGGGATTCCTGGTCGTAGAGGTCGAACGCCGGCTCGGAGCCCAGGAGCTCCATGTTCGTCTCGTGGTAGGAGGCGATGGTACCGACATCGCGCCAGAAGCCCTCGAAGCGGTACGTGTAGAGGCGCTTGCCGGCATCAAGCAGCTTCGGGATGATGTTCTTGCCGAAGTCGTGCTCGGAGTTCGGGTCCTTGGCGTCCTCCTTCAGCGTCTTGACCAGAAGATCGGCGTTGAAGATATAGATGCCCATGGAAGCGAGGTTCGAATCGGGATGCGCAGGCTTCTCGGTGAACTTGAGAATGCGCTCGTCGTCGTCCGTGGTGAGGATGCCGAAGCGCGGCGCTTCCTCCCAGGGGACCGGCATGACGGCAATGGTCAGATCGGCGTTGTGGCGCTTGTGGTTCTCGAGCATGTCGTTGTAGTCCATGCGGTAGAGCTGGTCGCCCGAAAGGATCAGCACATAATCAGGATCGTTCTGCTCGATGTAGCCAAGGTTCTGCGTCACGGCGTCGGCCGTGCCCTCATACCAGGCACCGCCAGACTGCGTCGCGAACGGCGGAAGGATGGAGACACCACCCGAACGCTCGTCGAGGTTCCACGCCTCGCCCGAGCCGATGTAGGAATGGAGCAGATACGGACGGTACTGGGTCAGGACGCCGACAGTCGTGATGCCCGAGTTCGCGCAGTTGGACAGCGCGAAGTCGATGATGCGGAACTTGCCGCCAAACGAGACGGCAGGCTTCGCCACCTCGCTCGTCAGCGCCTTGAGCCTGCTGCCCTGTCCGCCTGCAAGCAGCATTGCGAGGCACTCTTTCTTGCTCATACCGATTCTCCCCTTTCAGCTTCCGGATAAGCAAAGGATTTACTTATCTATATGCCATATATCGCGGGCATACTCGCGGATTGTTCGGTCGGAAGAGAAGTATCCGGCCTTAGCGGTGTTGTGAAGCGCTGCGCGGTTCCACTTGATCGTGTCAGGATAGTCGTTCGTAAGCTCTTCCCATGCCTGGACGTAAGCACGGAAGTCCTTGAGCACGAGGTCCGGATCGTTGTTGACCATGAGGTAGTCATGGATGCTCTCGAAGTTGCCGGAAAGGCGCGAGAACGTGCCATCCACAAGCTCGTCCACGACACGTCCGAGGCGGTCGCGGTCGGCATTGTACTCATCCCAGGCGTAGTAGCGGCCGGATGCCTTGAGCTCGTCGACCTCTTCGGTCCGAAGGCCGAAGATCTTGATGTTCTCGTCGCCCACGAGCTTGCAGATCTCGACGTTTGCGCCGTCGTAGGTGCCGAGGGTGAGGGCGCCGTTGTACATGAGCTTCATGTTCGACGTGCCGGAGGCCTCGGTGCCTGCCGTGGAAATCTGCTCGGAAATATCGGATGCCGGATAGATGAGCTGGGCATTCGAGACAGCGAAGTTCGGGACGAAGGCGACCTTGATCGTCTGGTTCACACGGTCGTCGTTGTTGATCACGTCTGCGACGGAGTTGATGAGGCGGATGACTTCCTTTGCGAAGTCATAGCTCTGGGCAGCCTTGCCGGAGAAGATGAAGGACGTCGGCTGCGGCTTGAACGAAGGATCTGCGAGGAGACGGTTGTAGATGTCGAGGACCTTGAAGACGTTCAGGAGCTGGCGCTTGTAGGCATGGAAGCGCTTGACCTGGACATCGAAGATCGTGGTCGGATCGAGCTCGACGCCCGTCGTGTCCTTGATGTAGCGGGCAAGGCGCTCCTTCTCCGTCTGCTTGGCAGCATGGACATCCTTCAGGAACGACTCGTCCTTCTCATACGGGATGAGCTTCTCGAGCTCATAGGCATCCTTGAGCCAGCCATCGCCGATTGCATTAGTGATGAGCTTTGCATAGGCAGGGTTGGCCTCTGCGAGGAAGCGGCGGTGCGAGACGCCGTTCGTCTTGTTGTTGAACTTCTCCGGCGTGAGGTCGTAGAAGTCCTTGAGCGTCGACTTCTCGAGGATGTCCGTATGGAGGGCAGAGACGCCGTTCACGGAGTGCGAGCAGATGACGGAGAGGTTTGCCATGCGGCACTGGCCATCCCAGAGGATTGCCGTCTTCTGGAGCTGGTCCATCCAGTTCTCCGCATCATGCGGGAAGGACTCGCGGTAGCGGCGGTCAATCTCGTCGATGAACATGTAGGTGCGCGGAAGCTGGGCGCGGAGCATCGGAATCGGCCACTTCTCGAGGGCTTCCGGCATGATCGTGTGGTTCGTGTAGGAGACAGTCGCCGTCACGGTCTTCCAGGCCGTATCCCAGTCAAGGCCCTTCTCATCGACGAGGATGCGCATGAGCTCGGGGCCGCAGAGCGCCGGGTGCGTATCGTTCGTGTGGATGCAGACATGCTTCGGGAGGTCTTCCCAGGCATCGGGGCCGAAGTTGCGCTCATAGGTGTGAAGGATCGACTGCAGGCCTGCAGAGACGAAGAGGTACTCCTGCTTGAGGCGCAGAAGACGTCCATGCTCGCCCGCATCGTTCGGGTAGAGGATCGTGGAGATGGCCTCGACATCGGAGCGGAACTTGAATGCCTTGGCATAGTCGCCGGCATTGAAGGCATCGAGATCGAAGTCAGGCGTATGCGGCTTTGCGCCCCAGATGCGGAGCTTGTTCACGCAGGTGCCGCCGAAGCCGACGATAGGCACATCGTACGGGACGGCGTCTACCTTCTCGCCGCCTTCCCAGGTGAACCAGTAGCTGCCAGCCTCGCCCTCGTGGCGCACGACCTCGCCGCCGAAGCGCACCGTGACGGTGCTCTCGAGCTTGCGGATCTCCCACGGGAAGCCATAGCGGAGCCAGTTGTCCGTCTTCTCGACCTGACGTCCGCCCTCGATCTCCTGGCGGAAGAGGCCATAGCGGTAGCGCATGCCATTGCCGTTGCCGGCGATGCCGAGAGCTGCCATGGAGTCGAGGAAGCAGGCCGCAAGACGGCCGAGACCGCCGTTGCCGAGGCCCGGGTCGGCTTCCTTGGCGCAGAGGGTCTCAAGGTCTGAACCCATGTCCTTCAGGCACTCCTCGACGAAGTCGCGGATGCCGAAGTTCAGGAGGTAGTTGTCCAGAAGGGGACCGAGCAGGAACTCGAGGGAGAAGTAGTAGACCTGCTTCTCGTCCTTCGGGTGGCACTCGACCTCGATGCGGCGTGCCTTCTGGGCAATGAGACGTGCGAGGCACAGGAAGCGCTCCCTGTCCGTGCACTCTTCGAAGGTCTTGGAACGCTCGGAGAGGCACATGGCCTCGAGCTGCTCCTTGAAGTCGTTCTTGTCCTTGAAAAGCTGTGGCTGTACTGACATACGTACCTTCCATCTTGGGGCCCCGAGAGGCCTCCTATACAACTATCGCTTCGAAGAGCGGGTTGTCCGCTTCTTCGGAGTTGCTGGGGTTTGAGGCTCCGCCGCCTTCTCGGCAGGAGCTGCCTTGGCGGGAGCTTTCTTCGGTGCCTCCTTCTTGGCAGGCGCCTTCTTCGCAGGAGCTGCCTTGGCGACAGCAGCTGGCGCAGAAGCAGCAGCATCCTTTGCAGGAGCTGCCTTCTTCGCAGGAGCCTTGCGGGCAGGCGCCTTCTTGGGAGCCGACTTCTCCGCAGCGGCCTCTGCTGCCTTGGCAGGAGCGGCCTTGGCAGACGTCTTGGACGTGGTCTTCCTCGTCCTGGGCTTTGCCGCAGGCTTCGGCTTGGGCAGGTCTCCCACACGCTTCAAGACGATGCCGCCGAGTGCCGGGATGCGGAGCACGACCGAGTTCTCGCGCCCGTTCCAGGGCACGTCCTCGCTCTTGATATCGCCGACATTGGCGATGCCGGTGCCGCCGAACTCCTTCTCGTCGCTCGTGAAGATCTCTTTCCAGATGCCAGGCGCAGGAATGCCGACACGGTAGTTCTCGTGCGCAGCAACATCGAAGTTGATAACGATTGCAAGATCATCCTTGGGGTCGTCGCCCTTGCGGACGAATGAAATCAGGGACTGCTTTGCATTGTCGGCGTCGATCCACTCGAAGCCGGCTGCATCGTAGCCGCACTGCCAGAGTGCCGGCTCCTGCGTATAGAGCTTGTTCAGCGCTGCGATGAAGACCTGCTGGTCGTGGTGGGCTTCATACTCCTCTGCCATGAAGTACTGGATGCCCTCATACTCGCGCCACTCGATCCACTGGGCAATCTCGTTGCCCATGAAGTTGAGCTTGCCGCCGGGGTGTGTCATCTGGTAGAAGGCAAGCGCCCTCATGCCAGCGAACTGGCGCCAGTAGTCTCCCGGCATGCGGCCGATGAGCGAGCACTTGCCGTGCACGACCTCATCGTGCGAGAGCGGCAGGATGAAGTTCTCGTTGAAGGCATACATGATCGAGAACGTGAGCAGCTTGTGGTTGCCCGGCCTCCAGGGGAAGTCCGTCTGGCAGTAGTGGAGCGTATCGTTCATCCAGCCCATGTCCCACTTGAAGTTGAAGCCGAGGCCTCCGACCTCAGGAGGATAGGTGACAAGCGGCCAGGCGGTGGACTCCTCTGCAATCATCATGACATCAGGATGGTAGCGCTCGACCGTGGAGTTCGTCCTCCTGATGAACTCGGATGCATCGAGGTCCTCTTCCGTGCCCTTGGAGTTGAAGCGCTTCTGGGCAGGATCGTCGATACCGAAGTTCATGTAGAGCATGGAGCTCACGCCGTCCATGCGCAGGCCATCTGCATGGTACTGGTCAAGCCAGTAGAGGGCATTGGAGATGAGGAAGGTCCTGACCTCGCCTTTGCCGAGGTTGAACTTGTAGGTGCCCCAGTTCGGATGCTCCTTCTCCTCGTAGAGCTTGTGGCCCACGAAGTTGCCGAGGCCATGGGCATCCTTGCAGAAGCCGCCCGGCACCCAGTCGAGGATGACGCCGATGCCCGCCTCGTGGCAGGCGTCGACGAAGTGCATGAACTCCTTGGGCGATCCATAGCGGGAGGTCGGCGCATAGTAGCCCGTGATCTGGTAGCCCCAGGAGCCATCGAACGGATGCTCCATGATAGGAAGAAGCTCGATATGGGTGTAGCCCATCTTCTTCACGTAGTCCACGAGCTCCACGGAGAGCTCGTCGTAGGTGAGATAGCTGCCGCCTGCACGCTCCCCTGCCGGAGGCTCCGTGCCGTTGCCGTTGAGTCCGTCATCGTGGCGCTTCCAGGATCCCAGATGCACCTCGAAGATGTTGAGCGGGCTCTTCAGCATCTTCCTCTTGTTGCGCTCGAGCATCCAGGCATTGTCGCCCCACTCGTAGTGGCGGATATCCGTCGTGACGGATGCTGTATCGGGCGGGCACTGGGCATGGAAGGCATACGGGTCCGCCTTGTAGATGAGCTCTGCTCCAGGCGTAGGCTCTATTGCGTACTTGTAGCACTCATCTGCATGGACGCCAGGCACGAAGCCGCACCAGATGCCGCCCGTCTCCGTCTCGAAGAGGTAGTCTGCGTTCTCGTCCCAGCCATTGAATTCGCCGACGAGGCGTACGGAGGTGACGCCAGGCGCCCAGACGGCAAAGCAGTAGCCGTCCTCTCCGTCCTGGGTGGCAGGGTGGGCTCCGAGCTTGTCGTAGCTGCGGTACCACTCTCCCTTGCCCATCAGGTACACATCGTCTGAGCTAATCAGGTAGCGGGCATCCTTCGTCATTTCAGCCATGGACTATCCCTTCCCCCTCACCGGTACGACCGATGCGCATCCCTAGCGCATCTATCATACTCAAATGGCACCCCTATTTTGGCTGTCTTGCACAATATGGCATGCAGGGCATCGCGCCGCTGCATGTCCTGCATGCGTTTATCAGGCGAACCCATTATCATTTCTTACAGTTGCTGAACAACATGTTTCCGGCCAGAGGAGCGAAATCGCATGCCACGGGAGTCCTTAGCATCGAAGAAGAAGCGTGCCGTCGAGGTATGCCGCCGCATGGAAGAGAAATATGGCGGAGCCGAGAGCGCCCTTGACTACTACAACCCCTATACGCTCCTCATCGCGGTCATGCTCTCTGCGCAGACGACCGATGCCGGCGTGAACCGTGTGACGCCCGAATTCTTCCGCCGCTGGCCCGACGCTTTCGCCCTGGCACAGGCAGATCCAGCAGAAGTCGGCGAGGTCATCCGCTCCATCGGCTTCTGGCGCGCCAAGGCAGAGCACGCGGTCGAAGCAGCCCAGATCATCGTGGCAAAACATGGCGGAGAAGTGCCGAAGACCATGGCGGAACTGACGAAGCTTCCTGGCGTGGGCAGGAAGACCGCCAATATCGTCCTGAACAAAGCCTTCCATGACTGCGAAGGCATAGCCGTGGATACCCATGTCTTCCGCATCGCCACAAGGCTGGGGCTTACCAAGGCCTCTGTTCCTCTCGCAGCAGAGCAGGATCTCCTGAAGCTCATTCCGAAGGAGCTCTGGCCTGATGTCAATGAGCAGTGGATCCATTTCGGCCGTGAGACCTGCAAGGCCCAGCGCCCTCTCTGCGAGGGCTGCATGCTGAAAGACCTCTGCCCCTCCTTCGGCCGCCCCGACCGCTACCGCAAGAAGCAGCAGAAGAAGGCCGACAAGAAGGAAGACAGGAAGATGCAGGAAGACTGAGCATTCAATCCCTCTCCTCGCTTTCGCTTCTGGCGGAATTTCAGAGCAAGCGCAACGCCTGTGAGCAGAAGGCCTCCTGCGGGCACTTCCAGCCGAGGCGCTTGCGCGGTCTGCAGCTGAGCATGGCATAGGCCGCGTTCACCTCCGCGTCAGTCGCGCCATCCAGGCTCCTGCCCTTCGGGAAGAAGTCGCACAGGAGCCCGTTGGCGCTCTCGTTGGTGCCCTTCTCCCAGGGGTGGTGGGGCGCGCAGAAGCAGCCGGGGATCCCGAGGCGCTCCTGGATCTGCCGCGCACGCTCAAGCTCCCTCGAGACGGCCGGCCTGTCCCTGCCGATCGTCCTCGCGATCTCGCGGACGCCTTTGTACTGCCTGGCGAGCAGCATCACGTCCTCGCGCTCCTCGATGCCAAGATGGCTGCAATGGCCCACGGCCTCCTCCTGCGATGCATGTGTCTTCGCAAGCACCATCGCAGGACTGCCGTGGGTCATTTCACGTGCTCAGGAGGCGTTGCACTCGGAGTGAAGATCCGCCCTCCTATTCCTTAGCAAAGATGGTCCTTGCCCATCATCTGTGGCTTCCAGGCTAGCTAAATCCCGCTGCGCCATATCTTCGCATGCGCCCTTCCAAAGCCGCACCATGCCATCGCCGCAAGTTGCGCAGCAAGATAGCCAGGAAAGAGCCGCTGCGACTCTGCTCACAGGCGTTCTTCCAAGAATCTCTGTGCGCGCCTCTCTGGAGATGCCACCAAAATCGGTTGCAGTTATTGCAAGCGTGAAGAACGCCGCAACATCAAGCCTTCCCTCATCGAAAGACTGCCTGTCAAGCGCAAGATAGGTGCGGCTGGCTCCGCTCATTCTGTACTGCACGGGCCTTGAGGAAGAACGAGACCTCGCTATTCCTTCTGCAGGGGAATCTCGAGAATGACTTCCTGATACTCAACCTGCTCATTCCGCAATCGAGCAGCTCAGAAAGTGCTCGCACCTCTATCTCGGCTCCCATAGCGCCTGCAGTTTGTTGAGCTGGGCAGGATCGATTCTGCCGGTCACAATATGCAGCTTGCAGTCTCTCTGCTTCTTTGGCTGGCGTGACCGCTTGAAAGCCTCAGTCATCCGCTTTGCGCTTTTGCTGTCCAGGGCCACTATCTGGCCGATACGAGAAGGAGCCATATGCCACATCCCTCTCGCCGATGACACTCGCGATGCGAGCTGATTATACCCTGTGCCTTCGGACAGGGTATTCTCAGCCTGTATGTATTCACTGTCTGAACTGGTATTTTGTAAGATTCCTGTTAGATGTCCATGAGGCTTGCTCAAAGTTATTTAAATCATTTTTGCAATTAATAGGATAGTGCTGGCGTTGGAAGGCAACTCGAGCCGTCCTTAGCAAGAAGGCTGCTGCCCTTATCCGGAGCAGCAGCCTTCAATGCGGAAGCAGCAGGAGAGACAAGCTCTCAGAGCACGTCCTTGAGGTCTCCCCTGTCCCTGGCTTCTGCCAAAAGATGGGCAAACACCTTGTCTCCGTGCAGCCCGTCATGCTCGAACTCGTTCGTGACCCAGGCATGGGAGACGCCCACGCGGGAGAGCGTATCGAGCTGGAGGCCGGAGTCCACATAGGCATCGTCGAAGTAGACGGCGGCCTGGAGCGGCACCGTATTGCGCTTCAGCTGCTCCTGGTCATAGAGGTGTCCGAACTCCGTATCTTCCATCAGAAGATCCATGGCAGGACGGAACGGAATGAGGGCCGAATCCTCATCGAACATCCAGGGGAACATGGCCTCGGCAAAGAGCATCAGAGGACGCGCAGAAGGTGCGAATTCAGGCCTCTTGGCCGCTTCCTGGGCTGCTGCCCACCTGATGGGATGCTCCATCTTCCCGTCTGCGTAGATAAACTCCTGGAGCGTCCAGTAGAGGGGGTTTGAAGGCGATGCGGTCACCTCCATCACGGCGTGTCTGAAGCCATCCGAGAGCTCTACCTTGGAAACGTCTCCGCCCGCTGCAGCAAGGGCCGCCTTGGCCGAGCCATCCCCTGCCACGAAGGCCGTGTCGAAGAGGTTGTGGAGGCGCTCAGGCGCCGGCTTCATGCCGAGGCCCGCCCCTATGAGCTGGAGACGGCGGATGGAGAAGGGCGAGCCATCAGGCAGTGTGACGTCTCCTGCAGCAAGGCGGTCTGCGACAAGCGCGACCCGCCTCTCGTCTTCCGGGTATCGCTCGTAGAACCCTTGGGTCTTCTTCACCATGCGCGGGAACGTATGGGCATAGACATCTGCTGCGTCTGCCGGGATATGGGGGATGCCGCCGCAGGTGAAGGCTGCCGCCACCCCTTCCGGGAAGGTCGACAGGTTTGCCATGGTCAGAAATCCGCCATAGCTCTGCCCGAGCGTCACCCACCTCTCGCCCCCGAACTCAGAAAGCCTCAGATATTCGAAGTCACGGATGATGGAGTCAGCAAGGAAGCGCTTGAGATAGTCTGCCTGACGGTGTGCAGGGTCTGCCCCCTCGGCCTTGGCCTCTGCACCGATGCGATTGATGACAGAGCCCTCGACACGGGAGGAGCGACCCGTACCCCTCTGGTCGGGAAGGACGATGCGGAAGTGCTTCACGGCCTCTGCCATCCATCCGTCAGTATATGGATCGAGCGGCCTCGGCTCTGCCCCTCCCGGGCCGCCCTGGAGATAGACGATGAGCGGCAGGTGCTCAGAGCCCTTCTCGGGGCTTCTGACGATGCGGTAGAAGAGCGAGATGGATTTCCCTGCAAAGGCCGAATCTGGGCTCTCGTTGGCGCTCTCGCGCGCCAGGAGGGTCATATCGTCCACGCTCACGCCCGCCAGCTCAGCAGGCGAGGTTCCGCGCCAGTCAAGCGGCACTGGAATCGAGTGGTCCTCCACAAGAAGCCCTGGCAGGCAGTACTCGCAAAGCTTGCTCATCTCGCTGTCCCTTCTCTGGCGCATCGCGCCAGCTCTTGTTTCTGCCTCCCCATCATATCCCGCACCGGCAGAGAGAAGGCCCCGCAGATGCAAGAGCACCTGCGGGGCCCAGCCGAGTCAGGGGAGAATCTGTGCTTGTGCTTGTACGGAATCCCGCTTACACGCGGGCAAGAGCCTGGTCGAGGTCGGCGATGATATCGTCGACATCCTCGATGCCGACAGAAAGGCGGATGAGGTCCTCGGAGAGGTGTGCTGCCTTGAGCTGCTCAGGCGTGAGCTGGGAGTGGGTCGTAGAGGCCGGGTGGATGATCAGCGACTTCGCGTCACCTACGTTGGCGAGGTGCGTGAAGAGCTTCACGTTGTTCACGACGGAGAGTCCTGCCTCGCGGCCGCCCTTGACGCCGAAGACGACGACGCCGCCGAAGCCATGCTTCAGGATGCGGCTTGCCACCTCATGCGACGGATCGTTCTCGAGTCCGGAGTAGCGGACCCAGGAGACCTTCGGATGGTGCTCGAGGAACTTGGCGACAGCAAGAGCGTTGTCGCAGTGGCGCTGGACACGCAGGGACAGGGTCTCGATGCCGATGCCGATGAGCTGTGCTGCATACGGGGAAAGGGTCGGGCCGAAGTCGCGGAGCTTGTTCGCAAGGACGCGGGTCGAGAACGGAGCAGCCGGTGCTGCATCTGCGAAGACGACGCCGTGGTAGGAAGGATCGGGACCTGCGATGGTCGGGAACTTGTCCGCCTGTGCCTTCCAGTCATACTTGCCGGTATCGATGACAGCGCCGCCGAGCGTGGCACCGTGGCCGCCGATCCACTTCGTGAGGGACTCGATGACGACTGCTGCGCCATCCTCTGCCGGACGATAGAGGTAGGGCGTTGCGAACGTGTTGTCGACAAAGACAGGCACCGGAGACGGCAGGGAGTTTGCTGCCTCGACGATGGCGGGGACATCAGCGACGTCGACGAGCGGGTTGCCGATGGTCTCGACGTACCAGAGCTTCGTGTTCTCCTTCGTGGCCGCGACGAAGGCGTCGATATCGTTGTTCTCGACGAACGTGGTCTCGACGCCGAGGTCGCCGAGCGTGTGCAGGAAGATGTTCCAGGTGCCGCCGTAGAGGGAGTCGGAGGCGACGATGTGGTCGCCTGCACCGACGAGGTTCGTGAGTGCGAGGATCTCTGCTGCATGGCCAGAGGCAACGGCAACTGCGCCGGTGCCGCCCTCGATGGCAGCGACACGGGCTGCGACAGCGTCGGTCGTCGTGTTCGTGAGGCGGCCGTAGACGTTGCCCGGCTTCGCAAGAGCGAACTTTGCTGCGCCATCAGCGGCGTCATCGAACTGGAATGCTGCGGATGCATAGATAGGAAGTGCTGCGGAGCCAGTCACTGGATCGGGCGACCAGCCTGCGTGTACCTGAAGGGTGTCGAAGTGCTTCTCGGGGTCCTGTGCGAAGGTGGGGTCGAGTTCGAATGCCATGATCTTGTGCTCTCTTTCTGGCGCCGGAGCGCGTGTCTTTTTTCTTCAGCGAAGCATCACGCCCGGTACCCTATGCCTTCATCTGAAGGCACATCACAAGAGCCCGGGCCCCTGCATGCAGCGCATCCGATATGTCGTCGTCTTTTCCATGCGCTGCATGTTAGCGCAAGCCGAACGCTCGAGGCGGCTCAGAGCTATACCTGTATCCACCTCGTAGTTATCTCTCGAATAGATAACCTGATTTATCTGCGCATATATAGATAAAAGAAGCATTCAGACTCGAAAAATCGGTCCTTCGGGAGCCTCGGTCTCTGGGCCTCTCTGCCGGAAGAAGATCTTCTGTCCATACATGCTGCACACACAGGAGCTTTCCAGCGCAGAAGCCCGCACGTCCGCCAGAGGAGCGCCTCCGCATGCAGCTCTTCAGGCCGTCGAGACGACCGCATGCCACGTTCTGGATCCGTGGGGGCAGCAGATGCCTTCAGGCCTCACGCATCCAGGAAATCAGACAGGTCGATTTCCTTCCCCACGGCACCAGCCTCCATGTTCGCAATGGCTCTGTCCATCTCAGCCAGCGTCCTGGCATCGATGCTGTCCCTGCATGCATCCTTGTCAGAGCCGCTGCCGGAAGGCGCCTCCCGCTTCCCTGGTGCCATCTCTCCGTCCGCCATGGCGTCCACGATGCGCGCGTTTCCGTTTCTGCAGCACTTGCCCTGCTGAGAGCCAGGTCTCGGCTCCCGCTACCTGCCCATAAGAATGGTCCCGCACGCCGCCTAGTGCGCACGGGACCAGAGCATCGCTCAGATATCATGCAGCCTTGAGGCTGCCCCCCATCTGGTCTAGTAGTTGACGACTTCCTCCTGGAAGTAGGACTGCGGGTGGTTGCAGACCGGGCAGACCTTCGGAGCCTCAGGGCCGACATGGAGGTGTCCGCAGTTCAGGCACTTCCAGACCTTCACGCCCGGACGGCTGAAGACGTCGCCTGCTGCGACATGCTCCTCGAGCTTGTTGTAGCGCTCCTCATGATGCTTCTCGATAGCGCCGACCATGCGGAACTTGGCTGCAATCTCCTTGAAGCCCTCTTCGTCGGCCTTCTCAGCGAAGCCCTTGTACATATCGGTCCACTCGTAGTGCTCGCCTGCAGCAGCATCCTTGAGGTTCGTGTCGGTGTCCGGCATGGCTCCGCCGTGCAGATACTTGAACCAGAGCTTTGCATGCTCGCGCTCGTTGCCCGACGTCTCGGTGAAGATGTCGGAGATCTGGACATAGCCGTCCTTCTTGGCCTGGGATGCATAGTAGGAGTACTTGATGCTTGCCTGGGACTCGCCAGCGAAGGCAGTCTCAAGATTCTTCTTTGTCTCGGAATTCTCGAAATCGACAGCCATGGGTTTCCCCTCTCAATCATGCATGCTTTGCCAGCCCCTTGCTGGCCCTCTCCGCATACTTATTGATTCTTATACCCATTAAGCACGATATCTTGCAAGTGTTTTTCGACAGAATCCTTCATTTCTGAGGTCATCGAGAATCGGGTGGATTGAATTTGTAAGCGCAACACTGCAATCCGAAGCGCAACGGTTGCAGC
>OGYD01000203.1_pt1 | contig 50275 bp, 52 predicted proteins | sample 1576441 | NCBI WGS metagenome assembly OGYD01 (sample SAMEA3541537, study PRJEB24748) | human gut metagenome | biome: human gut; feature: human-associated habitat; material: faeces | place: China | collected 2012 | reverse complement strand
CAAGAAAATCAAAGCGATCTGACGCAGACGGCACGGAAACCCCGTGCCGTTTTCTGCATATACAGTCCCGCTATCTGCATATAAAACGGTCAAAGTATATGCAGATAACTACATAGCCGAGAGGTTTTCATTTTGAAAGCCCCTCGGCTATTTTTATGTCAGATTGGGGGTGAAACATATGCCATATATCCCGCCGGAGGCCGTTGCGCAGGCCCGTAAGATGTTTTTTTTGATTCAATATGAGGAAAGCGAAATGCATTAGAGCAAGTTAAACGACAAGCATGCCGAAATATAAGAAATTTTTCCAAAGCAAAACGCCGTGAATGAAACACGGCGTTTTGTAAAGAGTTAGGTTATGGATTCTTCCAGTTCGATGATCCCCAATTGTAAAAACGCAAGTGTGAGCATGGAGAACAGTCGAAAGCCTTGGCCAGACAAATACTCGGTCTCCTGTTTTGTGAATACTGCATGACTGGCTTCTGAAAACTCGTCTACGTCGAAAGCAATCTGCTCGCTTGAAAGGTATCGTAAAAATTCATCTGCCGCCTTTATCAGTGTTCCTTCCGAAATCTTGTTAATCTGAATGTCTGGATTCCCACCAATATATGCTTTGACGTCCTTTCCAAGCAAAAACTGAGGAACATTTGCTGTATCTCTGAAATTGGAGATGATATAGCTTTCTATGCTCGGATAACTCAAAAGCAGTTGTCCCGCTTTATAATCGTCATTGTCGTAGGGGTTGGTAAGCGAGAGAATGTACTTTTCAATCAATGCGGAATCAGTATTGGATTTGGGATCACGGTCAAACAGATAGTATATTGCCGACTGATCGACTGGGAACTGGTACTGATCACGCAACGTATCAAATACCTCATCAAGATAGGCTTCGTTTTCACTGATGTCACGAATATTACTTTCCTGCGTGTTGATAACGCCGACCTTTGAAAAGCGGTCATTGCTGCTTTCAAAATAAGTTGGCCTGTTTCTACGCTTTTCAACGTAGCTATATCCAAGAAGATTGCAGAAGATCTGCCTCAAAATCGAAAACTCTGTCCGGCTGCCTTCTACAATGAAGAGAACTCTTCCGATATGCTTATCTTTATTCAGCCTCATCGTTTACCTCTTTGTATTCAGGAAGCCCGCCAAAAACGCCGCTGACGTACATTTTCTCGATGTTCTGTGCAGAACGTGGCTGCTCAGATGAAAACCGTCTGACAGAACTCCCGTTTTTGTTTTGGAACTCCACCGAATACTCCTGATCCGGACGGAGAATAGAATTACTGAGCAGGTTCGTCGAATGGGAAACAAACAGCATTTGTGCATGACCGGATTTTTCCATGAAATATCTGACCAAGAGGTTCTCAAGTTCATTGTGGAATCCACTTGAAAACTCGTCGATCAGAAGCATTCCTCCGCTTTTGACCACAGTTAGGAATGCAGGAAGGATACGGAGAAGATTCTGATTGCCGAGAGATTCTTCCAAAAAGGGAATCGGGACATCGATACCTTTGCGCTTGAAGAAGATATACTTCTGATTTTCATTCTCTCCGGCAACCAGGCGCACATTGCCACCTTTGCTAACGTGGTCGTATTCAATGTTCTGTTCAAAATTGTACTCGTCGAAGAAACGGTTGATCGTTTCACAGCCGCCTTTTTCCAAATAATGGGCAACCGAAAGCTCCGTCGGCCCATAAGAAACGATTTGTCTGTCAAATATGTTGATATAGATAGAACGTTTTAGATAGTCCATCCATGCACTCAGAATAGAGTTGGATGCGAACTTTGTATTGAAGTACAGCGTTCTCAGAAATAGCGTATTCTTTCCGACATCCGTTTTGTCGTAGTTTACACCGTTTGGTTCGGCAATGTACGATTTAGCGGAAAGCCCCATTCTTTCGAGCATAAGCGTGTCATCAAGCCAGAGCTTTTCAGAAATCATATCTTTCTTTACATCTACCTCAAAGAAATATTTTACCGTTTTCCCTTCAATCAGGAATTCGTAGGAGAGAGAATAGCAGGGGCTATCTCCGAACATGCAGAGAAAAATACCGGAATTAAGATCCCGTTCAGAAAAGAGAAAATCAAGGAGCAGCTTTACCCCGAGGATGATCGTAGACTTACCGGAAGCGTTGGCACCAACAAAAATGCAGCCTTTTAGAACACCGTTATCTGCAACATTCTGCGGAAGAATCGTATAGTTGGTTTTGGCAAGGTCGATCGTGGTCTTATTTTTGAATGACTTGAAATTATCAAGCGTAATTTTAGAAAGCATACTATTGTCCTCCATAACGCATTTTATCTTGCGCTATTATTATACCACAAGGTGCGACGGAAATGCAACTATTTTGCGAGTTCTTTTTGTAAATACGTAAAAAAATTACGGCGTAAATGTGGGGCGCAATTTGATACCCTTATTTTTCAAAAGCAAACTTTCGAACGGAGTATAGCATTTCGCAAGAAATTAAAGCCTTGTATAAAAAGATATGAGTCGAAATTATAAGGTTTCTAAAAATACATAGCCGAGAGGTTTTCATCTTGAAAGCCCCTCGGCAATTTTTATGTCAGAACGGAGGTGAAACATATGCCATATATCCCGCCGGAGGTAGTAACGCGGGCGCGCGCGATGGATCTGCTAACCTATCTGCAAACTTATGAGCCGCAGGAGTTGGTGCATTTCGGGGGCGGCACCTACTGCACCCGTGAGCACGACAGCCTGAAGATCTCCAACGGCAAATGGTGCTGGTTTTCCCGTGGGATCGGCGGCTATTCTGCGCTGGACTATCTCATTAAGGTCAAAGAGATGCCCTTTACGAAGGCGGTCGAAACCATCATGGGAAATCTTGCGGCGGCACCGCCTGCCTTTGCCCCGTCTCCGAAAGCGTCGAAAGAAAAGGTACTGCTTTTGCCGCGGGCCAACCGCTGTGCCACCCACGCCGTCGAATACCTTCACCGCAGAGGGATCGACTATGAGCTGATCAATTTCTGTATCCAGACCGACCGCCTTTACGAGAGCTACCCCTATCACAATGTAGTGTTCGTCGGCACGGACGCAGGCGGAAAGCCCCGCTACGCCAACCAGCGAGGGATTGGCTCGGACTTCATCGGGGATGCCAACGGCAGCGACAAGCATTATTCCTTTGGAATCCCTGCGGCGGCCGCAAGCGACACACTCCACCTGTTTGAGTCGGCGGTGGATCTGCTGTCCTACGGGACGCTGCAAAAGCTAGACGGCAAGGACTGGCGCAGCGAAAATCTGCTCTCCCTCGCCGGGGTCTACAAGCCAAGGGCGAAAATTGAGGAAAGCAGTCTGCCCGCCGCGCTGGTGCGGTATCTTTCCGAGCATCCTCATATCCGCCGTGTGGCACTGCGGCTCGACAACGATGCCACGGGACGGATCGCCGCCGAAACCATCAAGACCCTGCTGCCGAGGAAGTATGCGGTCACGGTGGACATTCAGCCACCCCCGCAGGGCAAGGACTACAATGACTGCCTTTGTATGCGGCTGGGTCTGCCAATTACCAAGCGTGGAGAAAGGAGCAAAGAGCGTTGAGCGACTTGATAAGTCCGGGGCAGCGCATCCGGCACTATCGTATGCTGCGGGGCATGACACAAAAGGCGCTGGGCATCGCCGCAGGCTTTCCGCCCGAAACCGCCGACATCCGTATCGCACAGTATGAGTCCGGCGCAAGAACGCCGAAACACGCTCTGCTCTGTACGCTGGCAGAGGCGTTGGGTGTTTCGCCCTCGACGCTGGACATCCCTCGCATCAAAAGCCGTGAGGCACTGAACCAACTGCTTCTTGCGCTGGAGGATGAATACGGGCTGACGGTCACAATTAAGGGAAACAACGAAAGGAGTATTTGCAATGGAAAATGAAAAGAAAATCAAGGTGGTAATGCTGGAGCCGGGCAAGCTCGCCCGTGCTGCCGAGATCGATGCGTCCCTTGCCGGGATGCAGAAAACGGTGGGCGGCCTGATCGAGCCGTTCTATCCCTTTGAGGAACAGGTCTGCATCGTCTGCAATGAAGAAAGCAAGATCAACGGGATGCGCCCGAACCGCGGCGTGAAGAATGACGACGGCGTGATGGTGGATTTCATCTTCGGCCCCGCCTTTATCTGCGACTGCCGGGGCGAAAATCTGGACAGTCTTTCCGACGAGCAGATCGACCGCTACGGCAGGATGTTCCGTTATCCCGAACACCTTGCGAGGGTGAACGGCACGCTGCTTGGTATCTCGTACCGCCCGCAGCCGGAGCAGGAGCGGTAATGTTATTTCGGTCGGTGGCAAAATGTTCGGCCTATGGGACGAACGCTATGCACTGTACCAGCAAGCATCGCCGTTGTGATACCACAACGGCACTTGTCAGGGAAATCCCTGAAACCCTTTTCGTCCCCACCCATGCGGAGGACGATATTTTTCTATGCAAGAGCATAGAAAAACACAGAAATGTGCCATTTCCTCGCCCCAAGGGGCAAACGGAAATGATGCACACAAACTTCATGCACCAGCATTCTACTTCTGTTGTTATGCCTGTCTGTGCATGAAGTTTTAATATACCCGAAAGGAGGTCACAGCCGGTGAATGAACCCATGACCTTTTTGGACTTTTTCAGCGGTGTCGGCGGTTTCCGCAAGGGCTTTGAGCTTTGCGGCATGGTCTGCAAAGGCCACTGCGAGATCGACAAATTCGCAGACCGCAGCTACCGTGCGATCCACGATATTAAGGAGGATGAATGGTATGGCGAGGACATCACCAAAACCGAACCCGCCGACCTGCCGAGGGTCAACCTCTGGGCAGGCGGATTCCCGTGTCAGGACATTTCTGTATCTGGCCGGCAACGAGGGCTTGCAGGCAAGCGAAGCTCTCTCTTTTTTGAAATCGTTAGACTCCTCAAAGGCACACCTGCCGAGGATCGACCCGAATGGCTTGTCCTTGAAAATGTTAAAAATCTGCTCTCCGTTAATCGAGGATGGGACTTTGCGACCGTTCTCCATTCGTTGGCCGAAATCGGCTATCATATCGAATACGGACTGCTTAATTCACGCTTCCACGGCGTTCCGCAAAACCGGGAACGCATCTACCTTGTCGCTTATCGACATTTTAGAGCCGAGGGTGGACGAAAAATATTTCCTGTCACCGCAGGCGACGGCAAGGCTCTTATACAACTGATCGGCGGCACGCAGGGTAAGCGGGTCTATGATCCTGCGGGCGTGAGCTGTACGCTGATGAGCGAGGGCGGCGGCTTTGCCGGACGCACGGGGATGTACTTCATCGACCTGTGCAAAGGCGAACCGAGGCTGACCGAGCACGCCCGCTGCATCAAAGCAAGGTATGACAGCGGCATTACCAATCACAGCGGCGACAAAAGCGGCGTTCTCTGCATGAGCGGCGAGTGCCCGGACCGCACCGAAGAAACGGCACTCATTCAGCTAAAGCGTGGCGATCCGAAAATTTTGGAGCAGGATCACACCAAATGCCTGATCGCAGGCTATGACAAGATCGGGGTCAGCAACCGGGGCGAAAGCTCCGGCATTTTTTATGGCTGCCGTGCCGTCCTCACCCCTGACCGGGAAAACAAGCGGCAAAACGGACGGCGCTTCAAGGCGTGCGGCGAACCGGCTTTCTGCCTGAATACGCAGGACAAGCACGGCGTTTATCTCTGCGCCTGCGATTCCTGCGAGTTTGCTCTGCCCGTCAAGCGAGCAAAAGAGGCAAATCAGAGCAAACCTGAAAACGGCTCCGCACTTCCGCTCGGCTGCGGGCGCATCCGCAAGCTGACGCCCCGTGAGTGCTGGCGGCTGCAAGGATTTTCGGACGATATGTTTGACCGGGCCGCCGCCGTCAATTCCGATGCCCAGCTTTACAAGCAGGCTGGCAACGGCGTGACGATCCCCGTCGTGTATGCGGTCGGCAAGCGGATCGCCGAAATACAAAACGAATTAGATAAGGAGAGCCTATGAGAAAACGCAATGTTCACATTCAATTCTGGCTGGATAAAAAGGAAGCTGAGGCGTTTCAGAAGAAGGTCAAGAAAAGCGGACTTTCCCGTGAAGCGTATCTCCGGCACTTGGTAAACGGCCTTGAACCGCAGGACGCACCGCCGCCCGACTATTACGCCATGATGCGGGAACTGCATGGGATCGGCAACAACCTCAATCAGATCGCCGCAAAAGCCCATACCCTGAACGCACTGGATGTGCAGCGGTACGACGAGAACTGCCGCAAGCTGGACGAGGCCATCAAGACGATCACCGCAGCGGTCATTCTGCCCCGTCCGATGAAGTGACGCTTATGGCGACGACATCAATTTGGCGGGTAAAAGGCTGGCTCGGCAAGGTGGTGATCTATGCGGAAAATCCCGAAAAGACGGCAAATCCCAAATTCTACGCCGACCGGGAACTGAACGAGCAGGACGGGCAGCAGCTTTCCGATGTGATCCGCTATGCCATAAATTCGGAGAAAACGCAGGAAATGGGCAGCGAGGACGGCGCACCGCTCCACCGCTTTGTGTCGGGCATCAACTGCTCTCCCGCCACCGCCCGTGACGAGATGCTGGCGGTGAAGAAACGGTTCGGCAAGGAGGACGGCACGGTGGCCTATCACGGTTATCAGTCCTTTGCTCCCGGCGAGGCCACGCCAGAACTGGCGCATGAGATCGGCGTAAAGCTGGCGACCCGGTTATGGGGCGACCGCTATCAGGTGATCGTCGCCACCCACCTTGACAAAGAAAATCATCTGCACAATCACTTTGTCGTCAACACCGTATCCTTTGCGGACGGCATCAAATACCACCGTACCCGAAAGGACTATCACGAAATGCAGACGGTTTCCGATGAGCTTTGCCGGGAATACGGACTGTCGGTGATCGAGCAACCGCAGCAAGGCCGGGGCAAGCAATACGGCGAATGGCGTGCCGAGCAGGAACAGCGTCCCACTTGGCGTGGGCTGATCCGTGCAGACATTGACGAGGCGATACGGCAAGCCATGACCGAGCGGCAGTTTTTTGACGCTTTGCGGAAAAAGGGCTATGCGGTGAAGGTCGGCAAAGATATTTCGGTCAGGCCGCCGGGCAAGGAGCGGTTTGTGCGCCTGATGCGTAATTTCGGTGAGGACTACTCACTGGACAGCATCCGCAGACGCATTTTATCCCAGAGCCGCCCCGAACGGAAAAAGCCCGAACAAAAGCCGGAGATCCTGCGGGTCAGACTGATCGGCAATCTGAAAGCCGCCCGAAAACTGACCGGCTTTCGGGCGCTGTATGTTCACTACTGCTATCTGCTGGGCATCTTCCCGAAGAACCGCCCGCAGCAAAGCAGAAAACGGCAGCACTTTCTCTTGCGGGAGGATCTGTTGAAGCTGGACGCCATCACCGCCGAAACAAGGCTGCTTATAGGACATCGGATCGATACCGCCGAGCAGCTTTTTTGCTACCGGGATAAGGTAAGCGAAAAAATCACCGCTCTGACCGAGAAGCGCAAACAGCTTTATAAAGCACAGCGGACGGCAGCGGTGAAGTCTGACCCTGAAAAGACGGCGGAGGTCAAAGCGCAGATCACCGCACTTTCCAAAGAACTTGCCGCACTGCGGAAGGAGGTGGTTCTATGTAACAGCATTGCTGAGCGTTCCGGCGTAATCCAAGAGAAAATCAAAGCCGTCCGTGAGGACGAGCAACCCGAAAGAAAGGAGAAAACCGACCATGTACAATTCCGGTGACGCAGCGGAGCAAGTCGTGCGGATCAGCTTGGAGGGTACGGAAGTTGCCTTGAAGCTGACCGGCTCGGCGGCAAAGAATATCGCCGCCATGCTCTACGCTGTCTGGAAAAACCGAGATAAGAACAAAACCAAAGGCCACCAGCGGCTCTCTGCCATGCTCAAAAGCGGCAAGGAGCTGAAAGTGTTCACCGTCAGCGAAGAGCATCTGAAGCAGTTTGCGACCGAGGCCAAGCGGTACGGCGTTGTCTACTGTGCCCTGCGGGGCAAAGAGCGCTCTGCTGACGGTATGGTAGACATTATGGTGCGTGCCGAGGATGCGTCCAAGATCAACCGCATCGTAGAGCGGTTCAAGCTGGCGACGGTCGATACCGTTTCCATCAAGCGGGACATTGAACAGTCCAAGGCGGACAAAACCGCCTCGTCTGCCCCTGAGCAGGAGAAGCCCGACAAGGCGGCGGATGACCGCCTGCTGGATGACCTGCTGGGCGCACCCGTTCAAAAGGAGGAACACGCATCCCCAAACCCTGCGGCGGCAAAGACGGAGAAATCCCGTCCGTCCGCGCCTACCTCCGAGAAGCAAAGCAGAACCGCCGAGGGTACTGCTAAATCTCCCGAAGAACGCCCCTCTGTCCGTGAGGAATTACGGGAAATCCGGGAGAGCAGGCAGAAAGAGGCGGCAGAGCCGGGCATTTCCGAACCCACCCCGGCAAAAGAACCGAAAAAGCAGCAGACCACCACCCACAAGCAGCCTTCCCGAAAGAAACCGAAGAAAGCAAAGGAGCGATAACCGATGAGCAATTTTGACGATATTTTTGAATCTGCCCCGCAGACCGACGAATTTGACAAGGAGGCGTGGGCGGCAAAGAAAAAGGCGGAGCGTGACGAGGTTTACGCTCTTGCCGATGCCACCGCCGAGGCGGTTTGTGCAGACGGCGGCAAGTTCCGTGACTATCTGGATGTGCAGGCGGCTTTCCGCAACTACTCTGCCACCAACGCCCTGCTGATCCTTGCCACGAAGCCGGATGCCCGCAGACTGGGCGATAAAGATTTCTGGCGGGATCAGGGTGTGTATATCAAGCGGCAGGAGTTTAGCCGTCCCATCAAGATCGTCGAGTCCAACGGCGAATACACCCGTGATGATGGCAGCATCGGCGTGTCCTACAACATCAAGCGGGTCTATGACATTTCACAGACTACCGCCCGAACGAGAGCACCGCAGGCGGTTTCTCATGACGCACGGGCGCTGCTGAATGCTCTGATCTACAAACGCCCTGCGCCGGTGCAGTCTGTGGACGAGCTGCCGAACGGCATGGATGCCGTGTATGACCGTGAGCAGAACGCCGTTTTTGTCCGCCGTGGGCTGTCGGCAAACGATCTGTTCTGCGGTCTGTCCAAAGCACTGGCGCAGGCGGAGCTTGCCCGGACCGGCGAGGAATACACCGAGGAAAATGCCGGGTTCAAGGCGCAGTGCGTTTCCTATATCCTCGGTAAAGAGTTCGGCGTAGATGTGACCGGCTATGCCTTTGAAGCGCCTGCCGACTTCCTGCGTACCGATGACCCGCAGACGATCCGCACTGAACTGACCGACATCCGGGACACCGCCTATGACATTTCCTCAAGGATGATGCGGTCGCTGGAACAAAGCAAAGCGCCCCGCCAGAGTGAACAGGAGCGATAATGATGGGAAAACAGGAAAAACGGGTATTGACCCTTGACCGCTATGAGCACGGCGTTGTGGTCAATGCCCTCAATGAGATGCGGAACGATCTGCTGGAGGAAGAACGCCCCACCGACATTGTTGACGAGGTTCTTTTGAAGGTGATCGATGCCCCCGCAAAGAAGGTAAGGTGCCGAAGCGATGAAGAAAGAGAATAACCCTCTTATCCTCTGCCTGTTCGGTATTCTCCCCGTGGTGTGGCTGGGGCTGCTGATCGCCCCCGCCGCCCACGGCGGCCTGCCGGAGATTGTCGCCCGGTTTCCTGCGGTAATGAACGACCCGTTTCATATCGAGCTTTGCGGGGACAGCCTGAAAACTGTCATTGTTTTGCTCTGTGCCTACGGGCTTACGGTGGGTGTGATTCTATCTTCCCGCCGCAATTACCGTCGGGGCGAGGAACACGGTTCGGCCAAGTGGGGCTCTGCCCGAACCGTCAACCGAAAATACCGGGCAGCCGCACCAGAGGACAACAAGATCTTCACGCAGAATGTCCGTATGGGTCTGGACGGACGAAAACACCGCCGCAACCTCAACACGGTCGTTGTCGGCGGCAGCGGCGCAGGCAAAACGAGGTTTTACGCCAAACCGAATTTGTGTCAAGCCAACACGAGCTTTACCGTGCTGGACCCGAAGGGCGAGCTGCTGCGCAGCACGGGGCATCTGCTGCGGCTAAAGGGCTATGAGGTGCGGGTGCTGGATCTTCTAAACATGGAGAAAAGCCACTGCTACAACCCGTTTGTTTACCTGCGGGACGACAACGATGTGCAGCGGCTTGTGACCAATCTGTTCAAAAGCACCACGCCGAAAGGCAGCCAGTCCAACGATCCCTTTTGGGACACCGCCGCGTCTATGCTCCTGCTGGCGCTGATCTTCTATCTGAAATACGAAGCGCCACCCGACGAGCAGAACTTTCCAATGGTCATGGAAATGTTGCGTGCGGCGGATGTGCGGGAGGACTGCGACGAATGCACCTCGCCGCTGGACGAGCTGTTTGAACGGCTGGAAATGCGGGATCCCGACCATATTGCCGTGAAGTATTACAAGGACTACCACTCCGGCAGCGCCAAAACACTGAAATCCATTCAGATCACTTTGGCGGCAAGGTTAGAGAAATTCAATCTGTCCTCGTTGGCGGCGCTGACCGCTACGGATGAGCTGGATCTGCCGTCCCTCGGCGAAAAGAAAGTGGCGCTCTTTGCCCTGATCCCCGACAATGACACCAGCTTTAACTTTTTGGTCAGCATTTTGTACACGCAGCTTTTTCAGCAGCTATTCTATCTGGCCGACCACAAATACGGCGGCAGTCTGCCCGTTCCCGTTCACTTCCTAATGGACGAGTTCAGCAATGTCAGCCTGCCGGAGGATTTCTCCAAGATCCTTGCGGTCATGCGCTCCCGCAATGTGTATGTGTCCATCATTCTGCAAAATGTGGCGGCGCTCAAAGCGCTGTTTGAAAAGGAATGGGAGTCGATCCTCGGCAACTGCGACGAGTTCCTTTATCTCGGCGGCAACGAAACATCGACCCACAAGCTGATCTCGGAATCCTACCTCGGCAAATCCACCATCGACACCAACACCTACGGCAAATCATCCGGGCGAAACGGCAATTACAGCACGAACTATCAGATCAGCGGCAGAGAGCTTCTGACGCCGGACGAAGTGCGTATGCTGGACAACCGTTACGCCCTTTTGTTTATCCGTGGTGAGCGTCCAGTGATGGACGAGAAATACGACATTCTGAAACACCCGAACATTGCACTGACCGAGGACGGCGGCGCAGCACCTTATGAACACGGCGGGACGGAAAATGCCATTGCGACGCTCTCGTTTGCAGGCGCTGCCGCCGAAACCGTACCCGCACCCAATGAACCCATACCCGATTATGAGCTTCTTTCCGACGAGGATATAGAAGCTCTTTTTTAATTCAATTCAAGGAGGATAAACCCATGAAGAACACCCAAAAGACTGCAAACAAGCTGCCCATGCCCGGCAAGGTCAGAAAGGGCTTTCGCTTCTACTGCGTCGCTGTGCTGTCGGTTGCCCTTGTGCTCGGCTGCTCCGTCACGGCCTTTGCCGCCAATGACCCGATTGCCGTCGTGAACAACCTGAGCGATTTCATTTTCGGCCTGATCCGTGCGGTCGGACTGATCCTGCTCGGCTGGGGTATCGTGCAGGTGGGACTTTCGTTCCAGTCCCACGATCCCAGCCAGCGCAGCAACGGCTTTCTCACCCTTGCGGGCGGCATCGTCATCACCTTTGCCAAAGAGATCCTGAACCTGATCACGGGCTGAAAGGAGGCCGCAGATGGAAAAGTGCGAGTGCTATATCCACTCTCTGAAACAGGGAGAAACCCATGTGCTCGGTGAGGCGACGATCCTCAAACGCATCGGGGACAACGACTACCTTGCCGAATACAACGGCGTGAAGTGCCACGCCATATTCAATCCCTTTGCCGGGCGCTACTTTGTGGACGATGTGTACGGCGTGATCCGCAGCTCGCCCGACCGGGACAGCAGATAAATGATACGGCGCACGGGGCAGGTCACTTTGGCCTGCCCCTATTTGCCGGAAAGGAGGAAGCTGTGAAGAAATACAGCATTATTTACGCAGACCCGCCTTGGCGGTACAAAGTCTATTCTAAAAAGGGGCTTGGGCGCTCCGCCGAATCCCACTACCCGACAATGGAACTGGAAGATATACGGGCGCTGCCGGTCGGCACGCTTGCCGCTGATGACTGCGTATTGTTTCTATGGACAACGATCCCACTGCTGCACGACTGCTTTTCGGTCATGCGTGCATGGGGCTTTTCGTATAAGACGGTGGCTTTCGTATGGATCAAGCAGAACCGCAAGTCCGACAGCCTGTTTTGGGGCATGGGACACTGGACGAGAGCCAATGCAGAGTTCTGTATGCTTGCCACCAAAGGCCGCCCGAAACGCCGCTCGGCCGGGGTGCATCAAGTCATCCTCTCCCACATCGAGGAACACAGCAAAAAGCCGGACGAAGCAAGGCGGCGCATTGTCGAGCTGATGGGTGATCTGCCCCGCATTGAGCTGTTCGCCCGTCAAAAAACGGACGGCTGGGATGTTTGGGGCAACGAGGTCGTCTGCGATATTGCGCTGACGGGAGGTGAGCCGAATGTCGGATAACTGGATCGTACAGAATTTGGAGAATGCGCTGGAAACTTGGAATGAAAAGCTGGCGGAGATCTGGCAGCTCATTACGCAGTCGCCGGAGCAGTTCAAGGGCGGCACGATCTGGAATGTGATCGTCGGCATCCACGGTGCGGTGCAGGCCATCGGGCTTGCGCTGCTCGTTTTGTTCTTTGTGGTGGGCGTGATGAAAACCTGCGGCAGCTTTGCGGAACTGAAACGGCCGGAGCACGCTCTCAAAGTGTTTATCCGTTTCGCCCTTGCCAAGGCCGCCGTCACATACGGCTTGGAGCTGATGATCGCCCTATTCAACATCGTGCAGGGGCTGATCTCTACTATCATGAACGCCGCAGGCTTTGGGGTGGCGCAGGAAACTGTGCTGCCTGCCGAGATCGTGACCGCCGTAGAGGACTGCGGCTTTTTTGAAAGCATCCCATTGTGGGCAGTGACCTTGATCGGCGGGCTGTTTATCACGGTTTTGTCGTTTATCATGATCATGACCGTGTACGGCAGATTTTTCAAACTCTATCTCTACACGGCCATTGCACCGGTCCCGCTCTCGGCCTTTGCAGGCGAGCCGTCACAGAACATCGGCAAGAGCTTCATCAAAAGTTATTCCGCCGTTTGTTTAGAGGGTGCGATCATCGTACTGGCCTGCATCATCTTCTCTCTGTTTGCATCCAGTCCGCCCGTCGTCGATCCCGACGCTGCGGCGGTAACGCAGGTGTGGTCGTATGTGGGCGAGTTAGTTTTCAATATGCTGGTGCTCGTCGGCGCTGTCAAAATGGCCGACCGTGTTGTGCGTGAAATGATGGGACTGTAAAGGAGGACGAGATTTGGAAGTGAAAATCAATCGGGAGATCCGCAACTATACGGAATCCATGTTTTTCGGACTGTCCATGCGGCAGTTCGTTTTTTCTGTCTTGGCGATCCTTGTCGCCGTGGGACTGTACTTTCTGCTGAAGCCCCACTTCGGGACGGAAACCGTCAGTTGGATGTGTATTCTCGGCGCCGCACCCTTTGCGGCGCTGGTCTTTATCACTTACCACGGTATGACCGCTGAACAATTCCTCTGGGCGTGGCTGCGCTCGGAGCTGTTAGAGCCAAAAGAGCTTCGCTTTGAGGCATCGAACCTCTACTATGAAGCACTCAAAGACAAATTGGAGGAAGGAAAATCATGATCAAAACGCTGAAAAACCTGCTGAAACAGGACAAGGAGCGGTACACCGTACCCCGCAAGGTGCAGGATGTGATCCCCGTCCGCCGCATCTGGAAGGACGGTATTTTTCAGGTGGGCGGCCGCTTTTCCAAGACCTATCAGTTCACCGACATCAACTACCTTGTGGCAAGCCGTGAGGACAAGGAGCAGATGTTCCTTGCCTATTCGGAGCTGCTGAACAGTCTGGATTCCGGAGCGACGACGAAAATCACCATCAACAACCGCAGGCTGAACCGGGCGAATTTCGAGCAGTCGATCTTGATGCCCATGCGGGGCGACGCCTGCGATGTGTACCGCAGAGAATACAATCAAATGCTGTTGGACAAGGCCACCGGCGCCAACGGCATCGTTCAGGAGAAATATATCACGGTGTCGGTCTGCAAGAAGGACATCGAAGAAGCCCGCACCTACTTTGTCCGGATCGGTGCCGACCTGATCGCCCATTTCGCCGCCCTCGGCTCCAAGTGTACCGAGCTGGACGCCGCCGAAAAGCTGCGGGTGCTCCACGACTTTTACCGTCAGGGCGAGGAAGCGGCGTTTCACTTTGACCCGCAGGACATGATGCGCAAGGGGCATGATTTCAAGGACTATATCTGCCCCGACTCTTTGGAGAAAAGCAGCGACTGTCTGAAGCTGGGCGAAAAATACTGCAGGGTCTTGTTTCTGAAAGACTACGCTTCGTATATCAAAGACAGTATGGTCACGGAGCTGACCGATTTCAACCGAAATATGATGCTGTCGATCGATGTTGTGCCGATCCCCACCGACGAGGCCGTGCGGGAGGTGGAAAATCGTCTGCTCGGTATCGAAACCAATATCACCAACTGGCAGCGCAGGCAGAACGCCAACAACAATTTCTCCGCTGTCGTGCCCTATGATATGGAGCTCCAGCGCAAGGAAAGCAAGGAGTTTCTGGACGACCTGACCACGAGAGATCAGCGGATGATGCTTGCCGTTATTACGATGGTCATTACCGCCGACGACAAAAAGCAGCTCGACAGCGATACCGAAACGGTGCTTGCCGTGGCACGAAAGCATATGTGCCAGCTTGCCGTTCTGAAATTCCAGCAGTTCGACGGGCTGAACACCGTTCTTCCCATCGGCGCACGGAGGATCAATGCGTTCCGTACCCTCACCACTGAGAGCCTTGCGGTGTTTATGCCCTTTAAGGTGCAGGAGGTACAGGACAAGGGCGGCATTTATTTCGGAGAGAACGCCATCTCCCACAACCTCATCATGTGCAACAAAGCAAATCTTCTGAACCAGTCGGCGTTTCTGCTGGGCGTGCCCGGTTCGGGCAAATCGTTCAGCGCCAAGGAGCTGATCGCTTTTCTCATTCTCAATACCGCCGATGATGTGTTGATCTGCGATCCGGAAAACGAATTTGGTGCGCTGGCGGCGGCGCTGGGTAAGGAAACGGCGACCGTCATTCATATGGCGGCTGGCGGCAAAGACCGTTTGAACGCCATGTATATGGTGGACGGCTACGGCGAGAACAACCCCATCGTGGAGAAATCGCAGTTCATCATGTCCCTTGTGGAGCAGATCGATAAGGCCGGTGTCGGCCCGCAGCAAAAATCCATCATCGACCGCTGCACGGCGCTGGTGTATCAGGACGCCGAGCGGACGGGTAAGCCCGCTACGCTCTGTGACCTGCGAAACAAGCTGTTGGAACAGCCCGAAGAAAAGGCAAAAGAAATCGCCTTGTCGCTGGAGCTGTTCACCACCGGCTCACTGGATATTTTCGGCCACGAAAGCACCGTCGATCTCGACAAGCGCATCGTCGTATTCGATATTCACGGCCTTGGCGAGCAGTTGAAGCCGACGGGACTGCTGGTGATCACCGACACCATCCTCAACCGTGTCACTCTCAACTGGAAGAAGGGCAAGCGCACCCACATCTTCATCGACGAATTTCATGTCGTTTTTGAAAATGAGCAGAGCGGCATTTTCTTCAATTCCGCATGGCGGCAGTTCCGTAAGCGCAACGGCTATCCCACCGCCATCACGCAGAATGTGGAATACCTGCTGGATTCCGTGCAGGCAAGCACGATGCTCTCCAACTCCGAGTTTGTGGTCATGCTCAATCAGGCGTTTTCCGACCGTGCCAAGCTCTCAAAACTCCTGAACATCTCTGACGAACAGATGAGCTATGTCACCAACGCCGATGCGGGCTGTGGGCTGATCAAGTACGGCTCGGCGCTGGTGCCGTTTATCAACCGTTTCCCCAAAGATACCGAGCTTTACCGCTTGATGACGACACGCCCCGGCGAGGGTGTGTTCGGCAGCGGAAACGCATCTTAAAGGAGGCCATATATGAAAAGCAAATATCTGATGATCGGGGCGGCCGTATGTGCCGCCCTTTTCCTTTTCTCCGGCATCATGCTCTGGCGGCAGTATGCAGATGAAAAACAGAGCTCAGAAGCCTTTGAACAGGTCGCTGCACTGGTAGAAGCCGAGCCGTTGCCGGAGCTGACCGCATTTGAAAAGTACCGTGCGGTGCGGGAGCAGAACAGCGACTTTGTGGGCTGGATCTCCGTCCCCGGCACAAACATCGACTATCCCGTAATGCAGACCGTGGATGAGCCAAATTTCTATCTGAAACGGGGCTTTGACAAGCAGTACAGCGATTACGGCGTGCCCTATGTGCAGGAAAACAGCGACCTTGCGCTGTCCGACAACTGCGTGATCTACGGTCATCACATGAACAATGGGACGATGTTTGCCGATCTCTGCAAATATGAAAGTGAAGACTTTTATCAGGAGCACAAGACCATCCGCTTTGATACGCTGTCCGGCTTTGGTGAATATGAAATCGTGGCGGTGTTCAAGACGGTCGCCTATTCCGAGCAGGGTTTCAAGTATTACCACTTCACCCGTGCGGAGTCGGCGGAGGACTTTGATGCCTATATCGGTCAATGCAAGGCGCTTTCCCTGTACGACACCGGCGTAACGGCGGAATACAGTGATAAGCTGATCACGCTCTCCACCTGCGAATACAGCCGCAAAAACGAGCGCATGGTCGTTGTTGCCAAGCGGATCACCGCACCCTCTGCGGAGGTGGGCAGCAATGCATGACATTAAGACACGGGATGTGGTCAAGGGAACGATAAAAGCGATAGACAAATCGGCGGTAGCCGCCGAACGCTTGAAGGATGCCTATGTCCGCACCAAGAACAAGGCGGAGCACAGCGTTTTTGCGGCAGAATCCTCTCCCGAAGAATATGCCGCCGACCGCACTTTGACCGGGACGGAAACGGCGGCGCACGAAGTTGCCCACGGGCTGGATAAGGCCGGCCGCAAGGGTGTAAAAACCACAAAGGAGAATATCTCCAAGGCAAAGGACTATTTTCAGCGGAGAAAGGCCGACTTACCGAAAAAGCAGGCACAGAACACCATCAAAACAAATAGTCACAGTAGAAAGGCATTTGCGAGTTCCACAAGGAAGGTGGCTGTCAAGTCTGTTGCCGCTGTTAAAGCCGTAATTGCTAAAGCAAAAGCTTTAGTCGCAGCTATCGCGGCCGGTGGATGGATCTCCGTCACCGTCATCATCGTAGTTTGCCTGATTGGGATGATTGCAGGCTCCTGCTTCGGTATCTTTTTCTCCGGTGAGGACAGCGGCTCGGGACAAACCATGCGGCAGGTTGTACAGGAAATCAATAATGACTATCAATCGCAGATCGATGCTGCGAGGGCAAACATTACCCACGACAAGCTTGAAATGTCCGGCTCTCGTGCCGTATGGCCGGAGGTGCTGGCGGTGTATGCGGTAAAAGCCACCACTGACCCCGACTATCCGCAGGAAGTCGCCACAGTAGACGATAGCAAGAAAGCCATCCTCAAGGATATTTTTTGGCAGATGAACGAAATATCTTCCCGCACCGAGAGGAAGCCAGAGAAGGTCTTAACCGAAACCGCTGACGGTCATGGCAACATCATAGAGGCCACGAAAAAGGTTACTCGCACATATCTCTATATCACGGTCAGCCATAAGACCGCCGAGGAAATGGCAGACCGCTTCAACTTCAACGCCGGCCAACGGAAGCAGCTCTCAGAACTGCTTGCCAAAGAAAACCGCAGTATGTGGTCTGCTGTCCTCTACGGTATCTACTATGGTGACGATGCGATAGTTTCAGTGGCACTGTCTCAGGTCGGAAATGTAGGCGGTCTTCCCTACTGGTCTTGGTACGGCTTCGGAAGCCGTGTGGAATGGTGCGCCTGCTTTGTTTCTTGGTGCGCCAACGAGTGCGGCTATATTGACAGCGGCGTGATACCGAAATTCGCAGGCTGCGTCCACGGCGTACAATGGTTCAAAGACCGTGGGCAATGGCAGGACAACAGCTTTGAACCGTCAGCCGGTCAAATCATTTTCTTCGATTGGGATAATAAAGGCTCGTCCGGTCCGCAGGATGGGCTATCCGATCATGTCGGCATCGTGGAAAAATGCGAAAACGGCATTGTCTACACCATCGAGGGCAATTCCGGCGACAGCTGCCGACAGCGTCAATATCCCGTGGGATACTATGAGATCCTTGGATATGGTGTCCCAGCGTATTAAAAATCCAGCCGCCATGTTTGGCGGCTGGTACATATTTATCTTGTTTCTTTTTTAGCTGTCTCTCAATATGATATTTAACAGCATCACATCTGCTATTGAGCAGATGTGATGCTGAACGAATAATAAAGCAGAATGACAGGATGCTGCGTCACATTGATAAGTGCCCCCATAATGATTTCATTCGTATTGGCTTTTCACACAACTTTTACTGCAATTTGATTGGTTAGAAATCGAAAATTCAGCCTAACGAAATTTGAAAATCTGACTGACTAGAGTTGCGAAATTCAGCTGAATAGGATATAATAAACTAAGCTTATAGTCGAGGTGAGCGTTTATGGATATACCGAATTACAAACCCCGCGTGATTGATACAAAAGTTAAGGAATATCTGTCTGCGTTTGGTGCCGTCTGCATTGAGGGGCCTAAGTGGTGCGGAAAAACCTGGACTTCCTCCTATCACAGCAAAAGTGCGATATACATTGGCGACCCCGCCAACAACTTTCAGAACCGTCAGTTGGCCGAATTGTCTCCCGCTTTGGTTCTAGATGGTGAAACTCCGCGACTGATTGACGAATGGCAGGAAGTCCCCCCAATTTGGGATGCCGTAAGGTATAAGGTTGATCTAGTTGCGGAAAAAGGGCAATTTATTCTGACCGGTTCTGCTACTCCGAACCACAAAGGCATCTTGCACAGCGGTGCCGGCCGTATTGCTAAGCTACGGATGCGGCCTATGTCACTGTATGAGTCCGGTGATTCCAGCGGTAAGGTCTCTTTGGAAAAGCTGTGTCACGGCAAGCTGATGCCTGCCATGACTGGCGACGTAGACCTCAAAAAGCTGGTTGAGCTGATCCTTCGCGGCGGCTGGCCTGGAAGTCTCGGATTGCCGCTGGAACAGGCGATGCTGCTTCCTGTAGAATATCTGAATGCGGTAATTGATGACGATGTATACCGTATCGACGGCATCAAGCGGGATACGCAGAAAATGCGTCTGCTGCTGCGCTCATTGGCACGGAACGAAAGCACGACCGTCACGAATAAGACCCTGATGAAGGACATCAGTGCAGTAGACGCCGAAACCATTGATGGTAATACAGTGGCAGCATACTTGGACATTTTCAAGCGATTGTTTATTACGGACAATCAACCGTCATTCTCATCCAACATCCGTTCCTCCGTTCGTATTAAACAGGCTGAAAAGCGGCACTTCTCCGACCCTTCACTGGCCTGTGCTTTACTAAAAGCCACCCCTGCCGGACTAATAGGCGATTTGGAGACGCTCGGCTTCTTGTTTGAAGCTCTCTGTGAACGAGATCTTCGTGTTTATGCGGAGTCTTTCGGTGCGAATCTATACCACTATCAAGACTACAAAAACCAGGAGATCGATGCTGTCCTTGAACTGCCAAATGGTCAATGGTGTGCTTTTGAAATCAAACTGGGTGCCAACCAAATCGACGCTGCTGCAGCTAACTTGCTGGAAATCAAAAAGCAGATTTTAGAAGATCCCAAGGGGAAGCCTCCTGCGGTTCTCGGCGTGCTGTGCGGTATGTCAAATGCAGCCTATCAGCGGCCGGATGGAGTGTTTGTGGTGCCTATTACTGCGCTTAAATCTTAATGCTAACTTGGCAAAACTCATAGCTTTCTTTTTGTGTTTGGCGACCTATTTGATTTAACTCTCAACAATGCTTTTACCATGGTACAGCTATCGGATAGCAGTAAGCTCAAAAATCTTCACCATGGCGATATTCTCGTAAAATTTAGAGTCCCCCCTCATAGCCAATAGCTATGAAATTCCGTATATTGAAAAAGAAATTTACCTAAGCTGCTTTTCTGAAGAATGCTATCTGCAATCCGGCAATATTGTTATTGCTTATACCGCAGAAGATGAAACCGTTGTACAGGCACTCTAAGTTATAAATGTAGAGTGCCCTGCTTTGTAGACTAGAAATGTGCTTTAACGAAAAATCCCCAGTTTATTGCCTGAATACAGCATGTCTCCACGATGAGCCTTTGCCCTTCATCGTTGGTACAAAGGTTTCTTCTGTCAGCAAAGAAAGCATCACACTGACAAAACTAGTTATACCGAAATATGAGGAACACCAAGCAGTCTCCGCCATTCTGTCTGATTTGGATGGTGAAATTACAGCATTGAAAAAACTCACAAAATGCCGTCAAGTCAAGCAGAGCATAATGCAGCAGTTTCTGACCAGCAAAATTAGGTTGATATAAAGGATGGTACGCTTTATGGCTAAAAGCAAAATAATCAAGGAACTCGCAAATAATCAGATTTCTATGGAAGTGGCCTTGCAGCGACTTATGATTATAGCTTCTGACTTGGAAAACGAAGATCTGTCAGCATGGGCCGAAGCAGAGTTACACGGCTATTCCCGAAGCGATACATTGCCAAAGTATAGGAACATACAGTCTATTCATTTTGTTTACTCCGGAATAAACGGTAGCTTCAAAGTTACGAATTGTCCGTTTACCTTTACAAGTGTTTTGGAGGAAAAGCTCCCTGATATTTATAACATTCCCATTATGGATAGCATCTCTTCTTTGCAAGACTTTGTAGACAATCCGGATAAGCAATCTTATATAAGAGACTTTTCTATACTGAGTGGGTATGTCTTGGATAAAACGGGTATTCAATGCACAAGCATTTATCAGACGGTGCCATTGAATTTCTTGCAGAAAACTTTGAGTCAAATCAAAACCATACTTATGCACGTATTCCTTAAGTTGGATAAGGAGTATGGTTGCTTGGACAATTTAGATGTAGATACAGCCGAAAAAACTCCCGAAGAAATTGAAGAAATAAATAAAATTGTAAACAATTATATTTTTACCGATAATAGCATTAATGTGGGTGATAAAAACAAGCTCAGGGATTCTAGAATTTTGGTTGGAGGTGGGGAGCATGGCTGATATTTCATATAAGTACCTAGATAATGAACACCGAATCGACTCTTATGACAATGTGGTCTCTACATACGACTGGATGAGAAACGCTTTAATGTTTGTTTTTGAATCTCAAAACAATCTTACACTAGATTGCATTATTGCATTTGATTCAGACAGTATGTCATATGAGTGCAAATCAATTGATGAATTTAAGAAGTATGCTTTCGGGAAAACCATCCGTGTAAAATACATGAATGTTTATGTTTCCGAAAATTGGGTTCAAGCGATCATAAGCATTTATGTAAGTCACTCCTCTAAATCAGAACAGCAGGAATTCATACTCTCCTCGGAAAATGAAATGTTGGTAATTAGTCTGCGAGATGCTCTTCTCGCCAAGAAAAAAGGCAATCCTCGTCTACAGCCACCTACCATCATCCAGTACGAGGATAACAGTATCCACATTGGTGATGGTAATAAGATTTCAAATAGCACCATTGCCTCAAAGGACATTATTGAGACTAAATGCAAAACATCCAATCACGCCCCCCAAGAGGGGAACTTGGCATCGAAAGGTTTTTGGGAGATTTTCGTGCCAATTATAGTGATTATTGCTGGTGCAGCAATATGTGCATGGCTTGGATTTAACTGAAGTGGAGTTGGCTCCATGCCCAGCATTGGTGACAGTAAGCGCAAAATTTAAAACCGTGTGGTCAAGTTCTTCCTGAACAAGCTGCACTATACATACTGGGGGAACCTGCACTACAGCGAAAACCGCAATATCATGCAAGAGTTGCTGTATACTTGGCTGCTGAAACAGTGGTTACCTCTGCTACTATTAAAAGAAAGAGCACGGTCGTTTGCGACCGTGCTCTTTCAGCATCGCTTGCGATGCGAAGTCACAAATAAAATCCGTGTTAAATGGGTTGGGAGAAACATCCCCCCGATAGTCTATTTATAAGCTCCTACTGCAGCAGGAGCTTATAAATCTTTGCTCGAGCGGGTATCGCCGTACATTGCTTGCAAAACATTGAAACTTGGGGGATTGTAATTTAAATCTCACCCACTATCCGATGTTTATGCGCGCAGAAAGCTCAAACACAAAGGCGGTGGTTGACACTTGGACATCTCCTCCATATTTCTCAACACACTTTTTTATGTTTTTTAAACCATATCCATGCCCCTTTTCCCGCTTGCGCGCATGATATGCTTCCGGAAACGGGTTGCGGATTTGGAAAAACAGGATATCGTGAAATTTCTTCATCTGCAGGTGAACATATCTTTCGGGCGGAGGAAGCAGCGCACAGGCAGCAATTGCGTTATCCAGAGCATTTCCAAGTAATATATAGGCATCGACTGCCGTGATTCCCAAATTTGGCGGAATACTTACATCAAAAGAAAACGAGATCTCATCTGTAGCCATTTTCAGCCGATACTCATTTAAAATGATGCTGATAACGGAATTGCCGACATCCGTCACCTGACCGAGCTCGCCAAACAATTCTTCGGCATCTTGAAGTGTCCGAGATGCTTGCTGCAAATCGTTCACATCGATCAGAGCGTGCATTGCCAGCAAGTATTTGTTGATTTCGTGGAACAGCGCACGAATTTCATTTTGCTCACTGCGCAGCTGCTCATAATACTGTTCCTGCATGATATAGTGCTGTTCTTCTAACTCCAACTCCATTTTCTCATCTGATACTGCTTTCGCTTGTTCTGCATAAAACACCAACAATATATTCATATATATCAAACCGATTGAGGCCAGCAGGAATGGAATCGGAAACAGATTATCACCATTTTGAGCAATACGGCAAAAATAACAGCCTAAAATGATACTTATTATACATCCCGGCACAATTACCAATATAAATGGCAAGGTGATAACCGAACGCCCTCTATTAACAATGGAAATAATAATCAGGACAAGTGTAAATGTCATTGCATGAGACGCAATACTCCAAATCACCCTGGGCAGTCCAGCAACAAGCAGCTGAGAACTATCGAGCTGAAACATGTTAAGCAGAAGGTACATTAAAACGTCAGTCAAAACGAAAACTGCACAAAATAAGGCACTGTAAAAAACCGCTTGTATAACCGTTGATGTAAAAAGACGCCACCCTAAGATGAAAACTCCGACACCGAAGAATGTAAGCCTTATGTAAGATGCGTCAGGTATGAAAGAAAGCGCCGAAGCTGCTGCACCAAACAAAAAGTAGCTCGAAAGCCACAACCACAGTGGAAGCGCTTTCTTAACAAACAGCCCCTGCAAATATAAATGAATAATAGCAATTTCTATTAGGACAATTAATAATTCGGAAGCAATGTACATCTGCTTACCTCCCAAGAAAGCCAAAAAACATTTGGTTAAATTCCTGCTGCTTTCTCCTACTGATCGGCAATCTGACACCGTTGTCCATTAGGAGGTCTGTGGACGTTGCGGATTTTATATGTTCTAAATTGACCAAAATACTTTTATGGGGCATCGCAAAATAACCTTTGGGCAGTCCAGCAATGATCTCCTTTAGAGTACTGCGGAATCTATATTCATTATTTGCATCATGCACTATGGCATAATGTCCAAACATTTCTATGTACTGAACGTCATTGATCGGCAAAACAATCATTGTATTTCTAACTACAAAGGAGACCCGATGGGCTTTCACTTCTCGAATTGCAGAGTCCATTGCTTCATAAAAGTCAGCTTTTATCAATGGCTTCTGCAAATAACGCAATGCGATACCATATCCCTTCAAAGAATATGCGCTGCTTTTTGTCGTAAAAATAATGACTGGCGGTCTCTCTAGGGCTATTAGCTCCTTTGCCACATCAAATCCCGTTGGAGGCTCCATCTCAATATCCAACAAGGCAATATCGAAAGCCGCATTTTTTGCTTCTGCTAAAAGGTCTGCTGCCCGTACATATGTTGAAATGTGCATTTGCTGCCCAGCATCATACTCTTGAGCCAACTGAAGCACTGCAATCAAATCTGCAACCTCGTCGTCACATATTCCAATACGGATCTTGTCCAAAGCAAATCACCCCCATATTCAATTCAGGCTTATATGTTTATCCGATAGTAGTAGACTTTTATACATTGTGAAGATTACCGCTGATTAATGAGAGCACATACGTTTTGTGTAGACAGGCTCAAATGCGCCATACGGAGTTAAAGCCCTTACAAACGCACCAGACAAATAAATCCAAAACATGCGTTTGTCTTGCTTGAACACATTTGAACTCTATCAAAGCTGTAAAGCACCTGTACGCTTACAATAGCCATCGTATTAGTCGGTATAAACATATCAACAGCGGCGTTTTTACGCCTCCAAAAAGCATGGCATCGAAAGAAAAAAATCAAGATGAATGGTTTCAGACGATATTATATCGTACTCTCTCTGCTTTTTCAACGCAGTATACTGCCGTTCACGCCACAGAAGCTACCTGTTGTGCCTAAGCTCTTGCTGCATGCTGGCAGCAAGAGTATAATTATTACAAGGAAAAATCAAGCTATGTTGGCATCGGACAAAATTCGCTAATGGCACTTTCGTGAATTAGCTTCCGCATATAAATAACGACGACTGGCCATCGTTTGTTATATATAATGCCCAGCAGATACGTAATAGTAGCTACAACGTATATGTTTTAATCATGCTCGCCAATTGAAGCAGACTTCAATAAAAGACTCAGCAATCAGCCATATCACAATATTGAAGAAATGTTTCAAACAAAAGGAAGTCGTAATGAAAAAAATAATATCAATCTTTCTGACCCTTTGTATGATCGTGTGCATTCCCATTTCAGCCAGCGCAGGAGTACGATTGGGTAATACATATAAGATTTCGTCTAATTATGCATCTGGTAGTTACTGTTTCCGCGCTAAATTCACATGCTATAAAGTTGTTGAAGAGGTTATTACCTCTACTGCTTCCAGTGAAACCGTAAATTGGACTAAGACCATTACGTCTGCTCCCAAAAACACCACTGGCACTATTGTTATTTATAAAGTATAATTAATCCCTATTCGATCTCTCAATGCGATAAAATGGTTAAACTGACGGGAATTTAGTCCCGTCAGTTTAACGCAAAACCGGGAGGCTGGCAATATGAGAAAGCAAGTATTTGGGCTGTTTGCAGCGATTATGCTAATCATTGCTCTTGCAGCCTGTTCATCGCAGGAAACTGCGGGGAAAACTGCATCAAGCGATTTGGTATTCCCTGAAATTCCGCAAAACTATTGGGGATTATTCGACAATAATTGCTTTATGATCTATGAACAGGGTTTTGTGTCAACAAACAGCATTAACTTGACACTGCTGTCTGCATCACCACTGGAACAAAGCGATGTTGATGTCAGCACATCAACAGGCGGGGACATGATCTATTATCTTGACCCTTATGACGGAGATACCGGTAAATGCGTTATATACGAAGATATATTTCTTTTATATCAGGGAGTCTCTGCTGACGAGCTTTTGAAGTATACAGCAGGATCGCTTTCAGCTGAACGCAAAGCAGAAATTGACGGCATGCGCAGCGCCTTTCGTAAACTGGATGAGAGCAAAAAGCCTGTGCTCTATCGATATGTGCTGGCACTTTGCGTTCCCATTGAGACTGTGGATGGCGATGCCGTTTTGGATGCTCTGTCAGTGACTGTAAAGGGTGAAACACGGACATATCAGCTCGGAACGCTCTGCGGCAAGACATCCGAAGCAGGGGAGTACGCCGGTGATCCCAACTTCAGTCTGAATTGTGACGATAATGTCGCTTATTTCGGCTTCAGTACAGATATCAGCAGCGACGGCAGCATAATGTTGGACAACATAAAATATACCGCCGCCAACGATGTTCGTATCACAGGAATTCGGTTTTACGGTACTGAGGATGTGAAGATTCAAAGCGTATCTGTCGTCCAGTCCGCAGCTGACGGCGCAGTGATCGATACAGAGTGGGATACAGTGCAACCAATTGAGCTGGAGGCCGGTGATCACGTCTGCCTGAACGTCCGGATCGCGGATCCATTTTTCGCAGGCTCTCTGGGCGGCTGGGATGCAAGATACCTTATGCTTGAGTATCAGTGCAGCGGCGAAACCTATGAGCTGGGCATTCCTTTCTATTTCGCCCAATCACTTCCGGACGCTTTTGCTTATATAGCGAATGAAGAAGGTATTGATGTTCTTTCTTACTACATTAGCTATATCAATGCAGTTGGGAAATGACAGCCGACTGAGGGAAATTCCATGTACATATTCAAGAAAGTTTTGACCAAAGCATTTTACTTTGTTTTGGTATGTCTGCTGCTTATGCCGGTAGGGATTCTGTATGTCATTTCTCAAAACGAACAACTCCAGTACCAAACCGAAGCAATTCCTGTGGTAGATGAACTTGCCTACGGTGATGTGGTACCCATAGTCCGACGTGATATTACTGAAACCATTACGATCAGCGGGACCATTGTCAGCGCGTCAGTTTTTTTCGCAGAGCTTAACGTCAGTGATCCATACAACCTCAGATTTCTTGTTGCCATTGGTGATGTGCTCCATCCAGGCGATGTGATTGCTTATGATGGAAGCAAAAAAATTTTATCCAATTGCCGTGGCGTTATCAAGGAAATCAATCTAGGGACTGCCCCCTATCTGCGAATGGATTCTCTGGATGATCTTGCTCTGGAATGCTATGTAAGCAGCACGCAGCGAGCTGTTTTGGAACGCGAATCGCTGAAATTAACAGATGAAAACGGAAGCCGGCTTACCGTGCTGAAGGTGGATGATATCTGCACGGACGAAAATCTGACCAGAGTGCTGATTAAATATGACACGGACGGTCTGCGATACGGTCAGACCTTCAGCGAATTAACTTTGACTACCGGAAAAGTATATACTCAGGCTCTCGTGGTAAATGCGGAATGCGTGTACCAAAAGGCAAACTCTGACTCTTATTTTCTGCGAACGGTAACTCAGGACGGACATTTTCTTTCCGAAGCCGAAGTGCAAATTGGATATACAGACGGAACCTATATCTGCATCAGCGGCGTAGAAGAGGGATCCTTCTGCGATTCTGGATACAAAACATTGGTGGAGAACTAATATGAGGGATCTTGATCTGAGGCTGTCCCATGTCCGCAAGTCCTATGACCGTCCTGTTTTGCAGGACATAAACCTTTGTGTTAGAAATGACAGCTATGTGACGATTCTCGGCTCCTCCGGCTCCGGCAAATCAACTCTTATGAATATTCTCGGGCTTGTGGAAAGCCATGACGGCGGCGAATACAGCTTTAACGGAACTCTGATCCGCGCAGGTGTGGACTACCCCAAGCTGCGGCTGCATGATATCGGCTTTATATTTCAGAGCTACAACCTCATCCCTACCCTGTCCTGTAAAGAGAATATCCTTCTACCGTGCATGTACGAGGACGGCGGGGACAGTCGGAATTTCGACAGACTGATCTCGCTTCTTAAAATTGAGCATCTGCTTTCTCAGCGGGTCGTTACCCTATCCGGCGGCGAAAAACAGCGTGTGGCCGTTGCACGGGCTCTGATCTTGGATCCGTGCCTGATTTTAGCGGATGAGCCCACTGGCAATCTTGATCCTGCAAACCGCGAGATCATCATCTCGCTGCTGCGCCATGAACATCAGCAAGGCAGGGGCATCATTTTAATTACCCATGATGAGCAGACAGCCAAGGCAGCGGATACGGTACTGCGTTTGGAGGGAGGTTTTCTGCATGAGGCATGAATCTCATTTCCGACATGCCTGCAAAATGGTTCTGCGGAACTTTCGCAGCTACGCGATGCTCTCAATAACCATAGTATTTTCCTTTGCCATACTGCTCGGATATCTGATTTTTGCGGATTCAAGTATATATAACTCCTACAAGGAAATATTCGCCTCTCCTCGGGAAATCGTCATGGCTTACACATATGAAAACAGCGGCGAGATCAGCATTCTTGAAAAGCAGGTCAATGACCGGCTGCCCTCGACCTCCGGCTATAGATTTGTGGAAACTAACACCATTCTGAAGCAATACGACAGTGTTCGTGCCACAATTTCAATTCTCCCGAATAATGCCTCATTCGTATTTCGTGATATTAGCGATGAGAATATTCAAGAGAATTACACCACAAATGTAGATGTGATAATGGGCGAGGGTTTTCCGCTCAGCGGCAATAAAGCCATTATAAATGAAAGCTTTTTTCGCTCCGTCTCCTCCGACGGCAAACTGCCGATGAAGCTGTCAGTCCCTGTCAGTCTGGCTGACGGAGAGCATATGGTTTGGGAAACCGAGGTAGTGGGCGTGTGCGAGGATATCGGCGAGGGATCGCTGTACTACAATAAAGACGGGCATCTCGTCGGAGAGGCCAGAATTTATGTTTCCCAATCCATATTGAGCGGCTCGGACGCAACTGAGCTGCTCACTGCAAGGTCTGTTATACTGTTTAATTCCTCTCAGCCGGAGAAAATCGCGGCATATGCTCAGAAATTCGACCTTGTGCTGCACGCCGTGTGCCTTGCGCAAAACGCGGCCACGGAAAAGATACAGGCGCAGACTCAGGTCAAATTTCTTATTACGGTTGTCTTATACATACTGCTCAGCATCAACTTGTTCGGCTGCTTTTCCAACGCCTTGTCGGATCGACGGTTTGAGATCGGAGTAAAGCGGGCGATAGGTGCCTCTGCTTTTTCCGTTATAGGACAGTTTCTGCTGGAGAGCATTATAGTCATGCTGTGCAGCACCTTGCTTGCTGTGGCGATCACAGCGGATACTCTGGCAGTTTATAAGCTCTATCAGCATTTTGCATTGGGAAATACATGGACTGTATCCGCCTCGACCGGTTCCGTGCTGATGTTTGCCGTGTGCAGCCTCAGCCTTACTCTTGTGTTCAGCTTGTTCTTTGCGTATAGAGCAACAAAAGTGGAGATCGTGAAATACCTTAAAGCAGAATGATAGTGAACGTTGTTTTTCCGGGAGCCGCGCCATACCGAATAGCAGCTGTTGTGTGATAATTTCACTGTCATTTCAAGACTTTTTCACCTTTTGTGGCGCAAAATCATCCTCATTATGTCCATCGGCCAGATCAGGTGAATCTTTTATATGCTTAAATCACAAGTGATTATGGGGTTGTAAATATTATGTTTGTAAAGCTTTCATCCTTTTTTGTTAACCTCTTAATTTCATGCAGAACCATTGATGCATCTGAAGAGAATATTTACACTTATGGTTTTGAACTCTTGCTATCCAGTTTTGCAGGGATAGCCATACTGCATTTATCTTCTGCTTTGCTGGATGTTCCATTTTCCTGGACATTATATTTACTGGGTTTTGTTCAGTATCGTATAACTGGAGGAGGATACCATGCCACGTCCCACACACGTTGTTTGATTATTTTCTCTTTGGCCTATCTGATAGCCATCGCCATAAACAATCATGTTTATAAGTGTATGAATTACGGCGCTATTACCAGTGCATGTATGTTTGTGCTTTTCGTATTTGTTGCACCTGTTGAAGCGGCTAACAAAACGGTTTCCCTAAAACGTCAAAGGAAACTTCGTATAATCGGAATGGGTCTTGCTCTACTCAGCTTATTTTGGGGCATTATATTTGCAAGTTTTTGCGAGCCATCTAAAGCGCTTTCAATGTATTATACAGGAAGCTGTATTGCAGGCGTTTCCATAGTAGCGGGATTTATTTCAAACAAAATAAGGAGGTAAATAAATGAAAACTTTATTTCAGAGATTTGCACTTTGCGTATGCAAATCAGTATCAGCACTTGCCTTATTGGCTGCAATAAGCAGTGCAGGGAGCATGTGCTGGTTTATGACGTACCAGCCCGATGTGCCCAAAGAATTATTGACCAAATATCACTGACTTCCCTATTAGACCCTCCCCTCCAAAAGTTATATGTTATTGCAGCTTTCTGGTGGAGAAGGTGTTCTCCGACGCAGCGGGACACAAAATGGTCTACTGCCGAAAATGCAAGTCGGAGTACCCCATCAATCTGGGCTGCTTCCGCAGGATGAAAGAGAGACAGGCCGTCTGCCGCCTGCTTTCAGGAAAACCGAGGCAGAAACGATAAACTGAATACAAAAACCGACTTTTAATCGAGCAAGCGGAGAGAATCAGATTCGTTCTGAGGAGACTGCCAAGCGCCGTACAAAGTCAGACTGAACCGGTAAATGGGTTCGGTCTGCTTTGACGGCGCTTTTTTGCTGCCCGATTTCTTTGTACGGCGTTGAAAGTCCTTTCCCGGCTTGGCTCGGGAAAGGACTTTTTCCATGAAACGCCGCTTTGAACAGTACAACACCCATTACCCGTGAGCTCCGAATTTTTGATTTCACCCAAATTCAAAAACTCAAAGGAGATCACGGCATGAAAACATTAAAGGAGTTCGATTACGACCTTTGGGCAATCGAGGAAAACGGAAGAAAGAGATATTTCGCCAGAATCAAGGCCACCGGCGAGGAAACGGAGGTCAGCCTTGAGGTGATGCGGCTGCTGCTCCGTCAGGAAAAGCAGATGCGCCGGGAGTATGCAAAACAGCAGACCATCGGGCCGGTTCTGAGCCTTGACGCCATCTGCAACAGAGGGGATATGAACGAGTCCGTGTGGCTGATGGATACACGGCAGAGCATCGACTCGGATCTTCTCACTGCAGAGCTCGTGGATGCATTCTGCAAAACGCTGACTGACAACCAGCGTTCAATCTTTTGGGATTGCCTCGTTGAGGGGAAGAGCCAGTCTGCATATGCCGCTGAGCACGCTATCAGCGTCCCTACAGTCAACAAACAAATTCGCGCTATCCGGAAAAAAGCAAAAATATATTTTTTCTAATGGCTAATATCTCTCAAAAAAATGTCCATTGAAAAATGAGAGGACAAATATCACAACAAGTGATATGGAGACTTAGTCTTATCAGAGCCGCAAGGTTAAGTGTACCTTGACAACCGAATACCCATTCATCAAGCACATTCCTATTGCCATTGCGAAAGCATGAGCCACATTAGCGACTGCGCCACGATCCGCACTGCGGGGAGCGATATACAGTCGGCTATCACGGGCAGGTGGCTCCCGCCCCGGCGACAACCGGCAATAGGGCTAACGATACTCCCGTCCAGCCACAGTCCGAGCGTGATAAGCGGTAAAAAGGGTTCCCGGAAAGCCAATTTGGCTTTCTGGGAGGAGGAGAAGCTACGGAATGATCGAGCTTTGCCGCTTGCGGCGAAGCGAGAGATATGAAGTCAGCTTCGACGACGTGAAGCCGTCGCAGGCAATGGGGGCGGTCATGAGAGAACCTCGTGAGGGTGCCATGCCACCCCACAAAGTCTGATGACTTTGCGGGGACCCCGACACCCGTGGAGCCGACAGCCATCGGCCGCTTGATGACTTCCCAATAGAAAATCGGGGTGTCGAGGACAAATAGATTTTCTTCAAAATACCACGGTCAAGCGACGGGACGGGTCAGACGAAACAGAGAATGTTTTATCTCTCACCGACCTTAATTCTGTTCTGCCGCTTGACCTCTACATAGGCGGGAACGCCTAAATACACAAAGGAGGTTATCACAGAATGAACCACACATATTTGCGCGGCGATATGTATTACGCCGATCTGGGTAGGGGTATCGGCTCTGAGCAGGAGGGCTATCGCCTCGTCGTAATCATCCAAAACAATGTTGGAAACAGGCACAGCCCCACGGTCATTATCGCTTCCATCACAAGTCAAACCGGCATGAAATCCAAGCTCCCCACCCACTACTACATCGATGCCGAGGACGGCTTGGAACTGCCCTCCATCGTCCTGCTGGAACAACTGCGTACCGTAGATAAGCGTCGCTTGGGCAACTTCATCGGGCATCTGTCTGAAAAGCATATTTGCGGCATCAACCATGCGCTGACGGTCAGCATCGGTCTGATCTAGAGCGTTCCGAAAAAACTGATCCTCTGCCTTTGCAGCACCTGCGCCGATAATTTCTACGGCATGGGTGCTTATTATTTGCGCAGGATCGACCCGCACCAAACGGCAAAAGACACCTGCACCTACTGCAACAGCCGAAAAGGCTTCGACTATTAACTGATTCAAAAAAGCAAGTAGGAGGAAAACGATGACGCAAAAAATCAAAATTGAAAAGGATAAAACCCATGTCGCCGTACTTCTGATAGAAATCCTCTTTGAAAAAGGGCTTGTGAACCGCCAAACCTATATCAATGCGAAAAAGCACACGGATTCGCACATTTCACATTCAGCCCTTCCGGCAATAAAATAAAGATATCAAACCAAGGAGGTATGTTTATGTATCAGACAAATACGGTGTTTCAGATTCCAAACACTTTCGTTTTGGATCGGAACAGAGAGCGCAAGGCCGTTTTCTATGGGCGTGTATCCACGGAGCACGAGGCGCAGTTGGCGGCTTTGGAAAACCAAATGCAATGGTACGAAGATCAAGCAAAATACCACCCGAACTGGACGGTGCTTGATAAATATATTGACGAGGGCATCACGGGCACGCAGGCAAAAAAGCGTCCCGCATTTATGCAAATGATCGAGGACGCAAAACAAGGTGATTTTGATCTGATCGTCACCCGTGAAGTTTGCCGCTTTGCCCGCAATACGGTTGATACGCTCGTTATGACACGAGAATTAAAGAACTACGGCGTAGAGGTCTATTTCGTCGAGGATAATATCTGGACGATGGACGGCGATGGTGAGCTGCGGCTGACGATCATGGCGACCCTTGCCCAAGAGGAAAGCCGTAAAATTTCCGAGCGTGTCCGTGCCGGGCAAAAAATCAGCCGTGATAACGGCGTGCTGTACGGCAGCGGCAATATCATCGGCTATGACCGTGTAAACGGGACTTATGTTATCAACGAAGATCAGGCAGAAACCGTCCGAATGATTTTCGACCTCTATTTGGAAGGGCTGGGCGAAACAAAAATCTGCAAAGAGCTTTGCCGCCGACAGTGGAAAGACGGTCACGGCAATGTAAGCTGGAGTGTTTCAAAAATCAGCCGCATTTTGAAAAATGCAACCTACATGGGGTATAAATGCTATCTGAAATCATTCAGCAACAACTACTTGGAGCAGAAACGCATCAAAAATCTTGATGAAAGCACCTATCTCTATGTAAAGGGCGATTTTGAACCGATTATCCCTGAAGAAGTCTTTAAGCGATGTGAGGAAATCCGAAAAACCCGCACGACAAAAATGATCGTCAACAAAGGCGAGCGCACCTACGGTAAGCGGGCATCCCAAGATGTTTGGCTGCGAAAGCTCCGCTGCTCCTGCGGTTCAACTTTCCGAAAAAACAAGTGGCGCACCAATCAGCGCGGCGATACGGTTTACGGCTATCAGTGCTACAACCAAGTCAATAACGGCAGCAAAGGCTTTCGGGAGAAAAACGGTTTAGATACGGATGGCTACTGCGATATTCGCATGATTGGCGACTGGAAGCTCGACCTTATGGCAAAGAAAATATTTGAGGTCATTTGGACGGGCAGAAAAGAGGATGCAAAACTGGCATATAAACTGCTCCGTGAGTGCTATCAAGCGGATGCAAGCAGAAATAAGGCCACGATTGCCGCCATACAAGGAAAAATCAGCCGGGTAACGGGACGAATGGAAAATCTGATCGCCATGCGTGCAGACGGCGAGATTTCTAAAGAGCAATTTCAAACCTTGCGGCAAAAAGCCGAAACTGAGCTTGCAGCCTTGAATGAAGAGCTTGGCAGATTAAATTCCGCATTTGATGATGAAACGGATACCCTTGATATGACGGCAATCGAAGCTGCCCTCGATTCCATGCTCGACTTTTCCGGTCCATCCATCGACAGCAATATAATTGAAAAATTCGTGTGCCGCATTACTCCCGTTGATAACGGTCATTACCGTTGGGATCTGAACTTCGCACCGAATAAAAAGCAAGCCATTATCGGCGCTATTGAGGGAAGAAAAGGAAAAGCCAGCGTGGAGATAAAAGAATACGGTGAGGATGACGAGCATCCTCACCGTACATACGATAGGTCTATTCAGTTTTCCACTGACGGGACGATAGCCTACTTTTGTTTGATGGCAGCCTGTGCGGCAGCGAGGCGTGCGATGGGAACGCGGAAGGGGCTGCAGGAGACGTAGTCGAGGCCGACCTTGTGGCAGAATTCCACAGAGGAGGGATCGCCGCCGTGCTCGCCGCAAATGCCCAGGTGCAGATCGGGACGGGTTGCACGGCCGAGCTGGCATGCCATCTTGACGAGCTTGCCTACGCCGACCTGGTCGAGCTTTGCAAACGGATCGTTCTCATAGATCTTCTTATCGTAGTAAGCGCCGAGGAACTTTCCTGCGTCGTCACGGCTGAAGCCGAAGGTCATCTGAGTCAGGTCGTTGGTGCCGAAGGAGAAGAACTCTGCTTCCTTGGCGATCTCGTCCGCGGTCAGAGCCGCTCTGGGGATCTCGATCATGGTACCGACAAGGTACTTCATATCAAGGCCGCTTGCTGTGATCAGCTCGTCGGCATTCTTGACAACAACGTCCTTTACGTACTTGAGCTCCTTGACCTCGCCGACCAGCGGGATCATGATCTCGGGAACCATCTTCCAATCGGGATGGCGCTTCTGAACATTTATTGCAGCGCTGATGACAGCACGGGTCTGCATTGCAGCGATTTCGGGATAGGTGACAGCCAGACGGCAGCCGCGGTGGCCCATCATGGGGTTGAACTCATGCAGAGATGCGATGAGAGCCTTGATGGCCTCAACGGACTTATGCTGTGCCTTTGCCAGAGCCTCGATATCGGCTTCCTCGGTGGGAACGAACTCGTGGAGAGGAGGATCGAGGAAACGGATGGTTACCGGGCAGCCTTCCATTGCTTCATAGATGCCCTCGAAGTCGGCCTGCTGCATGGGCTCGAGCTTTGCAAGAGCCGCAACGCGCTCTTCAAGAGTGTCGGCGCAGATCATCTCGCGGAACGCGGCGATGCGGTCGCTGTCGAAGAACATGTGCTCGGTACGGGTAAGGCCGATGCCCTGTGCACCAAGCTCGCGAGCCTTGCGTGCATCGTACGGAGTATCTGCATTGGTGCGAACCTGGAGGCGGCGGTACTTGTCGGCCCATGCCATGATGCGGCCGAACTCGCCTGCGATGGAAGCATCAACGGTGGGGATGATGCCGTCGTAGATCTTACCGGTCGAGCCGTCGAGAGAGATGAAGTCGCCCTCGTGGAAGGTCTTGCCGGCGAGGGTGAACTGCTTGTTCTCCTCGTCCATCTTAATGTCGCCGCAGCCGGAGACACAGCACTTGCCCATGCCGCGAGCAACAACGGCAGCGTGGCTGGTCATGCCGCCGCGAACGGTCAGAATACCCTGTGCGGCCTTCATGCCCTCGATATCCTCGGGAGAGGTCTCGAGACGGACGAGAACGACCTTTTCGCCGCGCTCGTTCCATGCCTTTGCTTCCTCAGCGGTGAAAACGACCTTGCCGCATGCAGCGCCGGGGGATGCACCAAGGCCCTTGCCCATCGGAGTTGCAGCCTTAAGGGCGGCAGCATCAAACTGGGGGTGCAGCAGAGTGTCAAGGTTTCTGGGATCGATCATTGCAACGGCTTCTTTTTCGGTGATCATGCCCTCGTCAACGAGGTCGCATGCGATCTTGAGCGCGGCCTGTGCGGTGCGCTTGCCGTTACGGGTCTGGAGCATGTAGAGCTTGCCGTTTTCAACGGTGAACTCCATGTCCTGCATATCACGGTAGTGATTCTCAAGTGTCTTGCAGACGTTCTCGAACTGAGCAAATGCCTCGGGGAACTTCTCTGCCATCTGTGCAATGGGCATCGGGGTGCGAACGCCTGCAACGACGTCTTCGCCCTGTGCATTGGTAAGGAACTCGCCCATGAGCTTCTTCTCGCCGGTTGCGGGGTCGCGGGTGAATGCAACGCCGGTACCGCAGTCGTCGCCCATGTTGCCGAATGCCATCATCTGAACGTTGACAGCGGTGCCCCAGCTGTAGGGGATGTCGTTATCGCGGCGATAAACGTTTGCGCGGGGGTTATCCCAGCTGCGGAAAACTGCCTTGATAGCGCCCATAAGCTGCTCTTTCGGATCGGTCGGGAAGTCCTCGCCGATCTTTTCCTTATATTCTGCCTTGAACTTGCCTGCAAGTTCCTTAAGGTCGTCTGCGGTGAGCTCAACGTCCTGAGTTACGCCGCGTGCTTCCTTCATTTCATCAATGAGCTGTTCGAAGTATTTTTTGCCGACCTCCATAACAACGTCGGAGTACATCTGGATGAAGCGGCGGTAGCAGTCCCATGCCCAACGGGGATTATTGGACTTCTTAGCCATGACTTCAACGACCTGCTCGTTCAGGCCGAGGTTGAGGATGGTGTCCATCATGCCGGGCATGGATGCACGTGCGCCGGAGCGGACAGATACGAGGAGAGGATTTTCAAGGTCGCCGAACTTCTTTCCGGTGATGCCTTCCATCTTCACTACGTACTCCATGATCTCTGCCATGATCTCATCATTGATCTTCTGGCCGTCTTCATAGTACTGCGTGCATGCCTCGGTGGTAATGGTGAAGCCCTGGGGTACGGGCAGACCGATGTTGGTCATTTCCGCCAGGTTTGCGCCCTTGCCGCCGAGAAGCTCACGCATTTTTGCGTTGCCTTCGGAGAACAGATAAACATACTTCTTGCTCATTGGGTAATCATCCTTTCTATGCTTACGCGCGCAAAAGCGCGCGTTTTTTACTTTTTAAGTCTTGCCTCGAGGTCGTCGAGTTCCTGTGCAAGCTTTTTGGGCAGCTTATCGCCGAACTGTGCGTAATACTCGCGGATGCCCTTGCATTCCTCAAGCCACAGCTCCTTATCGACTCCGAGGATATCCTTAACGGTGTCGAGAGTGACATCAACGCCTTCGAGGTTGATGTCTTCAGGCTTGGGCTCATAGCCAAGCTCGGTCTCGACTGCGTCCTTTTCGCCGAAGCAGCGGCCGAGTATCCACTCGACAACACGCAGGTTGTCGCCGAATCCGGGCCACTCGAAATTGCCCTCGTCATCGGTACGGAACCAGTTGACGTTGAAAATCTTTGGGGGATTGGTGAGCTTTGCGCCCATGTCGAGCCAATGCTGCCAGTAGTCGCCCATATTGTAGCCGCAGAACGGACGCATCGCCATAGGATCGCGCCTTACAACGCCGACCTTGCCGGTTGCAGCTGCGGTGGTCTCGCTTGCCATGATGGAGCCGACGAACACGCCGTGATCCCAGTCGCGGGACTGATAGACCAGAGGAGCGGTCTTTGCGCGGCGGCCGCCGAAGATGATGGCGGAGATGGGAACGCCGGTCTTGCTTTCAAACTCGGGACTGATGCAGGGGCAGTTCACGGCCGGAGCGGTGAAACGGGAGTTGGGGTGTGCGCCCTTGCTGCCGTCGGTGCAGTCCCACTTTTCGCCCTTCCAGTTTTCCGCGTTCTTGGGAGGATTCTTGTCCATGCCTTCCCACCACACGGTGTTGTCGTCAAGATTGTGAACAACGTTGGTGAAGATGGTGTTCTTCTTGGTTGCGGCAAGAGCGTTGGGATTGGACTTTGCGCTGGTGCCGGGTGCAACGCCGAAGAAGCCGTTTTCGGGGTTTACTGCCCACAGTCTGCCGTCGGGACCGATGCGCAGCCATGCGATATCGTCGCCGACCGTCCAGCACTTCCAGCCCTTTTCACGGTAGGCCTCGGGGGGGATGAGCATTGCGAGGTTCGTTTTGCCGCATGCAGACGGGAATGCGCCGCAAACATAACGAATCTCACCCTGCGGGTTTTCAACGCCGAGGATGAGCATATGCTCTGCCATCCATTCCTCTTTCCTGCCGAGGGTGGAGGCTATGCGCAGTGCAAAGCACTTTTTGCCGAGCAGAACGTTTCCGCCGTAGCCGGAGTTGACGGACATGATGGTGTTGTCCTCCGGGAAGTGGACGATGTATCTCTTCTCGGGGTCGAGCTGAGCCTTGGAATGCAGGCCCTTGATATAGTCGTCACTGTCGCCGATAGCATCGAGCACCTTGGTGCCGATACGGGTCATGATTGCCATTGAAACGACAACATAGATGCTGTCGGTCAGCTCGATGCCGTACTTGGCAAAATCAGAGCCGATAACACCCATCGAATAGGGGATAACATACATTGTGCGCCCCTTCATCGAACCGTCGAATATCTCGTACAGCTTTTTGTACATCTCCTGAGGATCCATCCAGTTGTTGGTCGGACCTGCATCCTCCTGACGCTTGGAGCAGATAAAGGTGCGATCTTCGACGCGCGCAACGTCGTTTACGTCCGAACGGTGAAGGTAGCATCCGGGGAGCTTCTCTTCGTTGAGCTTAATAAGCTCGCCTGTGCCCATAGCCTCGGCTCTCAGCTGCTCGAGCTGCTCTTCAGAGCCGTCGATCCAAACGATCTTTTCAGGCTTCGTAAGTGCGGCCATTTCGTCGACCCACTTGAGAATGTGGACATTATCGGTCAGTTTCATGATCTTTTCCTCCATATTTTCATAAAAATTATTACCAATAACACCTTAATTAAGACTACCATCTTTGATAGTTCTTAATCAATGCATTTTGCTTACAAAAATTAATCTAAAACAGCGCAAAAAGCATCCGCGATTTTTGCAAATTCACCAATTGAAAGTACTTCTCCGCGCACTTTTGGGTCAAAACCACTATCTGTAAGGCATTTTTCGACGGTTTCCTTGCTCATTTCGCCAAATCCTGCACTTAAAGCGTTCAGCAAAGTCTTGCGCCGCTGAGCAAATGCAGCCTTTACGACGCGCATAAACATCGCCTCGCTTTTGACCTCTGCCGGCGGCTCGGATCTCCGCGTAAGACGTATTACGCTCGAGGTCACCTTGGGCTGCGGAATGAAGCAGCCAGGCTGCACATCGAAAAGAAGCTCGGGCTGCGCAAACCAGTTTACGAACACCGTGAACGCTCCGTAATCGCCCGTTCCGGGCTTTGCGCATATTCTGCGTGCCACTTCACGCTGGATCATAACGGTGACGGAGTCAAAGCAGCCGATCTCCAGAAGCTTTGATATCACAGGTCCCGTCACATTATACGGCAGATTTGCGCACACAACGTGTCGCATTCCCGGCATTTTTTCATCCAAAAGCGAAGGAATATCGACCTTGAGCACATCATCGAAAACTATCTCGACATTTTCACAGCCTCCGAGAGTCTCCCGAAGCACCGGTTTGAGTGCCTTGTCAAGCTCGACGGAAACGACCTTGCCTGCGCGCATTGAAAGCTGCTCGGTGAGGCAGCCTATGCCTGGGCCGATCTCCAAAACGCCGGTGTCTTTGTCAATTCCGGCGGAATCGGCGATATCCTCCGGCACCCACGCGGCGGTCAGAAAATTCTGCCCCATGGATTTTGAAAACCGGAAGCCGTGCCGCGCAAGCAGCGCTTTTATATCGTTTATGTTCGTAAGATCCATCATTTTCTCCGTCAAAGCAGTTTTTCAAAGCACTGGCGCGCCGGGTCGTGCCCAGGCTCGGCCGAGCAGAGCATGTTTCCGCGATAGACAAAGCCGCTTGCGCGCAGAAGCTGCTGCATGGCCTTGTTTTTTCTGTGCGTATCGGTGCGTATAGACTCAGCCCCCAGACCTCTTGAACCCCATTCAAGAGCTTCCATGAGCTTTTGGCTCATTCCCGTTCCGCGGAATTCGGCGGCCACCGCCGCGCGGTGCAGCGTGCAGTATTTGCCCTCGCCGTGCCAGCGGCCGTCGGTTATGCCGTCGTAGTCCGGCTCAGGCTCCTCGCCGAGACAGAAAAAGCCTGCGATCGATCCGCCGTAGATCATAACAAAGCATCTTCCGGCGTTTATATCCGGCAGGAAGTTTTCCTCGGCCGGATACTCGCCCTGCCACTGATCTATCCTGTGCTTTTTGAGGTAATTGCGCGCCTGACGCACGATGAGCATTATCTCATCCATATCCTCCGGCACGGCCTTGCGGCACTCCACGGGCTTTGTAAGCTTCATACGGCTGCGCTCTTTTTTGATCTCCTCAACAAGCTTCAAGTCGGTTTTATCCGTCAGCTCAAGCTTTGCAAACATATCCGGGCGCTTGTCCATCGTGCGCTCAAGGCTTTTCTTACGCCGCCAGCGCGCAACGGCGGCGTGGTCGCCGCCCAGGAGCACCTTCGGCACTTCCCTGCCCTCCCAGACCTCGGGGCGCGTATACTGCGGATATTCGAGCACTCCGTCCCAGTGGCTTTCGCCGGTGAAGCACTCCTCATCGGCAAGAACGCCCGGCACGAGGCGGCACACGGAGTCGGCAACCGCCATCGCGGCAAGCTCGCCGCCGGTGAGCACGAAATCGCCCAGCGATATCTCCTCATCGACGCACTGCTCGATAAAGCGCTCGTCTATGCCCTCATAATGGCCGCACACGAGCACGAGATGGTCATAGTCGTTTTTAAGTCTCCTTGCCGTCGCCTGATCGTATGGCTTGCCCTGCGGCGACATGTAGATAACACGGCTACGCTTGCCCTGTGCAGTTGACATAATATCATCAAGGCAGGACTTGAGCGGCTGCGCCATCATAACGCAGCCCCAGCCGCCGCCATACGGATAGTCGTCTACCTGGCACTGCTTATTTTCCGTATAATCGCGTATCTGCACGCAATTTATCTCGATTATCCCCTTTTTCGCCGCCCGTCCGAGGATGCTTTCATGCATTATCGCATTCATCGTATCCGGGAACAGCGTCATTATATCTATTCTCATTCCGGGGAAGCTCTCCTTATCGTCAGTTAACATAATATATTACATGCCCTCTATCAGGCGCACGGTTATTATCCCGTTTTCGGCATCGGTTTTGAGCACGAATTCCGGGACTGCCGGGATCATGTGCTCTGTTTCGCCGCGAACGATGTAAACAGACGACGCCGGCGTTTCGAGGATATCCTCAAGCGTGCCGACAAGCTCGCCGTTTTCGGTCTCGACGCGCGAGCCGATGATATCGCACAGGAAGTATTCGCCCTTTTTGAGCTTTGCATCCGCGCGGTCGATGTAAACGGTCTTATTCTTCAGGCTCATGGCCGCGTTTATGTCCTCCACGCCCTCAAGCATGGCGATAAGAAAGCCCTTATGCTCGCGCGATGAGAGGAGCCTGACCGGCTTTGAGTCGATATATAAAGTCTTAAAACGGCGCATGAACTCCGGACTGTCAAGCCATACCTGGATCTTGACCTCGCCGCGCACGCCGTGTGTATTAACGATCTTGCCCGCTTCGATATACTGCTGCTTTTCCATGTGAAAACCTCCATAGTTGGTCAGTATATAATTTACCACAAAGGACGCGGTTTAACAAGAAAAAGCTGCATTTCGTATAAGCAGCCGCTGAGCCCGTTGTGTCTCTATTGATTAGATTGGCAAAGAAATACCGGCGTTTTTTCAAAACGCCGGTATCGGGGTTATATACGGTTTACTGTTTTTGGGGAGGAGTATTCAGCAGGCTTGCGACAATTCCGATAACATTGAATGCAATTATCATAATAAAGCCCGATGTATAGCTGCCGCTGGCATCGAAAAGATATCCGGCAAGCGTCGGGGATATCGAAGAGCATATGGTGATTATGGGGAACAGCGTTCCAAACAGTCTGCTGTAAATTTTCGCTCCAAAATAGCTTGAGAATACGACCGGCATGCACACGAAGGAGGCGCCGAAACCGATTCCGGTGCAAACAGCATAGAGCACCATGCCGACCACTCCAGTTGCTGTCATCAAAAATACGGATCCCAAAAGGAGTACAACAAGAGATCCCGCCCAAACGAAGCGTGCGGGCATACGGTTGCACAGCTCGCCGCCCAAAAGACGTCCGGCTATGCTCGTCGCTGTAATAAGGCTTATGGAGAATGCCGCAGTTGCTGCGGATATCCCGTGGTCTCCAAGGCATGCAATTCCATGGCTGATAAGCATCATGTACGGAATATAAAGTCCTATTGCCGCAAGCAGTGTCAGCCAGCACTTTGAGTTCTTAAGCGCTTCCTTTACCGTCCATTCGTCCTTGGTACTATACGGTATATACGAGACTGCTTTTTTGTTGGACTTAGTCTCTTTCTCTTCGCTAAACGACGTACCGTCGGGAATCTGCCCTATATCGGCAGGCTTGTTTTTGACCATTATAAGGTCTATGAGAAGCGCTATCAAGGCCGCCGCTGCCACTACGAGCCAGCAGTTATTCCACTTACCGGTGCCTGACAGAACTTTTGTCAGCAGAGGAGCCGCAACAAAACCGCCGAATCCGGAGGCAGTCAGCGTAATTGCCATCGCACGAGAGCGTTTTCTGTCAAACCACTGAGTAACTGTGGTTTGAACCGGAACAACAGTTCCGAAGCCGACGCCTACACCGGCTATAACACCGAACGTCAGCAGGAATAGCCACTGCGACTTGACCACATATCCCATCATTATTGCCGAGACCAAAATCAGTATTGATCCCAACGCTATACTGAATCTGGCACCTTTTTTCTGAATAGTGTAGCCAATTATAGGTCCGGGCAATCCCTGAAAAAGATTGAAGAGAGAGAAAGCTAATCCGAGTATTGTTCTTTTAAAGCCCATTTCATCAGCCATAAAGGTGTTCACCGTCTGACCTCCGTACATCGGGAAGCCGACATTCAGGAAATAAATTATCCACAGTGAAACAACTATAGTCCAGCCGTAAAAGCGCTTTTTCTCGGATGTATTATTAATCATAAAATAAAACTCCTTTACAGTATCTGATATACCTCAATCGGTATATCGGAAGGACCGTTTATAAACGCAGAGAGGATTTTGCCATACGGTTTCATACCGATCTCCGACGCAACACGCAGCGTTTCAAAGCCATTTGCCTCAGCTTTATTTAAAACATCATATATATCCTCAACCTCATATGATACGGCAAATATCCCCGCATTCTCCGGTTTTGCGGTATCACACATGGGTTTTCCCTTGAGGGAGTATTCGAGGCATTCGGTTATGGGGGTATTGCCTCCGGAAAACATCAGCATTCTTGTATGCGTTCCCTTCGGCACAGACACGATCTCGTCAACGAGGCCGTCAGGCAGTACCTGATCAAATATCTTTTTCATGCCGAGCGTGTCCGAATAAAAGCGTGTTGCCTCATCTCCATCTTTTACGGTAATCGCACAATCAGTGAAAATTGAAAATCTGCCGTCAAATACGGGGATAGGCTCGCGCAGGCGCTCAATTAACGCCATTGGCATTGAATCCGGGCCCTTCAGCACAGCCTCAAGAACATCAAGCCCTATCCAATCTGCAACATACCTTGTCGGCGGGCAATAATAATCGAAGCCAAGGTTTGCGAAGCGTTCTTTTTCTTTTGTATTGTCTTTCGTTCTGAATGCAACATCGTAATATCCGTAATCCCAGCTTGGGCGGCCGTCTCTGCTGCACTTTCCTGTTTTTGCTGAAAACTCTATCAGCTGAAGAAGCGTCGGCTGCTCTTTATTCTTAAGCATGACATAACTTGCCTCGCAGTTTTCCAACCCGTACATAATTTGAACGTCATCTTTATTCATCGTTCCGGAGCACACCTTTTCCAGCTCCATCTCTTCAACGAAGAACGACGTACTTTTGTTGAGATCGGTCACGCTTACGCAAATACGTTTAATTCCATTGTCGGTCATATTGCACCTCTTTCTATTATGCATCGACCGCAAAAAAGCGGCCGATGCATATTAAGTATCTGATCAGTCAATATAAACGTTCTTATCTTCAAAGACCAGGGAATCAAAGTCGGGAACAAGGTATTCCTTCATAGCTCTTTCAAGCGCTCTGCCTTCGGTTCCGACATATCCCTCAGGATCGCGCAGGAAGCCGAGGATTGCCTCTGCAAACTCAAAAGGATAGTCGAGGAAGCCCATTATGCCGGCCCCTTCTACGATCTTGATCTTGTTTATCTTCGAGCCGAGCTCATCGGCCGCTTCCTTGATAGTCTTGAACAGAGGAGGCTTCACGCAGTCTCTGTCGCCTACGAGCTGGAGGGACGGCTGCGTTACCTTGGGGAGAACGCGCTCAAGGTCAAAGGTAAGCAGCGCATTTATCATATCTCTGCCGCCTTTATCATAGTGAAGAAGATTTGCTATTGCTGCACGCTGGATATACTCGAACTTACTGTCGGTATTCTCGCGATACTGCTCAGTCCAATAAGCCACCATATGCGAACCATCCTCTTTGCGCTGAAGCAGACCAGACTCAAGGCCGATGAGGTCGCCGGGACGGAGACTCTTCGTATACGGCATTTTGTTGCCGCCAATCATGTCTCTTCTGGCCGCTTTCTCCTTGCGGAGGCTGTCTTCGTAGATTGCAAGGCCGCCGAAAATAAGCTTATCTACTCTGTCGGGATATCTTGCAGCAAGGTCTGCCATGATCAAAGAACCGGAATGCTGTCCGACAAAGCTTGCTTTCTTTATGCCAAGCGCATCCATAAAATCAACGAAGCTGTCGGTAAAGTCGGTGAATTCAAACCACTGGGGCGCTGCGGGAGAGAAACCGAAGCCGAGGGAATCGGGAGAGTATATCGTATACTCCTTCGCGAGCATGGGGATTACGCCCTCAAACTCAAAATTGTTCCACCAGCACTGATGGATAAGTATTACCGGATCACCGTGACCCATCCTCTCATAATACATTTGGGTGCCTGAACGCTTCAGATCTGCATATCCGCGTTTTACCTGATGAAGATTAGTTGCCATTGTAAACCTCCTAAGTTTTTATTTTATTATTCGTTATGTAATTATTCGGCCGGAATAATTAATTCAGATGTCAAGAGCGGCAAAGAAGCCGTCGTGTATTGCGGTAGTGATGGTATCGGGAGTCTGCGCATCGCCGATGATGCGAACCTCGTCGAAGCGCTCGCTGAGCATGTCGTAAAGCTTGTTGTCTGACTTTGTGCCGAAAGCGATGACGGCATCACCGCAGGCAAGAAGCTTCTTCTCACCGGTCTGCATATCTTCAATTTCAACGGCGCCGTCGGTGAAGCGGGATACCTTGTGCTGGCAGTATACAGGAACCTCAGCATCTGCGAGCTTCTTCATCATGACTATACGGGTCATAAGCTCTTCCTTGAGGATGAGGTCAGGCAGCATTTCCACTATGCTCACCTTATGGCCGCGTTCAAGCAGCTCCAGGGCAGTCTCGACGCCTACCTGGCCGCCGCCGCAGATAACAACATTGCCGCTTACCTCTGCCTTGTGCAGAAGCACGTCCTGAGCGATTTTAGCCTTCTCTATGCCCGGGATCGGCAGAACGAGAGGAGTGGCGCCGGTGGCAAGCAGAACATAGTCAGCGTTGAGGTCACCTACGTTAGATTCGGTCACGGGTGTGTTGAGCTTTATTTCAACGTTGTCCATACGCTCAAGCTGAACCTTGAAAAATTCGGGAACATGCTGTAAAATATCCTTGCAGGGAGAGCTGGACGCCATACGCAGCTGGCCGCCGCAGAGCCTGTCACTGGCTTCGTAGACAGTAACACTGTGGCCACGCTGTCCCGCAATATATGCTGCCTCCAGGCCGGCAGGACCTGCGCCTATTATCGCAACATTCTTCTTTACCTCCGCCTTGCCGACGCTACCCTTCGGGAAACGGCTTTCACGGCCGGCGATGGGGTTGAATGTGCAGCGCAGCGGCATCTGAGCAAATATGCGCTTGCCTATGCAGTAGTTGCAGTTGAGGCACTTGCGGATACCGTCAAGATCGCCCTTTTCTATCTTCTTAACAAAATTGGGCTCAACTATCCACTCGCGTGAGAGCGATACGAAGTCTGCCTGACCGCTTGCGATAACATTCTCGGCGACCTCTGCATCGAAAATTCTTCCCTGAGCAAAGACGGGAATGCTGACGACATCTTTAATTTCCTTTGCAAGGTAAGCGAGCGTAGCCTTGGGCTGATAAATGGTCGGGATCATCCACTCAACCGTCTCAAATACCGCAGCCTCGCAGTCGAGCGCCGCAACTCCGTCCTCTTCCATCCACTTTGCGAGTATCTTTGATTCCTCTATGCCGCGGCCGGCATCGCCAAGGAATTCGTCAACTGACCAGCGAACGATGATCGGAAAGTCCTTGCCGCATTTGGCCTGAATGTCGAGGATCAGCTCGTGCAGGAGGCGGTAGCGGTTTTCAAGTGAGCCGCCGTACTCGTCGGTACGGTTGTTGAACCACGGAGTGAGAAATTCGGAAATGAGATATCCTCCGATCGCATGTATGGTAACAGCGTCGAAGCCTGCACGCTTGCAGTTGAGGCAGCTGTAGCCGAAGCAGTCGATCATGGTCTTGATCTCCTCTTTGGTCAGCGGGCGAACAGGAGCGCCGACGAAGCGTGACTTCAAGGTTCCGGGAGCTACCCGAGTCTCATTGTATACTCCCTGACTTCCTTTATCGTACGGGAAACCGAGAGACTGTGCGCCGCCGCCGGTGGAGACGTTTATAGTGCACTTTGCACCTGCGCGGTGTATTGCCTCGGTGAGCTCCGCCATCATGGGAACATACATGTTGTCATCAACGCGAATCGAGCCGGGATACGGATCGATTTTATCTACCTTGGTCGCACCCTGTGCGGAATGGACGGTAATAAGTCCGCAGCCTCCGCGTGCGCGCTCAACATAGTAGTCAATGATCTTATCGGTGATCTCGCCGTCGCTTGACGCATAAAGCGTTTCGGTCGGCCCCATTACCACTCTGTTCTTCAGCTGAAGGTTGCCTATCTTGCCCGGAGCAAGAAGATGCGGGAACGGTTTGTTCTGTTTTTTCATGTCTTTCCTCCTGAGTGCTTATTTGTTCGTTGTTTAGATTGTATACTTATTTTATTATCTGTTTTTCGAAAAATCAATTGTTTAAACAGTACAAAGTTTTTGTATGTTTCTTGTGAAAAATGCGACAATAGAGTTTTTTTATTATCTTCTCTTGACCAACATCCAGCCAATGTGCTATTATTATAAGGTAATGCTGTCGCGCCGCCCAACACTGCAAACATGAGGTAGTATCTATGTCGCCAATGGAGTACACATATTTAAAGCAAGATTTAGATGGTAAGAATGAAGAGATACTTCTGTCTTTTCTTTTTTTAAGCTATGAAAGTCTTGGCAAAAAGTTTGAAGATTTCTTTAAAGCAAATTATCAACTTATGCCCAGCTATACGCACTTGTTGTGTTACCTCAAATACTATAGAATAATGTCCATGTCGCAGCTCGCATCTATTATGAACGTCAGCAGGCAAACAATGACCAAGATGATTGACTCTCTCAGCGAGAGTGGTATGGTCAAGCGCAGTTATAACGCAAAGGACAGAAGAGCCGTTTTTGTCGAGCCCACTGAATTCGCTTTAAAAATGATAGATACAGGTGAGCGCCGGTTTATAAGCCATATGCAAAATACAGTTGCAAAAATGTCGTCTTCAGATCAACGAGAGGTGCTTGATGCCATAAAGCTCGTATCAAAATTTCTTGCAAACCTTAAAATTGAAGAAGAGGCTCAGAATATGCCTTTATAACGAAAAGACCGCGTGAATCACGCGGTCTTTTCATATCATTTATTATATTTCTTAACGTTTCAGCTTATCCGGACAGTAAAAAAAACCGGGGCTCTTACGCCTCGGTTTCTTAATCAGTCCATGATATCGACTGAAACCTTTTTGCCCTGTCTCTGGGCGACAGCCCGCATGAGTATACGGATCTCTTTTACGATCCTGCCCTGCCGGCCAATGACCTTGCCCATGTCTCCGTCAGCTACGCGTACTTCATATACGGTCTCGCCGCCGTGAACGCGCTCGGTCACAGAGACCTCTTCGGGTTTTTCAACGAGGCTCTGTACGATATAGGTCAAAAGTTCTTTCATGCCGGTAGCTTCTCCTTGTTAGGCCTCGACTTTAGTAAGCAGGCCGCGTACGGTTTCGGTAGGCTGAGCACCGTTGGATATCCAGTACTTTGCGCGCTCGAGATCGACCTTGATGTTCTCGCCCTCTGCCATGGGATCGTAAGTGCCTATCTCCTCGATGAAGCGGCCGTCACGGGGGCAGCGGGAGTCAGCAACGACGATGCGGTAGAAAGGTGCCTTCTTTGCGCCCATTCTGCGAAGTCTGATCTTTACCATTTATCTTTCACCTCCATATTATTTCTTCATATATTACAAACGCGTTTGCGAGAGTAATCAAAGCTTAAATCCGCCGAGGCCGGGGAAGCCGCCGCCTCCGCCCATTCCTCCGAAGCGCTTTTGCAGCTTCTTCATGTTCTTGCCGGAAAGCTGGCGCATCATGCCCTGCATCGCGTCAAACTGCTTGAGCAGGCGGTTTACATCGACGACCGAGGTGCCGCTGCCGGCGGCAATGCGCTTTTTGCGCGAGGCGTTGAGTATCGTCGGATCGTCGCGCTCGGCCTGAGTCATTGAGAGGATAATAGCCTCGATGCGCGCCATGCCCTTTTCATCGACCTTTGCGCCCTTGAGCGCTTTTGCGTCAACGCCGGGGATCATGCCGGCAAGGTCGTTTATATCGCCCATACCCTTGAGCGAGCGCATCTGGTCGAGGTAATCGGAAAGCGAGAAGCGGTTTGCTTTCATTCGCTCGGCCATTTCAAGAGCCTTTTTCTCGTCAAAGCTCTGCTCGGCCTTTTCGATAAGCGTGAGCACGTCGCCCATGCCGAGGATACGCGAGGCCATACGGTCGGGGTAGAACGGCTCGATCTGATCGAGCTTTTCGCCGACGCCGATGAATTTGATGGGCTTGCCGGTGCTTGCCTTTATCGAAAGCGCCGCGCCGCCGCGCGCGTCGCCGTCAAGCTTTGTGAGCATGACGCCGGTAACGCCGAGCGCATCGTTGAATGCATTTGCCGCGTTCACGGCATCCTGGCCGGTCATCGCATCGACCACGAGCAGTATCTCGCTCGGCTCGACCTCATCGCGGATGTTCTGAAGCTCCTGCATCAGCTCCTCGTCAATGTGCAGACGGCCTGCCGTATCGAGGAACACAAGGTCGTTGCCGTGCTTTTTCGCATGCTCGACTGCGGCCTTTGCGATATCGACGGGATTTGTCGTTCCCATCTGGAACACGGGGATATCGAGCTGCTTGCCGACGGTCTCGAGCTGCTTTATGGCAGCCGGGCGATAGATATCGCATGCGGCCAGCAGCGGACGCTTGCCCTGCTTGCGCATATAGGCTGCAAGCTTTGCGCCGTTTGTCGTTTTACCGGCGCCCTGAAGGCCGACGAGCATGACCACGCTCGGCGACTTTGAGCCGATGCTCAGGCGCTGATTTTCGCTGCCCATGAGCTTTACAAGCTCTTCGTTGACTATTTTGATGACCTGCTGAGCAGGCGAGAGCGCTTCAAGCACATCCGCGCCCGAGGCGCGCTCGGTAACGCTTTTTGTAAATTCCTTTACGACCTTGTAGCTGACGTCGGCCTCCAGAAGTGCCATGCGCACTTCCTTCATGGCTTCCTTGACGTCGGCTGCGGTCAGTCTGCCCTTGCCGCGCAGCTTTTTAAAGGCAGCGGACAGCTTGTCGGACAATGATTCAAATGCCATGTTCTCTGCCTCCTAAATCTTAAGTTCCTCCAGCTGCTTGAGGATACCCGGCTCTGTGCCCTTATCCCTAAGCTCCCGGATTATTTCGTCTATCTGGGCGTTGCGCTCGAGAAAGCGCTTTATAAGCCCGGTTTTTTCTTCGATCTCGGTCATCGCGGCCTCGGCTCGGCGGATTATGTCCCACACGCCCTGGCGCGATATGCCGCACTGCTCGGCGATCTCGCCAAGCGAAAGATCCTCGTTATAGCGGAGGTCGAAATACTCACGCTGCTTATCCGTGAGCAGCTCGCCGTAAAAATCAAACAGCATTGAACGCATCACTGCACTGTTCTCCACGGCGATCCCCCCTGTAAACGTTTTTTGCTTTACAGAGTATAGCATCATCTCCGCCCGCTGTCAAGGGTTTATTCTTGTCACTTAACTTGAGCTGACGAGAGTCGAACGCATATCGGTTTTGACGGGCAGATTTCCGCCCATGCT
>OGYD01000190.1_pt1 | contig 52201 bp, 45 predicted proteins | sample 1576441 | NCBI WGS metagenome assembly OGYD01 (sample SAMEA3541537, study PRJEB24748) | human gut metagenome | biome: human gut; feature: human-associated habitat; material: faeces | place: China | collected 2012 | reverse complement strand
ATGCAGTCGAACGTGCAGTGCTTGCCGTCGAGCGGATTCATGTTCACGCCGAGCGAAAGGCCAAGCCTGCGGCTATGCACCGGCCCATAGACATGCGTGCGGTTCAGGAATGTGCTCATATATGCCGCTCCCCTCAAGCGGATAGATCTGCGACAGCTCCAGTCTAGTCCGTTCAGGAGCTAAGGCTAGTCCTTCGGGAAGACCCCGAGGCCGCGCGACACGATCGTGATGAAGTCCTGGACGTTCGCGACAATCGTCGTGGCAGAAAGCGATCCTCTGTCCTGCAGCTTGTTCAAGACGAACTCGGCCGCATCGACCGCGTAGAGATAGACGGGGCGCACGGTGCCATCAGGCAGCACACGGAAGCTCGGCGTGATATTGCCCGTTGCGATCGTATGGAGCATCGTCGCGAGGCAGATGACCGTCGTGGACTGGCGGATGAGGTTCCTCATCTGCGTCTGGCCCTCATAGGCATCTGCAATGACCTCAGGAAGCGGGCCGTCATCGCGGATCGAGCTTGTGAGCACGAACGGGACATTGTTCTTCACAAGGCCATACATGATGCCGTTATCGACATGCTGGTCCTCGATGAACTGCGGAATGGAGCCGGACCTCCTGACGCGGTTGATCACATCGAGGTGGTTGTGGTGTCCTGAGGGCTGGCACTTCTGCGTATAGATGTCCTGGCCAAGCGCCGTATGGAGGGTCGCTGCCTCGAGGTCATGGGTCGCAAGCGCGTTTCCTGCAAGCACGCCGTTCACATACCCCGCGTCGATCATGGCCTGCATGGCACGGCGGGCATCGTAGTCGAAGGCAAAGGCCGGACCCATGACCCAGAGCACGAAGCCGTGGCCATGCTCATAGCGCAGAAGGTCGACCAGCTTGTCGTAGTCCCTTGCATAGGAGGTCTCGCGGCTCCTGCCCTGGCGGAACACGAACTCGCCTGCGTCCTCATCGTCTTCTCCGGACGAGAAGCCCTTCGTATGCACGAGGATGCCTTCAGAGCCATCCTCGGTGCGTCCAATCACAATCTTCTGCCCTGCCTTGAGGTTCCTGTTTTCGACGATGTCGAGCGAGCCATCCGGGCAGACGACGACCGAAGAGTCCATCCTGCTCTCCTGGGCAAGCACCCATTTGCCGCCGAGCTTGAAGTACTCGGGATACATCGAGGTGCTGTGGAAGCCTTCAGGAGCGACGCCGTCCTTCATGACACGGGCAGTTGTGGCATCGGGTGCCTGGCGGAGCTTCGGATCTGTGAAATCGGGCTCATGGTAGGCAGGCAGGACGAAGGACATGGCTGGCTCCTTTGAAGAGTTGGGATGGTAGCTTGGGCTCCCTGCCATTATTGGATATGCAAGGGATGCGCCATTGACAGGAAACCGCCAAACGAATGCATGGTCAAGCATCTCTCAGGCTTGTAACATTTCCATGCGCAAGCTGTAACCAAAGCCGCATGCCCGCAATATTCTCCCCATTTTCCGACATCCAGGCAGCATGAAGCTGAATGGAGGCTGCCTGCCAGATGCCGGACAGGCAAGCTGCGCCCCCTGCACCCCAGAAGGCAAGGTCTCTCCGATCTGCCCTATGCCCCATTTCCCTCAGACAGAAATATTGGATAACAGCTGCCAAATTCTCCAGGCAGTTCCATGCCTGCCATCTGCGTTTCAGCCATGAGAATTAATGGCTGTCCTTTTTGTCGAGAACGTCCATAGCTCTATGCAAGGCCCAGACAAGCTTCTAGAATATTCCGAGTTCATTCTCAGGATTTTGGCAGGCACGACGGAGCATAGGTGCAAGGAAGACGACACACCACACCGACACCGCGCCAGAGCTCGAGAAACACAGCACAACGCAGCACGAACCGCAGCTATAACCGAACAGACACAAGCTCTCGCGCATATGCCCCGAAACCGTACACCGCTTCGGGGCGGCCTTCGTATGCCGCAGAACCGCATGCCCGCACATCGCGTCCCTCTGCCCAGAGGCCCTCTGCTGCGTCCCAGAGATACCAGGCAAGCGCCCGGACCTCGTCAGCTAGAGGCTCCTACACGCCCCGCCCTTACGGAAGCACCCGCGCGACGTCTGCACGCAGCACCTCTTCTGCCAGGAGCACTGCTCCGCGGAGCTCCAGCAGCCGCTATGCCGCAACGTCGAGGAGCGCATCCGGCTTCCAGCAGGCACGTCCGGCACCGCGTCCGCGCGGCACCCGTCCCGATGACAGGCATATGAGGCGCCCAGCACAGAGGCGCCGTCACATCTTCCCGTTTGCCTTCTTCATCGCCCTCATCGTTATTGGCGTCGCAATCGTCGTGGTCTTCACCGACCCGAGCTTCAAGGCAGCAGAGATCGTCGAGAATGCTGTGAGCGATGTCACAAACACGGATGCAGATGACACCTCCGACATCCAGACGGCAGCAGGCGATGGCTCCTATCCGATTTCTGGCACCGTGAGCCTGGCGGTCGACAAGTCGCGCTTCCTCTACAGCAATCCGTATGACTGGTCGAATCTCACGACCGATGCCAACGGCAACTTCATCTACGTCGGGACAGCATCTGACGGCTCCGACGTCACGCTCTCGCGCGAAGGCATCGATGTCTCCGAGCACAACGGCACAATCGACTGGGCGAAGGTCAGGGCAGATGGCATCGACTATGCAATCATCCGCATCGGTGCCCACGGCACAGCGAACGATGCAATCGTCGTCGACGACTCGTTCTCGAGGAACCTTGCCGGTGCCAAGGAGGCAGGACTCGGCGTCGGTGCCTACTTCTACTCCCAGGCAACGACAGAAGACGAGGCGGTGACCGAGGCGAAGTTCGTGCTCGAGCAGCTGAATGGCGCCCAGCTCTCCTACCCCGTCATCTTCGACTTCGAGCCGGTCGCGGGAGACCGTGCCTTTGGCCTGACGACCCAGGAGCGCACGAGCATCGCTGCTGCCTTCTGCAGCACGATCGAGGATGCCGGCTACAAGGCTGCCATCTACTGCAGCTCCTCCGACCTCACGAACATGTACAACCTCGACAGACTGTCCCAGTACGGATTCTGGATGGCGCAGTACTCCGCCACGCCGACGACAAGCGTCGCCTTCACGATGTGGCAGTACACGAACACCGGCACCGTCAATGGCATCCAGGGCAGCGTGGATCTGAACATCGACCTCACGCCGGCACTCCAGGCGGCAGAAGGAGAGTTGGACCTCTGATGGCAGAGACGATAGACATCTATAACGCAGACGGCACGAAGACCGGCGAGACGGCTTCTCGTGGCACCTTCCTGGCTCCGGGCCGCTACATGCTCTATGTCCTTGCCCTCATAGAAGACCCTTCGGGCCGCATCCTCATCACCCAGCGCGCGCTTGACAAGAAGTGGGCTGCCGGCTGGTGGGAAGTCACGGGCGGCGGCGTGCGCTCAGGCGAGACCTCGCTTGAAGCCGTGACCCGCGAAGTGAAGGAAGAGGTCGGGCTCGATGTGCCCCAGGACGCCACGCCCATCTGGCGCTATAAAAACGACGATGCCGAGCGCGGAGACTCCTATATCGTCGACATCTACCATCTGCACCTCGACTTCACGCTCGCAGATGTGAAGCTCCAGGAGCGCGAAGCCACAGCGGTCCGCCTTGCCACAAGAGACGAGATCAGGGCACTCGCCGATGAGGGGGTCTTCCTGCACTACAGGCGCCTGAGCCAGGCACTTGCTGCAGAGAAGGAAGCCTAGTCCTCCTTCTCAGGGTACCTGTTGATATGGATATGGGGCCTGTCCTCGTAGCCGTGATAGTCCCCGAAATAGACGAAATAGTCTGCCACCTCATCTGCAAGCGACTGGTCATGCGTCGCGACGATGAGGGTCTTGCCTGCTGACTTGAGACTCTTGAGGAACCCGAGCAGCCATTCGCGCGACTTCTGGTCAAGTCCGCTCATCGGCTCATCGAAGCAGTAGGCATCCGGGTTCATCGAGAGCACGGAGGCGATAGCGACCTTCTTCTGCTCTCCTCCCGAAAGCGTCCAGGGAGCGCGCTCCTTGAGGTCCTCGATCTTGAGGAGATGCATCACATCGTTCACGCGCCGCTCCACCTCGGAGCTGGAAAGCCCCATCTGCCGGGGTCCGAAGGCTATCTCCTCCTCGACACTTGCACAGAAGAGCTGGGAGTCCGAGTCCTGAAAGATGAAGCCGACCCTCTGGTGGAGCCGCTTCGAGAAGAGCGGATCTTTCATGCTCTTGCTATCCACGACCTCGCCGTCGAAGCGATAGGTGCCTTCTGCCGGGAAGATGAGGCCGCACATGGCTTTGAGAAGAGTCGATTTGCCGGAGCCGTTGTCCCCCATCAGCACGACCGAATCCCCCGCATCGATCGTGAGGTCGATATGCGAGAGCACCGGTCTGTTCTCATAGGCAAAGCAGAAGTCATCGAAGACCATGAGGGGATGGCCAGGATGCAGATCATGGGGATGGTGGAGCACTTGCGGATGCTTCGAGGTATGGGTCATTGAGATCCTTTCTGGTTCTGAGCCATCTTACCTCAGACACAGATCGGTCAGAGCGGCCAATATCTCCCTTGGATATCTGGATATCGGCATTTCCTGGAAGCCTGCCCGCCCGCACGTATGCTACGCTTCATGCACTTTATGCACATTCGCCCTTCTGAAAGCCATGCCATGGTCTTTGCTTCAAAGAATCGCTCATCCGTATTTCCAGAGATCCTCGCCGTCGCCTGGCCTGTCATGCTCTCCTATGTCGCTGTCGGCCTTGCCTGCGGCGTGCTCGCCGACCAGGCAGGCATGAACGGACTCGAGTGCTTCCTGCTCTCCGCTACCTATCTCTCGGGATCGGGGCAGTTCATGATATCGAACCTCTGGCTCCAGGGAACGCCCATCGCCTCGCTTGCCATCTCCGTCTGTGCCATCTCCTCGCGCTTTGCCCTCTATTCGGCATCGCTCGCCCCTGCCTTGGCCCGCTTCTCGAAGCGCGAGTCTCTGGCCATTGCCTCGACCTATACCGAGGAAGCTTACGGCATCACCCTGGGCAAGCTCGCAGAGGGCAACACCTGGTCTTTCCGCCATGCCTTCACGCTCGATATCATCCTGCTTCTGACCTGGTCAGTATCTGTCGCCACCGGTGCTGTCATAGGAAGCGCCGCCAATATACCTACGGCGGTCGCATCGTTTGCAATGACAAGCCTCTTCATCTATCTGCTGTCGGGACAGCTGAAGGGCAGGACCTCCATCGTCGTGGCTCTGGCAGCAGCGCTTTCTGTCTTCCTTGCAAAGTCCGCAGGGGCAGCAGGCGCCGCCGTGCCCATAGCGGCACTCGTCGGTGTTGCCGCAGGACTCATCGCAGCAGCTGCAAGGAGGGACCAGGCATGAGCACGACCGACTTTTTGGTCATCTGGCTTGTCTGCTCTGCCTTCATCTTCTGCTGCCGCGTGCTTCCCGTGGCGCTCCTCCAGGGCAGGAGCCTCCCTCCCCGCGTCGAGGAGGCGCTGAGCTATATTCCGACCGCGGTCTTTGCAGCCCTTGTGGCAAACGACCTGCTCTCGCCCACGATGTTTGCCTCAGGTGTCTGGCCTGGCCTCATGCCGCTGCTGGCATCTGCTGTCGTCTGCCTTATCGCTGCCAAGACGAAGTCCATGCTCTGGTGCTGCGTCGGCGGCATCGCCGCCTATATTGTGCTGTCGCTGCTCTGAGCCGCCAGGAGCGCTGCCACAATGTCCTTCGTCTTCTGGTAGGTGCCTGGCATCTTCGACTCGCGGGGTCCTGCGACATTGAGCGTCAAGCCCAGCATATCGAGGCCACAGAGCCAGCCGAGCGCGGTCGCTGCATCGTCCTCGATGTTGTCGCCTTCAAGCACGAGCACAGGACGCCCGAAGCGCTCTGCGAAGATCTTTGTCATCTCCGTCCCGCTCAGGGGCTCGAGCCCTCCCGGCGAGACGATGAGCGTCGCATGGGCGTCGCGCACATTCCAGGCCGTGCGCTCCACATAGCCGGGAGCATGGCCTTCCTGGAGCTCGGGGTAGAGCTTCATGAGACCTGGTGCCTCGGGAAAGTCCTCTGCCAAGCCACCCGGCGGGCACCACCCGCAGATGGGGACGCCAGCCTCGCGTGCGGCGTCGAGGCCTCCTCGGTCGGCTCCGGTCTGGCCTCCCGAGCGCACCTGGGAGATGAGCGGCATTTCCGCCATGACCCGCGATGCTTCTGCCTGCTGCTTGCCGCGGTAGTCCTTGCCCGTCGGATCTGCAGTGATAGCACGTTCCCACTCTGTGCGCGTGATGCGGCTCACCTCGAGGCCATGTGTCTTGCCCATAAGGTCGAGTGAGCAGTCCTGGTGGTGATGGAACGTGAGATGCGCCTTCTTCTGCACGGCGGCGCTTGCTGGGTTCTCGCTGTAGCTGGCAGCCCAGAGGGCAGAAAGCCCCATATCCATGAAGGCATGGCGCTCAAGAGCCTGGACGGCCTCTGTCATGTAGCCGGCATTCCAGTAGGGCTTGGCAATCCAGTAGCCGAGCTCTGCCTCGCCTTCAGCAATCGAGAAGTCCTCATCCTCGAACATGAGGCCGATGGCTCCGACAGGCGTGTCAGGCATCTCGGAGGCTCGGATGCAGATAGCGTAGACCTCAGGCTTCATGAGGACATCGCGGAGGACCTCTTCCGAGTGCTCATGCGTCTTGTGGGGCGGAAATCCTGCTGGCGTGCCGACCGCAGGGTCGGAGGCAGCAGCAAAGAGCGCATCGGCATCGTCCTTCCTCCAGGGACGAAGCGTCAGGCGTTCGGTCACGATCGGTTCAGGCCACATCATGTCTCTCATGGCTCCTCAAGCATCATGGCAGCAGAGCTGCCGGAAGTGTCACACTCTCAGCCTACCCGAAATGCAGGGAAATCATGATAGAAAGCGATGCGGCGCCTGGGCGCTCCCTCTTCCCCTATCTCACATGCTCGCAAGCAGCACAGAGACAAGGAAGGCAAGCTGTGCTGCGCTGTTCGTCCCCTGCTCCTTCCAGTTGCTTGCGCTGTCGAGCTGGTCTGATGTGCGGGCAGAATGGACCATGAGGCAGATGAGGGCTGCCCAGGCAAGCGTGAAGGGAAGGCTTGGAAGCTCGAGCATGCGCAGTATCAGCGCACCTGCTGCATCGCGCTGCACGACGAGGCCGATTGCCATAAGCAGGAAGCCAAGAGGCATCACATAGCGCATCTGGCGGGACAGAAGAGGGATGTTCCTGTGGCCCAAGGCCATCACAAGCTTCCAGACGACCTTCAAAGCTCCTGCTGCGAAGGCAATAGAGGCGCCGAGGACGAAGAACGGGCTCTGTATGGCACGGCCCATGGAGATGGTGGCCAGGCAGAAGAGCACGACCGGTACGGCATCCTCAAGCGCAAGCGTCACCGTGAAGCCCTCGGGCACCTCTGCGTCCGGCAACGCCTTGCCCTGTTTCTGCTCCATAACCCTTCCGCCTTCCTGAAACGCACATCTGCGGGTACGGAACAAGCATATACTTGATAGCTCGTTAAGGCATGCAACCGATTCAAATCAGGAGGCTCCATGAACATCTGGACACTCTTCCTCATCGGCCTCGTCGTGAGCTCGATTGGCTTCCACAAGTTCGTCTGGTTCATCTCGCTTGGCTACGGCTTCTCCATGGCAGCGATCGGTGTGGCGCTGACCGTCTTTGCAGCGGCCACCCCTGCCACCTCGCCTGTCCTCTTCCTGATGGCAGGGCTCATGGTGTTCTATGGGATGAGGCTTGGCCTCTATCTCCTCATCCGAGAGCGCAGGAGCAAGGCCTATAACCATGTGATGAAGACGCAGGTGAATGACGGCTCTGGACTCTCGCTTCCCATCCGTATCCTCATCTGGGCAGTCTGTGCGCTCCTCTATGCTGCCGAGGCCTCCCCTGTCTTCTTCCGCATCGCGAATGGGGCAGCTGCCGACGTCTCGACCTATATCGGTGCCGTCTTGATGCTCTCGGGCATCGTCCTCGAATCTGCTGCCGACCTCCAGAAGAGCGCCCAGAAGAAGGTCAATCCCAACCGTTTCTGTGACAAGGGGCTCTTCTCCTTCGTGCGCTGCCCGAACTATCTCGGCGAGGTCCTGACCTGGACAGGTGTCCTCATCTCCGGCCTCACGGCACTCGAAGGGCCATTCCAGTGGATCTTTGCCCTGGCAGGATATGCTGGCATTGTCTACGTGATGTTCGGCGGCGCCCGCAGGCTCGAGCTCAGGCAGAACAGGAACTACGGGAAAGACCCTGAGTATCAGGCCTATGTGAAAAAGACGCCGATCCTTCTTCCCTTCATCCCGCTCTACAGCGTGGCCGACATCACCTGGCTCAAGGGCTAGCGGGCACTTCCGATCAACGACCAGGCCCCGGCTGCAGTGCATTCTGCAGCCGGGTCCTTTGCTGTGGCAGGAAGCCATGTTGCTGGCAGCTATGCCTGAGCCTTCGGAGCATCTGCCTTCTTGTCCATGCGTGACGGATGGAGGAAAAGCGCGAGCGCTGCAATGCAGACGGCGTTCGCCGCCAGGCTGATCGGGTAGACAAGCATGATCGTGCGGAAGGTCGGATCTGCCGGGAAGATGAAGGCAATCCAGAAGAAGCGGATGCCGCAGATAACGACAGAAGTGATGATGGCAGGAACGACGGAGATGCCGAAGCCGCGGAGGTAGCCGCTTGTGACCTCGTAGAGCATCGAGAATACGTAGGACGAGATGATGATCGAGATGCGTGTATAGCCGAGCTCTATGACCTCCGGGTCGCCGTTGAAGAGGGCGATCATCTGATGGCCGAAGATGAGGACAAGGACGATGACCGCAATGTCTGCGATGAAGCCTTCGGCGAGCGAGACCTTGAAGACGGAGCGGCAGCGCGCAAGCTGGCGGGCGCCATTGTTCTGGCCGACGAACGTCGTGCAGGCCTGGCTGAAGGAGTTCAGGAGGTTGTAGACGACCGACTCGATCGAGATGCCGGCGCTCGATGCTGCCATGACGGTGGTGCCGAGACTGTTGATGGCAGACTGGATCACGATGTTCGCAAGCGAGAAGACGGCACTCTGGATGCCTGCAGGAAGGCCGATACGCACGATCTGGGCAGCCGAGCGGCCGTCCCAGTGGAGCTTCGAAGGCTCCACCCTGATGGGCGAGTCGATTTTCAAGAGCCGCACAAGCAGGATGAGTGCACTCGCAAGATAGCAGAGATCGGTTGCAAGCGCAGATCCCACAACAAACCAGCCGAAGACGCCGATGAAGAGGTAGCCGAAGGCCACATTGAGAAGGGCTGCGATAGCAAGGGCCTGGAGCGGCAGACGGGTGATGCCCACCGAGCGGAAGATGGCCGCTTCGAGATTGTAGAGCAGGATGGCAGGAAGCGCGAGGAAATAGACACGCAGGAACAGCACTGCCTCGCCAAGTGTCTCTTCAGGCACAAGCAGGAGCCTGAGCAGAGGCTCTGCGGCAATCTCTCCGACGATGGTCATAGCAACGCCCACAAGGGTCATGAGCATGGAGGTATGCACGGCCTTCGTGACCGCATCCTGGTCGCGCCTGCCGATAGCAGTGGCAATCGTCACATTGGAGCCAAGGGCAATGCCGACAAAGAGGCCAATCAGAAGGCCAGAGATCGGCGTGTTCGAGCCGACGGCAGCCATGCCGAGGGTTCCGAGATCTCCCGAGAGCCTGCCAACCATCATCGTGTCAATCAGGTTCGAGAGCTGCTCCAGGATGCCTGTGGCTGCAACCGGAAGGGCAAAACGCAGGACCGATGTCCAGAGATTGCCATGAAGGATATCGATCGGCTTTGCCGTTCCCTGAGAAGCTGCCATAGGATCCTTTCTCTGCCCCGTGCACACGTGCATGCCCCGCCCCTTCCCCATCCTGTGCAGGGCACAGCCAGGGCCGGGTAGCGCTATGGAAATGGAATGAGTCCATTATCGCCCTCGTACAGAGGGACATATGGCACAGAAGCGCTCTCCATAAAGAGAGCGAGCAGGAATCAATGTCGGAATCAATGTCTTAAATGCAGCAGGCCATACCGTTTACCGAACATATGTACTCTTCAAGCAGATGCAGCAGCTTGCCCCTGCTGTCAGATTCGCATAGGAGATATCATTTCATTGGCAAGAACATATGTTCTTATTTGTACTTTGACACTCATGCAGCAGCATAGGGGGCAGGCGGGGTCGCTCCAATCGAAAGAAAGGAACGGCAATATGGTTACTTTCGAAGTTCTCATCGAATTCTCGCAGGCCCTGATTGCGACTCTGACACTTGGAATCTGGATTGGTCGACATTCCGGATGAGGAGGAAAATGGCCGCCCCCGCATAAGCGGAAACGGCCACTCTCCAAACTCTAAAAAAGTGCAAGGAGCGGCTTGAGTCCCGCTGGCACGGGTGCCGTCCGTCTCCTATCCTACTGCACGCCGGATGATTCTAGCAACGCCCATCCCAAATCTGTCAGGTCAGCTTTGTGCTGCCAAGGAATATCCTGCAGATAGGTCAAAACCCGCCAGTTGAGCATCGCAGAGAGGCCGGCGGGTCTACTGCGCAGAATCCTACCACGAGTTCATGCCTCATGCTATGAATCCGAATGCAATGCGTCAGTGTGCTGCGTATCGCGCGCCCGCCTCATTCTGCTGCAGGCACGGACTACATCGTCCATCGCAGCTTCGAGCAGCCTGGGATCCCCAGTCTTGCGTGCAGCATCAAGATACGCCGCAATATCATCCTCGGTCTCGAGATACTCAGCCACATCATAGGTCGAGGCCACTCTTGCTGGCTTTTCTGCTTTGCCTTTCATCATTCAGGCATCTCCCCTGCCGTAGATTGGTGCATCTCATCTGACCCACTGCAGCGCGTCTGATATCTCTGCGTCCCGCATTCAGCCACCCAGGCAGGAAATGACGGCCTTAAACAGGACTCCCATACAGGACGCATCAATCATCTACCGCTCAGCTCTGATCTGAGCATTCTTATCCTGGTCTCAATCTCTTTGATGACAGCGATGAAGGCTTCATCCGGCTTTCCTTCGGGGTCCTCAAGCCCCCAGTTCTCATCGAAGGGCCTGCCAATGAAGGGACAGCCGACATTGCACCCCATGGATATCGCAATATCCGGAGCAGGAATCTCCGCTATGGTCTTGGGATGCTGAGTCTTCTCCATATCGATGCCATAAAGCTCCTTCATGATGCGTACCGCATCAGAATCGATATGGGACTTCGTCTCTGTTCCTGCCGAGCAGCTCTCGAAGACATCAGAGGCAAGGAGCTTGCCCAGTGCCTCTGCAATCTGGCTTCGGCATGCGTTGTGCACGCAGATGAATGCTACCTTCGGCTTTCCCATGGCACGAACCAGCTTCCTGTCCAGATTTCCGTCTCGGTGACCCGTGAAGCCCTTGCAACGCAGATCTCCATGATACCGAGCATCTGCATGCCATGGGACAGCTCTCCCGAACGAACGCCCGCGTCAAGTTAGCCGTATTTTACTTGATGAGCAATCAGTCCTCCTGCCATCTGCTAGCTTATGAGCAACAGTTAACTCATCGTCAGGAGGCCTCTCATGCATGAAGCTGGACATACATTTCTCGCACGTCTCGGCAAGACGAAGCTCCGTCCCGGCGGCATCGACGCCACGAACTGGCTTGTCGAGAAGGCTGGCATCGGTCCCGATACGAAGATTCTGGAAGTGGCCTGCGACATGGGCACGACCATGATCATGCTTGCAAAGAAGTATGGGTGCAGCGTCACCGGACTCGATCTCGACGAGAAGGCGCTCGCAAAGGCCAGGGAGAATATCGAGAAGAATGGCCTTGCAGGCAGGCTCCAGGTCGTTCAGGCCAGCGCCTTCGAGCTCCCCTTCGAGGATGCCTCCTTCGACATTGTTATCAATGAGGCCATGCTCACGATGCTCACAGGCGACAGCAAGGACAGGGCTCTTGCCGAGTATGCGCGGGTACTCAAGCCCGGCGGCGTCCTTCTGACCCAGGATGTCTGCTTCCGCTGCAACGATACAGCAGAGCAGAAGGAGCTCAGGGCAGGACTCAGCCGTGCCATCAACGTGAATGTGGAGCCCCTCACCCGTGCTTGCTGGAAGGAGCGCATCGAGTCGCACGGCTTCGCGACAGAGCAGAAGGTGGGAGCCATGACGGTGATGGATCCGGAAGGCATGATCCACGACGAAGGCGTGGAAGGTGCCTTGAAGATCATGTTCAATGCGATGAAGCAGGAGAACCATGAGATGTTCTCGAACATGTTCCGCTTCTTCAACTCCCACAAGGACGAGCTCGGCTACGTCGCAAACTTCAGCACAAAGCCGCTTGCAGGAGCTGCCGCAGCATAGTCTTCGGAAAGCCGCTGCGTACGAAAAAGGAGCTCTCTGCCACACACTCTGGCAGAGAGCTCCTTATGCTCTTTGGCACCTCTGAAACGGGCTCTTTAGGCCGTCTCCTGCAGCCTCGCGAGATAGGCAAGGGATGTCTCAAACGTCTCGGGCGTTCCGTTCTCGACGATGCAGGGAATGCTTCGTCCGGTGCCTTTGGCCCAGCGCACGAAGGGAGCATAGTCAAAGCTGCCCGTAACACCAGCGCCATAGCATTCAAGCCTGCTTCCGGACCCGTCGCACCAGCCTGCCTTCTCCTCGTTCCCGATGACGCGGAAGTCCTTTGCATGGAGAACAGAGATGCGCTCCCCCAGAAGCGCAAGCTCGCGCTCGGATTGGACAGCAGCATCCTCGAGCATTGTGGGATGCAGGAGCGAGACAGGGTCCAGGATGACAGAGACAGCCGGATCTCCTGCCTCGTCCAGCACCTTGCGCGCACGTTCAGGCGTCGAGGCTGCCTCGTTCCAGCCAGGCTCTATAGCAAGGCGCGACCCTTCGTCCTCGACAAGTGCTGCGGCACGCTTGACCTCACGTGCCAGCTCATGGAGTGCCTCATCGGTTGTACGTGCTTCTGTGATCTGGTTCTTCGGATCGGGACGCCCGCATTCGGTGCCGACGACAGAGGCGCCAAGCACGCGGGCAAAGCGGCCTGAGGCTTCATACTGCCTCAAGATCCCCTCGCGCTTCTCCGGATCAGGTTCGAGCAGGTTCTTGTAGCAGCCGAAGACCGTGACCGTCAGGCCTTCCTTTGCAAAGAGATCCTTGAGATGCTTGGCCCGCTCGTCGGTGAGCCCGAAGATATCGGTATCACAGCTCTTGCAGAGGAGCTTCGAGGCAAGGTGGACGCACTTGAAGCCAAGCTCAGCTGCGTTTTGGACCTTCTCTTCGAGCGTGTCTCCCGCCACATCGTGGAGCCTCACACCAGGGACAATCCTGCCCGTCATGACTCCTTCTTTCCGTTGATGCCTGGCGTATAGCCGTCGAAGGGGTCGTCGAGCGAGCAGGTGCCGCAGGGAGAGGCAGGGTCTGCCGCTCCCTTCAGTGCGTCATGCTGCATGGTCTCGATGTAGGCCAGAATCAAGGGAGCCACGCCCTTTGCATCGTTTTCGACGATGGGCTCCCTCATGTAGTAGTCGAAGGTGCCCTCGCGGTGCGTCTTGTTGCCGAGGCCTGCAACAAGGCAGATGTTCTTCAAGGCAAGCTTGCCATCCTCCTCAGAGAGGCAGGTGCGGCAGATGCCATCAAAGGCAGCACGGCCATTCGGATAGTAGGAAGAATCGAGGACGCCCAGGCGCACGCCCTTCATGATCGCGTTCGCAAAGATCGCAGAGCCGGACTCCTCGAGATAGTTCGGGGCAATGTTCGGCAGGTTGATGACCTGATGCCACATGCCCGTCTCCTTGTCCTGATAGGGCAGCATCGCATCGACGAGCTCCTGGAACATCTGGCGCAGAGCATCCTTCTCCGCAGACATCGAAGGCGGCATGAGCTCCCAGGTATCGATGACCGCCATTGCAAACCAGCCCTCGGCACGGAGCCAGAAGCTCGAGGAGAGGCCGGTCACCGGGTCGCACCAGAACTGCTTCCTCGAGGCATCATAGGCATGGGAATAGAGGCCGTTGAGCGGGTTTCTCATGATCTTGTGCACGGTCTCGAACTGATGGAAGGAGTCCGAGCACGCCCGCCTGTCATGGAAGGCAAGCTCGTACTGCATATAGAACGGCTGCGCCATGTAGAGCCCGTCGAGCCATACCTGGTTCGGATAGATGGCCTTGTGCCAGAAGTTGCCCTCCCGGGTGCGGGGCTGATGCTCGAGCTGCCCATAGATCGTATCCATGGCAAGACGGTACTTGTGCTTGCCGAAGATCTCATAGAGCCTGTAGAGCGTCTTTCCGGCATTCACGTTGTCGAGGTTGTAGTCCTCGGGACGGTAGCCCTCGATGTGGCCTTCCTCGTCGACGAAGTGGTCGATGAAGGCATCGGCGAAGTCGAGGTATCCCTCATCCTTCGTGATCCCGTAGAGCTCGATCAGGGCCTTGATCATGCAGCCATCGATGTAGTTCCAGGTGTTCTTCTTCCCGGCACGGATCTTCTCGATGTTCCAGGCCGGCGCATCGGGCGTCGAGGTCTCCATGAGCTGCTGGATGTAGCGGTCGAGAATGGCATTTCCTGCCATGATCCCCTCCTTCACTGCCGGCATCTGGCCGGCACAAGTATCCTATCCGACGATAGCGGCAAGTCCTGCTGCAATCCTTCTGGCAAGGCGCTCATATCCTGCAGGCGAGTAGTGCAGGCCATCCGGCATGTAGCGCTCGCGATGAGCTGGCAGAAGCGGCGAGATCGTGCTCTCACGGAAGAGGTCGATCGTGGGCACGCCGAAGCGGTGCATCACATCGAGGAAGGCATCCGCGTAGTCCTCTTCCACGAACCCCAGATCGTTTGCCACGTTGTAGGCAGGAAGGCCCTTCCTGGGAACGCCTGCCGTCTTGCACGGGGTCATGCCGACAAGGATGGACTCAGGGTACTTCTCTGCAATCTGCTCCACAAGCCAGGTGAGCGCCCCATAGAACGTATGGACATCTTTGTCTTCCGGCGCACCCACCGGTACATTGCGGCAGAAGTCGTTGACGCCGCCGAAGAGGCAGATCACATCGGATGTGAGGTCATGCTCACCAAAGCGCTCGACAAACGAGTCATCGCGGTCGGCCTTGACGCCGATGCGGGAGCCCTTGACGCCGAAGTTCAGGACCTTGGCAGCGCCCGTGAGCTCTGCCATATGCGAGGTCCAGGAGATGGCAGGACCGCCCTTCCCCGTTCCGTTGTCTCCCCAGGTCGTGGAATCGCCGAAGCAGGCGATCGTCTTTCCTTCAAGGCCCATCAGTCATCATTCCTTTCCGTGCTGGCAGCGAGAAGCCATGCGATATCATCCGCAAAGCTGAGGACGCCGAGATGGTGCTCGCCTGGTATCACCTCGTGCTTGAAGCGGCCTTCCTTTCCCAGAAGCTCATAGGCACGCCACACGATATCGGTCTGCTCGAAGACATTGGCAAGGCCCCTTGGCCCCATCAGGTGGTCATGGTCTGCGCTCTGGACAAGGAGCGGACGCGTCGCAATGAGCGAGGCGATATCTCCCATATCGAAGAGCTTCCAGAGGCCCGGCACATAGTTGCAGGAGCAGTTGCCGTTGAGATGCAGGAGCGCATCCTTCACGCCGTAGAGGTAGCCCGAGATGAAGGCACACTTCACGCGCTCATCCAAAGCCGCAAGATAGAGCGTCTGCATGCCGCCACCGGAGAAGCCGACGCATCCCAGATGCTTGGTCGAGAGCTCAGGCTCTGCCTCTATCCAGTCGATGAGGCGCTGAAGATCGGATACCAGAAGGCCCAGCAGCGTGAGGCCTAAAGGCTCTGCCATCCGTGCTTCGTTCAAGCAGGTGCCACGCACATAGGCGTCAACCGTATCTCCCTGGCCCTTCCAGCTCCTGCGCTCCCCCCAGCCTCTTGCCTCAGGACAGATGGCCACATAGCCGTGTCTAGCCAAGCGGAGGCCATAGTCGTAGTTGAAGCGGCGGATCGCCTCATCGACTGCAGGGACGCCCAGGATGCCGGCGACGCTCGCCGCTCCTGCCCCCTGGTGTCCATGCGGACAGATGAACGTGTAGCTACGTCCCTCCTCGTCACGCAAAGGCGCATCCGGCATCAGCACATAGACGGGCATCCAGACATCAGGCTCGACCTCGACAAGATACTTCCTGCGCTCGATATGGCCCGGCACCGATGCAGTCCCGACAAGACGGGCACGAGGCTCCACCTTCTCGATAGCATCGAGCTTGAGGGCCTCCGCGAGCTTCTGCCTTGCGACCTTTTGCCAGGCGAGGAAGTCCTCCGCCGTCTGGCCCACAAACCTGCACTGCCGTGCCTCGCGGTCGAAGCGCTTCGCGAATGCTTCGTCGTCTGCGCAGTACATATCCGTATGGACGGTCCTGCCATTTTCCGAGAGCTTCGAGGTCTCGGTGTCTGCCATGCCGCCGCCTTCAGGGTCCCACCCGTCTTCTCCTGCCAGCACCTTCTCGCGGCTATACCTGACGAGCTGATCTTCCTGGATGGTCGAGGCAAAGGGCACCCATTCATCGGTTGTGGCCCCAGGTCCCGAAAGGAGCGCTCCCCTATACTCTGCGCACTCCCGTGCCTTTTCCTTGTTCCAGTCCCACCAGCCATCACGTCTGATATGGGGACCGAGCCAGCAGTCGACAAGCACCGTCTTGGCATATTCGCGCCAGGGGCGGCCGAGATAGACCGTGTTCTCAGCGCACTCCCCTGTGAACGAGCACCCATGGAAGACGAAGCCATAGGGCATCTCTTCAGGCGTCGAAGCTGCCGTCACGTAGCCGTTCACGTCCATATCGCGGCTGAGCGAATGGAGCTCGCAGCTCTCGAAGAAGGCTGTGGCACCGCCGAAGATGAAGTCGACATCGCCCTCGATGTAGCAGCGGCGCCAATACTGCCTCGTCGGTATCCTCGGTGCGTGCTCCTTGGGGCCACGGAAGCCGCCGGGCTTCACCTCGGTCGGAGGAAGAGGCCCCAGGAAGACGGTGTCCTGATGTCCCAGAAGGCGGCAGGAATCCACGACGAGGCGATCGCCGTCTGCATAGAACGCAAGCGCCTGGCCGACCTCACGTCCATCCCCTGCCGCGTTCTCGATCGTCAGGTTCTCGAGGCGGCAGTCAGGAGCATCGACTAAGACGACATAGGTACGGAAGGTTCCTCTCTTGGTGCCATCCGGCATCTCCTCGAAGGCGCCGTGGGTGCCCCTGATCTTGACCTGGTCTGCACACTCGCCCAGAAGCGTCACATGGGGACGGCGGATCTCGACCGTCTCCTCGTAGGTGCCAGGGGCTATATGGATGATGCACTCCTGTGTCTCATCAGGTGCAAGCTCACCCAGTGCATCGAGTGCATCCTGGATGCGGGAGTACGCACCAGTGCCGTCGGCGGCAACCTCTACGACTCTTGCCTCCATAGCATATCCCTCCTCTGAAAGAAGCGCGCCATGAGCTCTGGGGCTCATGGCGCGCGGTGTGGATCCCACCAAGCTCAAAGATGCTCTTGAGACCCTAGTCAGCTGCCTTGATGTCTTCCTGGTAGCCGACGTTGTTGTGGGCGAAGCACTTCTCATACGGGAAGCCGGAGAGATCCTCGCAGACCTTCTTGACCTCAGGCTTGACATCCTCCATCTTGCCGCCCTCACGGACACGCTTGACCTCAGCGCAGAGCATGTCGCACTCGGTCTTGTCGACGTGGATACGGGAACCGAGGAAGCAGGAAAGGATGAAGAAGCCGGCGCAGCCGATGAGCATGTAGGTGCAGATCGTGATAGGCACGGAAGCAGGCTGCTGGACCTGGGCGCTGTTGCCGGTCGAGGAGATGAATCCGGACATGGCAAGGGCGACGGACCAGAGCGTTGCAGCAAGAGCGGAAGCAATCTGCTGGACGAACTGCTGTGCTGCAGAGTAGACACCCTCACGGCGGCGGAGCGTGATGAGCTCATCGACATCAGGGACATAGTTCATAGGCACATCAGGCAGATACTGGAATCCGACGTAGAAGAACTTCCAGATTGCGAAGATGATCGGGTAGGCAATCATAGCGGTCGTGACATCGAACGCGCCGTTGATGCGGCCAAAGGCGAAGAAGTTGAAGGCAATGATGCAGGCGGCAGCGCCGATCGTGGACACGTACCAAGGCGTGTGGAAGCCCTTCTTTGCCATCCAGGCAACCCAGACAGCTGTGCAGACGATTGCGACGATCTTGCCCGGCATCTCCATCACGGACTCGTAGGACTTTGCGATGCCGAGAGAGTAGACGATGAAGAAGGAGAGGCAGGCAGACCAGCAGGCTGCTGCGAACTTCATGGTCAGATAGACAGAAAGAACACGACGGAACGAACGGTTGCGGAACGTGGAGAAGACATCGATGAAGAGCTTCTTGATGGCTTCCCAGGCATTGTCAATCTTCTCCTGGGCAACTTCCTCAGGCGAGCGCTCCCACGTGGAGCAGTAGACAGCGATGAGGGAGCAGACCATGATGAGGGAGTTCGTCGTAGCGATGATGAAGTAGGACGATGCATTGTCCTCGCCGAAGAAGCCGAAACCGATACCGACGAGAAGAGCCATAACGAAGCCGGAGACATTGCCGAAGATGTGCTTATAGCCGGTAAGGAGGCTGCGCTCCTTGTAGTCGTCCGTCATCTCGATCGTGAGCGGCACGAGGTTCGTCGTCACGAAGGCGTAGGCGATGTTGTAGATCATGTAGAGCACGAAGTAGTAGCCGAAGCCGAACGGCGTGACGAGGAAGATGAACGGCTCAGCAAGCATCATAGGAATGGCAAGCAGGATCCAGAAGCGCCTGCGTCCGAACTTGCGGCCGACCTTCGTGGCATAGAAGTTGTCTGCCACAAATCCCATGATCGGGCAGAGGAAGGCATTGATGTAGATGGCCGCAGAAGCAATGAGTGCTGCTTCCGTTGCAGACAGGCCGCACTGCGTGGACAGGAACATGACCATGTAGCTGTGCGTGAAGGTCAGAGCACCAGAGTTGGCCATGCCTCCCATACCGAAACCGAGCCTTGTCCAGAAGTTTATCTTGCGCTTCTTACCTATCTTTGACACGCCGTCTCACTCCTCTCAAAGGGTCCCATCCCCCATAGGCTACGTGCATTCCAGATGCACCTGCAACTGCTCCCCTGCGCCGAAGATTCAGAAAAAAATGTGTGGAACTTCGTTTGCTGTTCCTTAATACCATCTGGCATGCCACATTTCCTGTCTTCTTTGCGATATCGCCGTCTCTAAACAGGTTTATCTGACGCGAATAGTTATAGCACGTTGCATAGCCCTTACACTGGCATGCCAGTTATTTTTCGTTCAGGTTCGGGTGAACGGTTACTTTTTCAGGGTGAACGTACACTCTTCGGCCAGTCTATGCAGAAGTATGCATTTCTCTGATATGCCAGTCTTCAACTCTGAATTTCGCAGACCTGGCTTCCAGAGATCGATGCAAACTGGTTTCCCTGCGGACCGCCCATGCAGCTTCAGGCCAGAAGAGACGTCCGGAGATGGCCAATAGCTGGAGACGCGAGCTGACGCCGAGCGCTGGGTGCCGCGGACAAAAAGCAACCCCGGGGTATCATGATCTTTTGCATGAGTGACCTTCCGGGGCTTTCGCTCTATATGCTGCCCCATCATGAGCTACAACGACGCCTCGAGCATAGAGGCTCTCACCACATGGTTCGTGGCCGAGCTTCTCCGATGCCAATCGTACGGACAGAGAAAGTTCGTCAGGCATATTGCCTGGCACCCTTCTGATCCATAGAGGATACGCGTCATGTCTTCTTGTGCCCAAAACAGCGCAGGACGGCCATCAGGCTTTTCTGAGCCTCTATAGTGCGACAGCAAAGAGGCGCTAGATGCCCGAAGACATCTGGCGCCTCGTGTGTACGCTCTCCTCTGCTGGGTGGGATGGTGCAGAGGAGCTCCATGGAATGGCAGCCGATATGCAAAGGAGCAGGCTGCCGGAAGGAAGCTAGAGGTGGACAACCTCGTCGACATTGTCGAGCACCAGCTCGTCGCCGTCCTGGCCCTCCATCGTGACCGCGCGGAGCACGAGCCTCTCGACGTTCTGGGCAATGATGCCCTTTCGTGCCATTGCTTCCACGCCTGATGCCATGGCCGGCACGCCTGGCTCGGCATCCGGGTCGAAGGAGATCTTCACGTCGTCGAAGACAAGCTCGGAAATCTTGCGTTCAGGAAGGCCCGTGATCCAGGCAGCAGCCACCTGGCAGTTCTCTGACACGATGTCGCGGAACTCGAGCATGCCGAAGCCCGGGGTGCGCTCATCGACCGGAAGCGGCTTTCTGGACTGCACATAGTCTGTCTTGCCATCCTTGTCGCAGAAGTAGAAGGCATTGACGACGAAGGGCGTGAGCACATGGTCCATGTGGATGTTCTCGAAGAGGATGCCCTCGTTCACGGCGTCATTGCCGCGGCCGCGTCGCGTCTTGACGCGCAGGCCCCTGTCCGTACGGCGGAAGTCGCAGTCACGGACCACAAGGTCCTTGATGCCGCCTGCCGCCTCAGAACCCAAGACGACCGCGCCGTGTCCATCATGCATGAGGCAGTGGGCCACGAGCATGTCGTGCGTGGCAGGACGAAGCGGCCTGTCGATGCCGAGCTTGCCGGACTTGATTGCGATGCAGTCGTCGCCGACCGAGAATTCGCAGCCGAGGATGCGCACGAAGGAGCAGGACTCAGGATCGCAGCCATCCGTGTTGTGGGAGTTCTTGGGGCCGCAGATCTTGAGGCACAGGGCATCGAAGTGGTCGCACATGACCGGATGGATGTTCCAGGCAGGCGAGTTCTGGACCGTGATGCCGGCAAGAGACACATGGGAGCACTCGGAGAGGAAGACCATGCGCGGACGAGCGATGTCTCTTCCCTCTTCAGGACGGTAGAGGTCCTTCACATTGTGCCACCAGTTGTCATCGGCGAAGTCCGTCTGGCCATCGATCGTGCCGCGGCCATAGATGTTGACATCATGTACAGAGAGGCCCGTGAAGAGCGAGCAGTAGGTCGAGATGGACTCGCCTTCCCAGCGTCCCAGCGGGAAGAGGTCCGTCGCATCCTTGCCGAGGCCCTCTGTGCCCTTGAGCGTGCCTGGGATATAGGCAAGCTGGTCGCGGTCGTGGCGGGCAAGAATCTGTGAGCCTTCCTGGAGCTCGATCGAGCACCCGGACTTCAGGAAGAGCGACTTCACGAGGTACTTGCCTGCCGGCACGAGCACGCGGCCATCCTTCGGGCATGCCATGATCGCTGCCTGGATGTTCACGGTATCGTCGTGCTTGCCGTCACCCTTGGCGCCGCAGTCGCGCACATCGATCGTTGCAGACTCCAGGGGTGTCGTGACGCCTGCCTCGTAGACCTCGTCGCCGTTCACGAACTTCACGACATTGCGCGTGCCCGGGACGAGGCCATCCACATAGGTCTCGACCTTCTTCGTCGTGCCCTGGCGCTGGCCATTCACATAGACTTCCCAGCTGAAGAACGTGTCATAGAGCCCGCCGTCATCGAGCTCGATCACGGCAGCACGGGCACAGCGCCAGACTGTCTTGATATCCATGCCTATCCCTCCCCGATAGAGAGGACCCCTGGACAGAAAGGTATCCAGGGGCCCCATTGAAGCGTTCGTCCTAGAGGACGACGCCGTCTTTCCAGATGCTGATCTCGTGGCAGTTCCTGCGCTCGGTCGAGGTCTTCTCGCCCGAGGAAACCTTGAGCACGAGGTCGAAGAGGTCTTTCGCTGCCTCGTCGATCGTGGCATCGCCGTCAGCAATCACGCCAGCATTGAAGTCCATCCAGTTGGGCTTCCTCTTCGAGAGCGCCGTGTTCGTGAAGACCTTGATGGTCGGCACAGGAGCGCCGAAGGGCGTGCCGCGTCCGGTCGAGAACATGATCACGTGGCAGCCGGCAGCAGCAAGCGCGGTCGAAGAGACCATATCGTTGCCAGGAGCGCAGAGGAGGTTGAGGCCCTGCTTCTTCACCTGGTCGGCGTACTTCAGGACATCGACGATAGGGGCCTTGCCGCCCTTCTGGACGCAGCCGCAGCTCTTGTCCTCAAGCGTCGTGATGCCACCCTGCTTGTTGCCCGGGCTCGGGTTGTCGTAGACGACCTCATGATGTCTCAGGAAGTAGTCCTTGAAGCCATTGAGCATGCCAGCGGCTGCATCGAAGACCTCCTTCGAGACGCAGCGTCCCAGAAGGAAGCTCTCGGCGCCGAACATCTCGGGCACCTCGGTCAGGACGGAAGTGCCGCCCTGGGCCACGACCATGTCGCTCACGCGGCCGATTGTCGGGTTTGCCGTGATGCCAGAGAGGCCATCAGAGCCGCCGCACTTCATGCCGACAACGAGCTCGGACACAGGAATGGGGACTCTCTTGTTATGGGAAATCAGCTCGGCAAGCTCCTCGATGATGGCACGGCCCGAGGCCAGCTCATCTTCGACGTCCTGACAGGTGAGGAAACGCACGCGCTGGGGGTCGTACTCCCCCAGCTCATCCAGTATCTGCTGGTGCGTGCAGTTTTCGCACCCCAGGGAAAGGAACAGCACACCGGCTGCATTGGGGTGGCGTGAAAGTGCGACGAGCAGCTTCTTCGTCTGCTCGTGGTCTGCTCCCGTCTGGGAGCAGCCGAAAGGATGCGTGAAGGCATGTATGCCTTCTACCGTACCCTGGACGAGGTCCTGGCACTGCGCTTCGAGCGTCTGCGCGATGCCATTGACGCATCCCACAGTCGGGATGATCCAGATCTCATTCCTTGTGGCGACGCGGCCATCCTTCGTGCGGTAGCCCATGAAGGTCTGGGGCTCAACTGGAGCCAGCTCAGGATGCGTCGGCTCGTAGGTGTATTCCACCTCGCCCGAAAGGTTCGTCTTCATGTTGTGGGTATGGATCCACTGGCCAGGATGGACGTCTGCCGTCACATGCCCGATAGCCTGGCCATACTTCACGACCGTGGAGCCTACGCCGAGCTCTGCCACGGCCATCTTGTGGCCCTGCGGGATGTCCTCTGTGGCCGTGACTTCCCTGCCCTCGAAGGAGAAGGTCTCCCCTTTCTTGAGGGGACGGAGCGCCACGACGACGTTGTCTTCCGGATTGATATGTACGATAGGTGCCATAACGTATACCTACTTCAGGCAGCTTGCGAAGGCAGCCTTCGTGCCCTCGCGGCGGATGAGATCGAGGTCTGCGACGACGACGTCACGGAGGCCCTTCACCTCATGCAGGTCCTGACCCCACATGTCGGTGTTGGCAAGGACATCGTCGACGAGCTTCTCCGTGGAGGCATCCTTGCGCTCTGCGAAGAAGGCAAGAGCGGAAGCATCGTCCTGGGCGACATACTCGGTGCCGTCAGCACGCTTGAGGTGTAGGCCATCGTCTGCAAGGCCCTCGGTGCCCGTCGTATAGAATGCCATGAGCGCAGCAAGGCTCATCGTGAGGCACTTCGGGAGCTTGCCTTCCTGCTCGACATAGTCAAGAAGGGACGGCAGGTCGCGGGCACGCCACTTGGACGTGGAGTTCAGGCAGATCGAGAGCAGCTGGTGATCGATGAAGGGGTTGTCGAAGCGGTTCTCGACAGCCGCAGCGAATGCCTCGAGGTCGGCACGGTCAAGCTCCTTCGAGAGCGTCGGGATGACCTCGGTTTCAAGCATCGTGTTCATGAAGCCGCGGACCGTATCGTCGTGCATGCAGTCACGGACGATATTGAACCCGGCAAGCCAGGCACCCGGGACAAAGCCCGTGTGTGCACCATTGAGGATGCGGACCTTGCGCTTCTTGTACGGCGTGACATCCGGAGTCACGAAGACACCCGGCTCCTTGGACTGGATGAACGGCAGCTTTGCGGCAAGCGCGTCATCGCCCTCGATGCCCCACATCTGGAACGGCTCACGCACGGCCAGGAACGGATCCTCATAGCCGAGGCGCTCTGCGACCTTTGCGGCCTCCTTGGGGTCGCGGATGCGGCCCGGAACGATGGTATCGACAAGCGTCGTGCAGAAGAGGCACTCTTTGTCGAGCCAGTCGGTGAACTCCTTCTCCCAGCCCCAGTCGGAAGCGTAGCGCTTCACGATCTTCTCGAGCTCCGCGCCGTTATGGTCGATGAGCTCGCAGGAAAGGATGGTAAGGCCGCCCTTGCCGGCATCGAAGCGGAAGCGCAGGGTCTTGGCAAGCTTCGCCGGGAAGCTCGAGGGCCAGGCGTCTTCTGCCTTGCAGGTCGGATCGTAGGCAATGCCAGCCTCGGTCGTGTTGGAGACGACAAGCTCGAAGTCGTCAGAGGTGGCGACCTTCTTGAGCTCCTCGAGGTCCTCTGCCCTGAACGGGTTGAGGCAGCGGGAAACCGAGCTCACGAGCCTTGCATCGTCGTAGGTCTTGCCGTCAAGCTTGCCGCGCTCGAGGACGGTGTAGAGGCAGTCCTGTGCGTTCAGACCCTTGATGAAGCCATAGTCATGGGCAGCATCATCGATTGGCTGCAGGATGCAGATCTTGCCGTTCCAGCCCGTCTTCTCGTTTGCATAGTCGAAATAGCGGTCCACGAACGAGCGGAGGAAGTTGCCCTCGCCGAACTGGAGCACCTTCTCAGGAGCATCCCTCGGCACGAGATAGCCCTTGTAGCCCATATCCTGGAGCGTCTTGTAGCTGAGCTTTTCCATTGGAATGAATCTCCCTATCTCTTACTGCTCGTCGAGATCGAAGCCGAAGTAGCGGACAGCGTTGTTGTAGCTGATGTCGCGGACGATCTTTGCCAGCATCTTCGGATCGTTCGGATACTTGCCCTGCTCGACCCACTCGCCGAGAAGGCCGCAGAGAACGCGGCGGAAGTACTCGTGACGGGGATAGGACAGGAAACTCCTGGAGTCAGTGAGCATGCCGATGAAGTTGCCGAGAACGCCCTCGTTTGCCAGTGCCGTCATCTGTGCCCTCATGCCGGTCTCGCAATCATTGAACCACCAGGCGGAGCCGTTCTGGAGCTTGCCTGCGCACGGCGCCTCCTGGAAGCACTGCATGACGGTATCGATCATGGTCGTGTCGTTCGGGTCGAGGCTGTAGAGGATCGTCTTGGGGAGGCCAGAAGTCTCGTTCACATCGTTCAGGAAGTCCGCAAGGTCTGCGGCCTTCTGGCCGTTCCTGATGCAGTCATAGCCGGTGTCTGGGCCGAGCTTCGCAAACATCGTCGTGTTGTTGTCGCGCTTGCAGCCGAAGTGGATCTGCATGGCCCAGCCAAGGCGCACATACTCAGCTGCTGCAAACTTCATGAATGCAGTCTTGTACTTGAGGATGTCCTCCGCAGAGACCTGCTTGCCTGCGACACGGGCCTGGAAGATCTGCTCAAGCTCGTCGTCCGTTGCCGGCACATCGACGACGTAGTCGAGGGCATGGTCGGAGGCACGGCAGCCCATCTCTGCGAAGAAGTCGAAGCGCTTGGAGAGCGCGCGCTCGAAGTCGTTGAAGGAGTTGATCTCCATGCCAGCGACCTCAGAGAGCTTCTTCACATAGGCACCGAAGCCCTCCTTCTCGATACCGAGAGCCTTGTCCGGGCGCATGGCCGGGATGACCTGGACATCGAAGGAGTCATCTGCAGCAATCTTCTTGTGCCACTCAAGAGAGTCGGCAGGATCGTCTGTGGTGCAGATCAGGCGCACGTTGGAGCGGCGGATGAGATTCCTGCAGGAGAACTCAGGCGTGGCGAGCTTCCTGTTGGCAAGCTGCCAGACCTCTTCTGCGGTATCGCCGTTGAGCACGCCCTCATAGCCGAAGAAGCGCTTGAGCTCGAGGTGGCTCCACTCGAAGACCGGGTTGCCGACGCAGCGGGACAGGGTCTCTGCCCACTTCTGGAACTTCTCACGGGCAGGAGCATCGCCGGTGACATAGCGCTCATCCACGCCGTTGGCACGCATGAGGCGCCACTTGTAGTGGTCGCCGCCGAGCCAGACCTCCGTGATGGAAGAGAAGGACTTGTCCTCCCAGATCTCCTTCGGGGAGATGTGGCAGTGATAGTCGAGAATAGGCATGTTCTCTGCATAGTCATGGAAGAGCTGCTCGCCCGTGGGGGTGGAGAGCAGGAAGTCCTTGTCGTCCATAAAGTTCTTCATCGGCTGTATCCCTTCTTCGGACATCCCGGACACAGGACAGGGTGGGAAGCGTCATCCGATATGTGCCCTTCCTGGTACGCACACCGAATGACACCCTGTCCCATGCCTCAATCTAGCATGTTAGTTTCAAGCTGTGAAGAGCGTATTACTTTTTCAGGAGCCCACGCAAGTGAAATTTCACGAAAGCTGGACGAGAACCGTTCACGATTCGGTGAACGTTACCCCAACCACAATCCCGACACACTGCTAACGTTCCCACAAGAAAGAGTCTTTGCAGTTCACAGGCTATCTGATAGGGCTTTGGATGCCCGTCTCAGACACTAAGGCCAAGAATTCCGTACTCTGGGGCCCCTCAGAGCCATGCTTGCGCAAGCATCTCTGACCAATCAGAAAACTAGCATGTCTGCAAGCACCAAGAAGGCCACCAGATAGCAGCAGGGCGGCCCTCCCTGCGGAAGGCCGCCCAAGACGCTCTCATATATAGGTATGCCGACTAGTCCTTCGGATACTTGTAGAAGCCCTCTCCTGCCGCCATGCCCAGCTTGCCGGCGTCGATGTAGCTCTTGAGTACCTTCTCCATGCCCTTGAAGTTGTAGGGAAGCATCATCTTCTTGAGGAGCGGGGTCGCGATGCCAGGCACCTTCTGATACTGCTCGACGATGTTGTAGGCCGTCGTGAGGCCGACCGTATCGAAGACCTGGAAGGGCCCTTTCGGGGCGCCCGTGCCGGATGTCCAGGCAAGGTCGATCGAAGCCGGGTCGGATACGCCATTTGCATAGAGATCGAGGCCCGAGAGCATCCAGGGAATCAGCATGGAGTTCAGGAGGTATCCCGCCTTCTCCTTGTTCACCGGAAGCGGGATCATGCGGATGGCCTTTGCAAAATCGAAGACCGCATCGAAGGACTCGGTGCTCGTCTTCTCCTGGACCATGACCTCGCAGACATTGTGCTTCCAGATCGTATTGGCAAAGTGGAGCGCAAGATAGCGGTCGGGTCTGCCCACGTCCTTCGTGAACTGCGAGGGCAGAAGGCTCGAGGAGTTCGTGACGACAATCGTCTTCTCAGGCATCAAGGGAGCGAGCTTCTTGAAGAAGGCAGCCTTCTGGTCTGCGACCTCTGCCATGGACTCAATCACGAGATCGGCATCGGCTACCGCCTTGCCGAGATCGAGCTCAAGCGTGAGCGACGCATAGGCCTCATCGACGCGCTTTGCGCAGGCATCCGCATCGAAGCTGCCGAAGTCTGCGATGCCCGGGCACCAGGCAGGATCTGCCGCACTCTTGGCTGTCTTCATGCCCTCGATTGCCTCATGGTAGCTCTTGTGCAGGGCATCGAGCTTCGGCTGGCAGCGCCCGATGGAGCCTTCGCTTCTGAGCCAGATGGTCACGTTGTGTCCCGTATAGGCGCACTGGAATGCGATCTGTGATCCCAGGACGCCGCCTCCGGCAACCACGACATTCTTGATTTCAGCCATGTAGAACCTCCTGTCATCACAAGGGCATATGCCCCCGCATGGGGCTGGAATTCCTGCATACTGCCATTAAGTATATGAGACCCGCAAAGCCGCCATCCAGCAGAAAGCGGCGAGGGGCACCTATCGGCCCTCCCGCCGTGGCAGAGCATGGGGCAAAGCCCTCTGTCCCTGGAGCCTCTTCAGGCACTTCATAAGGGTGCGTGCCGAATCCTGTGACAAGACAGGGTCCCCGCCATCGAATCCGACCCATCCCTCGTGCGCCTGAGATCCGCCTGCGCGAACTCGTTCCCTCTTCCCGCCGCAGTCTTCCTCAAAGATGCACTGGCGTGCCTGTGCATCCTCTGCTTGTGCATCCGGAGAACCCCTGCGAAGCAGAGGCCGCTCCTAAGCTCCATCCTGCCCTCGCTATCGAGGCACCCATAGAAGCTCTGGAAGAGATGCCTGAGACCGCCCATTACAGTCAGAGATGGCCCCTGAGGACCTCTCCGAGCTGTAGGGTTTTCAACAATGCCATGTCCTTGATTTCCCTAACCTTGTAGATGGCCCCTCTCCGGGGCTGCTGGCCGACCTCCTCCGGACGGCCCTCTTGCCCCGCCTCCGAGAAGGCCCGGGGGTGTTGCTGCCGGAGGATGTTGCCCTGCAAGGGAAGCGACTGATAGGGATGTGCCGCACGGCATGCCGTGCGGCAGGGCAATGTGGGTGTCGCCCTGGCAGGGACGGTGGCCAGCCGACCTATGAGGAGGCTGCCACCATGAAGCGCAGGCAGGAAGACTGGTTCGGAACCCACGAGCTGCATCTCGGCGTGGATGTCGGGAAATCCTTCCACTGGGCTGTCGGGCTCGACCAGGAAAGCGAGATCCGGATCAGCCGGCGGGTGGAGAACCGTCTGGACGATGTCGAAGCGCTGCTCGAGGAGGCAGGCGACGCCGCCCTGGTCGTCATGGACCAGAAGAACGACATCGGCTCCTGAGCTGTAATCTTAAGACAGCACGCGTGGCCGGATCCGGAATGGCATCTGCGGCATCCCCGATATGTCCTGGCTCATAGCACAGGCACAGCAGAGGAAAAAGGCCCTGCGCTTCCCTATCCTTCAGCCTCCTGCATTCCCAGACAGCCTTCCTGCTCCCCTGCGGACGGTTTCATTGCCACATCTGAAAGTTTTTTCAACTAACAGACATATATCATAGCTTTCAGTCCTCTTTCATGGATATTGGAACAAATGCCTGCTCTGAAGAGCGTGCGGCAGCAGGGCAGATTCCCCTCCCTTCTCTGTCCGTGCATCCGGCACAGGAAGCCGCCCGGCAGCACGGATGCGCTGCTGCCTCGAGCCTTGTCCGGCGCTCCCATCCCGGCTGCCGCCCTCCCTCTGCCGTTTCTGGAGCTCTTCTGGAACAGGCAGGGCAGCCCGCGCTTTTGGGGCACAATTAATTACTGCTGAATTCACGCTGTGCCGTCCGCACGGCTCCAAGGAGGTCCACATGCCAGACATCCAGATACCGGAAGAGTTCGCAGACGATCCTGTCTTCAGGCAGGAACAGGAGCATCTCTGCGAAACCTACCAGAAGCTCACAGAGCTCAGAGACGAGCTCACCCATAGGCTCGAAGTCACCCACAAGGCAGCAGCGCAGGATCTGCGCGACATGTCCGAAGAGGTCACCCAGGACTTCGGCGGCGAAGACGAGGCGATGGAGACCCTTGCCGCCATCGAGACCCTGAACTCCGTCATCGATGCCTACAACCAGGCACATGACTTCGACGTGGAGAAGCTGCGCCGCGTGCTTGTTCTTCTGAACCAGCCCTACTTCGCAAAGGTCTCCCTGCGCATGCGTCCGAACAGGCCACCAAGAGACATCTATATCGGTGTCTCTGGCGTGATGGACAAAGATTCCCATCCTGTCGTGATCGACTGGCGAAGCCCTGTTGCCGAGACCTATTACAACCAGGAGATGGGCAAGACCTCCTATGAGGTGAACGGCAAGAAGCGCGAGGTGGAGCTGCTGCTGAGAAGGCAGTTCGATCTGCAGGGCGAGCGTCTCAGGATGTATTTCGATACGACGGTCGCTATCCAGGACTCGCTTCTGCTCAATGCCCTGAAGCAGCACCACTCGGAGAAGCTCCAGGCCATCACCGCCACGATCCAGAAGGAGCAGAATGCCGTCGTCAGGCATGAGGACATACCGGTGCTCCTCGTGAACGGCATTGCCGGCTCCGGCAAGACCTCCGTCATGCTCCAGCGCATCGCCTATCTCTTCTATCAGCAGAGGGAGACCTTGAATCCCCACCAGGTCTATCTCTTCACGCCGAACGCCGTCTTCCAGCGCTACATCGATACAGTGCTCCCCTCCTTGGGAGAGTCCAATCCCCAGACCTTCACCTGGCGCGGCTTCCTTGTGCACGAAGGCATCCAGGACCGTGCAGACGGCACAAAGACCGATCCCGAAGAGCTTCTCAGGATGGAGAAGGCAATAGAAGGACTCGAGCTCGAAGAGGACGATATCCGTGGCATCGGTATCGGCGACACCCAGCTCATCAAGGCATCCCAGGTGAAGAATGCCTTTGCCAAGTTCCCGCGGACCCCTCTGGGACCCCGTCTGGTAGCGCTCGTGAAGGATGTGCTCCATGAGAGGCTGAACCAGAGGCTTGCCGCCCTTGCGAAAGACGACGATGTCCATGAGGAGATGCTGGGCATAGACCTCGACGAGCAGGTGCAGATCTTCGGCGAGCCCATCAATCCGCTCGACGAGGAGGACACGGTCCGTCTTGCCAAGAAGTATGTGGAAGCCCGCTATGCGAGCGCCCATGACACGATCGAGGCAGCAGGCTGGCTCAGGATCGACCGCATCGGCCAGAGGCTTCTGGGGCACCAGCTCAATGCTGTGGAATACCTCTACCTGCGCTCCCTCATCACCGGTGCAGGCGACCGCCAGGCCCGCTATGTGATGGTCGACGAGGTCCAGGACTATACCGAAGCGCAGCTCATGGTGATGGCACGCTACTTCTCAGGTGCCCACTTCATGCTCCTGGGAGACGAGCACCAGGCCATCCGCGAAGGCACTGCCACCTTCCAGGACATGAAGGATGTCTTCGTCCATGCCGGCTTCGGCGAGGAGGGCACCGATATCCAGGAGCTCAGGCTCCTCACGTCCTACCGCTCCACCCCTGAGATCACCTCCCTCTTCATGGGGCTCTACGAGAAGGACGAGAACATCCATGCCACCTCGGTCCAGCGCGAAGGCACGAAGGCGCAGATCTTCGAGGCAAAGGATACCGAGAGCTATCTTGCTAAGCTCAAGGAGCTTGTGGATGAAGCGCACGATGCAGATGGCCTCACGGCCCTTGTCTGCGATACGTCAGCTCGTGCCAACTGGCTCGGAAAGCAGCTCGGGAAATCGGTCCGTGTCATGGAGCCAGATGATATCCTGCCTTTGAAGGGCGTTGTCGTCCTCGACCTCTCCCTTGCCAAGGGCCTGGAGTTCGATGCTGTCATCATCCCCGATGCGCAGGCAGAGGTCTATCCGGCAACGCCGCTTGCGAGACGGCGCCTCTATACCGCCGTCTCCCGCGCCATGCACAAGGTCACGTTAGTCAGTCAGGGAGAGATCACGGAGCTCCTCCGTCCCCTGGCCGCCCAGATACAGGAGGTCTGATCCATGGGAATCCGCTATGAACAGGTCCGCTATCTTGCCTCGTATGGCACGGTCGAGCAGCTTCCGCAGTCGAAGGCTCCAGAGGTCTCCTTCGTCGGCCGCTCCAATGTAGGCAAGTCTTCCCTGATCAACAAGCTCTTCAACAGGAAGTCCCTTGCCAAGGTCTCAGGAAAGCCAGGAAAGACCGCCAATATCAACTTCTTCGAAGCTGATGGCATCCACTTCGTGGACCTTCCTGGCTATGGCTTCGCGCAGCGCTCCCAGGCAGAGAAGCAGCGCTGGGCCGACCTCATCGATGCCTACTTCACAAGCGAGCGCTCACACAATCTCGTGGTCGCCCTGGTGGACATCAGGCTCGATGCCCAGGCACTTGACCTCCAGATGATCGACTACCTGAAGGGAGCAGGCCTTCCCTTCATCATTGCCCTTACCAAGGCAGACAAGCTCTCCCGCCAGAAGCAGCAGGCACAGCTGAGGAAACTTGCCGCTGCCTTCGGCGTCGACGAGATGGCTTGCGTCGTCACCTCGGCACAGACAGGCCTCGGCATCGATACTCTGAAGCGCTTCATCGAGCAGGCCTGCTAACCGTATAGCAAGGCCCTATACGAAGAGGCTCTTCCGGATATCCGGAAGAGCCTCTCTTCTTGCCTCTGTACCGAGAAACTACTTCTCGTTCCTGCGCCGAGCAAACTTCATGCAGATAGCGATGCCGACGAAGGCGATTCCCAGCGCACAGAGTGCCTGGATCGTCGTGACAGAGTTCGTATCGGACGTATCCGGGTTTTTCTCTACCTTCTGCTCAGCAGGCTTCTGCTCCGGTTCCGGCTCAGGCACTGCAGGTGCCGTGTACACGTTGTCAAACGTGCAGAGCTCGGCCCCGCCGACCTTCTTGCCAGACTCATCGAGCTCGTAGATGAATACCTTCGGGGTCAGCTTCTCCGTGTTGTCATTCCAGAACTGCACGGTCACCTGGTAGGTGCGAGTATCGTACTGCCAGTTCTCGGCAGTACCTGCCGTCTGGGTCACCTTGTAGGAGTACTCGACTGGCTCATCTGCCGTGACAGCGAATGAAGTCTTGCCAGCTGCATCGAAGATAAGCGCATCATCAGCAAGAGCCTTGGCACTTGCCTCGTTCTGAGGCATAGCCGTAACCGTGAAACCGGGAACAGACTCAGCCGTATCGCCCGAGAGCGTGATCTCTACCGGGATGGAGGCTTCTGCCTTCTCATACGCATACGCGGGAGCTGCGGTTCCGGCAATGACGGCGCAGATGAGACCCAGAGCTGCCACGAACAAGGCGAGTCCGCGTGCACCGCTTCTGCGGAACGATCCAACTTTGCTCTGCCTGATCATATCCTTGTGTCCTTCTCTGTTGTAGCCGTGAACTGGGGGTTCCGGCATCCTGTATGCCTCATGCCTGCCCAGCGAGCAGGCACAGAATCGCTAGTCTCCTGCATTGTCCTGTGCATAGCGCGCAACCACCTTGCAGAGCACGATGGTCCTCGCATCCGTCGCATCGGAAGAGCAGGTCGAAAGCGAGATGATCTGATCTTCCGAAGAGAGGCTGCCTTCGCGGTAGTGCACAGCCGAGCTCTCCGCCTTCTGCACGACCTCTGCCACCTGTCCGTCTTCTGCAGGCGTCCCGAAGATGACCTGGTCGTAAGCATTGTCTGTGAGCACCGCGTCCACTTCGAGCTCGAGCGTTTCCTGCGGCAGGTACAGCTTGGCTGTCTTGTTCGCATCGAAGAAGCTCTGATCCAGGAAGAGGTCGAGGTCGCCGAACATCTTGTGAGCCACCATATGGTGTCCCATGATGACTTCATAGGGCTCGGTGAAGTTACAGTCACAGGCGCTGTCCAGGAAAAGAGATCCTGACGCAGAGCTTGCACCCGTCGCATCCTTGTCCAGATACTCGAAGTCATCGGCACCCTGGACGACGGGATAATCAATGCCTGTGTTGTCTACGGTAAGCCAGGCACATACATCGGGGTTCATCGCAAGAAGCTCTCCGAACCCATATCCTCCAGGTCGGTACTGCGTGAGGTCTGACCCTTCCACAACCTGATAGGAATCATAGAGGGAATACCCTGCAAGTCCTCCGATCAGAAGAAGGACGATAGCCATGACCCACGTAGCGGCATGGTCAAAGATGCGGGCAGCACGGGCACCAGCTGTCTGGTGCCCGTACCTTCCATAGGTTCCGAAGGTGTCTGCTGCCGCACTCATCGATCTTTAGAAGTCCTCGCCGGCATGACGACGACGGGAGATAACGAGAGCTGCACCACCAGCGACTGCGACCGTAGCAACAACAACGAACGGAAGGGTGTTCATCGTGATGCCAGTATCTGTAGCAAAACCATACTCGTTCTTGTACTCAACGGAGCTCTGGCTGTTGATTGTGCCCGTAGCCTCACGGCTCTCAGTAAAGCTATCAGAACCCTGTGCCTTGACGAACTCCTTGTAGTCCGTGTCGGTCTCTTCGACCGTATAAGTAGCACCTTCGGGGAGATTCTTAATCTCGATGGTCTGCCCGTGCTTCAGCTTGAAGGTGTCACCGCTCTTAATGGTTCCCTTGTCATCTGCAGTAGTGCCCACACCAGTCTTAACATAGTCATAAGAACCCTGAACACCGGTAAGAGTAAGCGTGTAGGTAAACTCATCGCCTGTATTTGCAGCAGTACCAGAGACAACCTTAGATACCTTCAGGCTATCATTCTTAGCCTTATCATTCTTGAAATCTGCAGTCGTCTTCGTTGTCTTGCCGTTACCGTCAGTAGTCCTTACACCAACGCTCTCAATTACAGGAGCTGCATCTGGATCTGTCGGATAGTCTTCAGGCATCGTTACAACAACGGTTACCGTGTAGTCTTTGGTGTCATAGCTGATATTCGGGTTTTCGCCCTTTGCCTCTGAGACTTTAAAGTTATAGACACCGGGTGCAGTGAAGTTGTAATTACCAAGCAAGGTCTTCGCATTCATGCTGGTCGTGTAAATAGTGCCATCAGCATTCTTTGTCCAACTATTGGTAGGAAGGCTAACGGTATTTACAACAGACTTGTCGAATGTAGTCGGAGTCCAAGAACCAACATTCGTTGCTCCAGTGAACTGAACATTAAAGGTGAACGGCTCCTCCTTATTGAAAAGCGTAGGGGAAGCGACATCCCACTCCTTGTTGACAACAGTTGTCTTAGCAACATCGGTGGAAGAAGTATCGTCGAAAGTAACAGCAAATGCAGTAGCCGGCATGAATGCCATGGTGCCTGCAAGCACTGCAGCAGTAGCGATGCTCCCAAACTTCTTCGTAGTGAACTTCATGATGAATCCCTTCCTCTAAGGATTTACCTATATCTCACGGAGCCTGAGGAGCGCTATGAGCTTTCCTCTGACTTCGTTAAGACCAACCGGACCAAGCTCTCTCGAGTCTTGGATAGAGCTTCTGTCGTCGTTGAGGATGAAGTACTCACCATCCCCTAGGACAACCGGGTATTCGAAGGAACCCGAACCTTTCTCCGTGGCTCCCTGCGTGACCGAAGCCTGCAGGTTGCCGTTGACGAGCAAGTCTCCGTCATCGTCGATCTCGACCGAGTCTCCTGGCTGTGCAACAACACGTCCGAGCTGAAGCGCTCCTCCGTGCTCGTACACGACCAGATCGTTCGTCTCGAGCGAATCGAAGATCCTCGTCGTCAGTGCCAGGTCTCCATCCCCTGCCGTCGGCCGCATTGCATTGCCTGCAACACGGAAGAACCCGAACACCGTAGAGAAGACCAGATAGAGAGCTCCAACAAAAACCAGGAGCTTGAAGCAAGTACCCGCTACCGATTTCTGCGTCTCGAAGCGTCTTCTGCGCTTCTCAATGGCAGCTTTCGTCGGAGCTTGGAGAAGATCTGAGTGGAAAGCTTCTAGCCACGAATCCTTTGCGGATGCCTGGCCATGAGAGGTTTCGTATCGTCTGTGGAGGATGGCGTCAGGTGCTGCTGTCTGGCTTCTTTGAGAAGAGCCTCGTAGCGGACTTCCTGTTCGCGGTAGAGCTGCCGGTACATCTCGTCCAGCCTCTCTATTACGTGCCATACCTCCCGCTCGTCTACTCCCATGAGGCTGTGCCGCCATGTGAGCTGGTCGAGCTTCTGCGCTATGAGCTCCAGGGATAGCTCCTGCCGATCTTGGGGCTCTTGTGCCATCTGTCCCTGGCGCCCAGTGCTCTGCCGTCTACCTCTCCTTTCGCTCGCCATGGTTCTTCCTTATGGCAGCTGCTGCGAGCGTTGCTGCACCTGCTGCAGCCACACCGAGAAGCACGCCCTGGGATGTAGTGGAGATATCAAGACCAGTGTCCGGAGCGATATCGGTCCGGTTCGTGTAGACAACTTCCGTGGTCCCGCCATCTGCAACAGTCGCACGGACTGTCTTGGCCTGATCCTTGTCAAAGGTCGTAGTATCGTTGCCAACCTTGGCCACAGTCGTCATCTCTGCATTTGGAGTATCCGAAGCACGCTCAGTGATAACGATGGCCTTGCCTGCAGGAACATTGTTCAGCTCGATGGTCTCACCGTTGGTGAGATCGACAGTCGCCTTGCCTTCGCCATCGAACGAGATGGTCTTGTTGCCAGACCTGAACTCTTTGTTCTTGAGATCGGCGCAGCTCAGATCGAACTTGAACGTGTCGGAAGTGTTTGCGGCATTGCCCTTGATCTTCTTCGTGAGCGTCAGCGTGCCGGTCTTGTAGGTATTGGTGATGTCCTGCCTGCCCGTCTTGGATGTGAGACCTATGAGTTTCACAGGGTCAGGAAGGCTCTGCTGCCATTGATCTCCAGGATTCTCGGCCACGCTGTACGTATGGCCAAGAGGCCCAGCTGCGACATTCACCTTAGCCGTCCAGTTATTGGCAGCATTGAGCGTGACCGTCGTATACTCCTTGTTATCGTTACCTTGGATGTCACCCTGGAACACCTTGACGACAAGAGATTTAGGCGTGAGGGATTCAGGCGCCGTGCCGCCGTTCAAGATCCATTTCTTGGAGACTGTAAGCGTAGAGACAGGTACTGTCACCTGAGGCTTCTCATATTCAAGCGACGCGATATCCGAGTACACCGGATCCTGTCCTGTCACTTGTGTGATCGTCTTGTACGAAAGCGTGCCAGTGTCATTTGTATAGATCTTGAATTCGCCCTCAGCCTTTGCTGCGTCATCATACGCTTCCTGCTTGAGCTTCACATCGAAGCTCACCGCATAGGTGACACCCTTCTCGAGCTCGATGCTTCCGAGGTTCCAGGTCACCTTTCCGCCTGCAAAAGATGCAACAGGGATAGTGTCTGCTGGCGTATAAGGCTGGCCGTTTTTCGTATAGCTATAGGAGAAGGCAGGAGCTTCTGCGTCATCAGGCAGAACGTAATCGACATAGTCCGAGTTGAGCGTGTCCTCAATCACTACGTTCGTGTAGGAGATATTCGTCGTTATGGTATTGACGATATTCTCGAAGGCACTGTTCAGAGTATCCTGGTCGCTTGCGCTGTAGTAGTTTCCTACTTGCCCTGCATCAGAAGCAAGATCCTGCATCTTCGAGACGTTGCCGAATACGCCGACAGAGAACAGCTTCTTGCCTGCCCCATTGATTGATTGAGCGACCTGCGATGCATACTTATAGTTCTTGCCATTGTCGTCGGAATTGCCGGATCCATATATGACATGGTTATCAATTTCGTGCCGCGCATCCTCCCAATAGTTCTGGTTACCGCCTCGGGTATTCCTGTATGTCGGATTGCCATCAGACACAAAGATGATGTAGGTCTGATTCGCGTCACGCGTCGCCATCTGGTTGGCGACCGTCAATCCGTCTTCTCAGTTGGTTCCGCCTGTCGCTTCGCGTGACGATCCTGTTTTCAGCCCAGTGACTGTAGTCTGGAAACCTTGAAGATCGGTCGTGAAGCTCTTGCTGGTCGTGGCATAGCCTCCGAAGGTGACAAGCGATATGCGGACGGCATCTGGGTTGTCGTCGGTATTGTTTGCCAGCAGCTTCTCGGCAAGAGAGTTGACTGCATCCTTGGCAACCGACAGGCGCGAAGGCCGGTAGTAGTCGATGTAATCACCACGCTGGCTATAATTCATGGAATAAGAGGTGTCCATGACGACAATGACATCAGCGTGAGACGTCGTCGTGCTCTGCACAGAGTTGCCGGTCACGCTGAGCGTGATCTTGTAGGTGCCATCACCGTTGTCTGTTGCGGTCTTCTTATGAGCCGGCGCCGTAGTAAGATCTGTGACTGGCGCATCTTCTGCATATGCAGTCACAGGCAAGGCGAAGAGCCCCACTGCCGCAATGATCGCGACAGCAGCCACAAGCGCCTTCTGAACGAGATGCAATGCTGGATGTGTCCATTCAAGCGTCTTCTTCATGAGCAGCCTCATATGCTTTCGTTATTGCCTGCGTGTAGGACGAACTGTGTCTTTTTTTAACAGCAAACTTTTTCCTTAAAGCCACTTTGGTCTGAATGACGCCCAAATAGGATTGAAAGAAAATGAATCAATCAGCACTTTCAGATAAGCTTGATGCTGTTCTTATATTCCTCATGTTGCGGATAAGAGGCAGCTTGCTCAGGTCCGATCCGACATCCATCTCGCGGGAGTTCATCCTCCAGCTGATGGCCTGCCACGTGAAGGAATGCATCCCCTTTCTTGCAGAGGACTGCACCTTTGCCGGGCCTTTTGCTGCAGCGACAGGATCTGGCAAATCTGCAATCGTCGACTTCTGCGTCAAGGCGCAGCCCCTGCTTGCACAGCTTGAATATGCGATAGATTCCAACTCCAGCATCTACCGCGATACGCATACCTGTGTCACGCTCGTCTGCGCTCGGGTGCTGCGTCAGGACAAGCCTGATATCAATGGGCGCGCAACGCTTATCTGGCGGCTCACTGCCCAAGGCCCGAAGCTTGTGCATCTGCACATCTCGGCACCTGTGCTCGAGCACACATCCGAGGGCATCCGGGAATTCTTCGTGAAAGACTCCAGGAATATGCAGCCGGTCTCCCTTCTGCCGGAAGAGAGACCGCTCATCCTGAAAGATTCTGATAGCGTGACCCATGTCGTAGTGCCACGTTCCGTGCTCTATCTCGAAGCGCAGCACCAGTATGTCTGTGTCTGCCAGAAGACAGAGCGTTTCAGAATCCGCGATTCGCTTACCAACCTGCTCAGCCGTTTCCCTGGCTATTTCGTGCGAGTGCACAGAAGCTATGCCGTAAATGTCCTGTATGTCTCGAAGGTATCCCGTGAGGAGATACAGCTCGGCGATTTCGAGAAGGTCCCGATTCCCCTGAAGCAGTCTGCCCAAATACGCGAGAAGGTGCTTTCTGTCCTGAATGACACACTCGCCGCTGCGCATGCGGAATCACAGAACGCGACAAGCACACTGTCTCAGGGAGCACCCCCCGAACATACTTCCGCCTCAGAAGATGTCTCTGGGTGAAGCAGACGATGACCTGGACCCCGTATTCCGCACACCCAATTCGGGATCGCGAAACGGTTCGACTCCGCCCGGCAGCGGGCCACGGTCGGAACGGGGCTCCATATATGATCGATGGCAGGTTCACGAAGGAAGAGCGCGCCCATCTCATCCCGCTGGATGCGGTGGTGTGTTTCGTCAACCTCTCGTTTCACAAAACAGCATCCGTTCGTTTCACACGTCAGCGTGAAGATTCTTCACGCACGAGCGTCGCCCTGGCACCAATCCTTTCTTCTCCTACAACTCCCCGCGCATGAGCGCGTGTTTGACCCTGTACGACTCCCTGTCGTAGGTGATGAGCCTGCCGTGGTGGACGATGCGGTCCATCATCGCCTTGGCCATGTCGTCGTCGGCAAAGATCTCACCCCATCTGGAGAATTCGATGTTGGTGGTGAGAATGAGCGCGATCCGCTCGTAGCACATCGACACCACCCGGAACAGGAGCCTTGCCCCGTCGGGATCGGTGGGAAGGTACCCCCACTCGTCCAGGATGATGAGGTCGCACCTGTCGAGCCTCCTGAGCGCGTCCTGTGTCGTCCCCTCCTTATTCGCACGCCTCAGCTCGCTTACCAGCTCCGCCGTCGACCAGAACGCGACTTTTCTGCCCTCACCGCAGGCGAGCAGCCCCAACGCTATCGCGGTATGGGTCTTTCCATTGCCTGATCCTCCGAAGAGCACCAGGTCCTCGTGGGCGTCGATGAAGGCAAGCGAGAGCATGTCGTCCCTCGTGAAGCCGCGGGGAAACACGATTCCCGACCATTCGAAGCCATCGAAGCCCTTCTGCGAGGGAAAGTTCGCCTGCCGCTTGAGGCGCGCTATCCGGCTTTGGTGCCTGAGCGCGTACTCCCTTGCGAGCGCATCCTCGAAGAACGCGAACTGCCCATCGGTGGCCGTCTCGGCCACGTAGCGCATCGTCGCCTTCGACAGCAGGATGGAGCCACCCTCGCGCTCGGCGCACTTCAGCCTCTCGTAGCGCGCATCAACCTTCTGCGGCAGCCTGGCCATCCCGATCGCCTCCCCTGAGCATGAAGACGTCGTAGTCGGCGAGCCTGGTGCCCAGCTCACGCGCTGCCTTGGTTCCGGTGCCTTGCGCGCGGATCCTGGCGCAGCACATCTCGACATCAGCGGGGCGCATCTTGCGGGTGGCCCGCAGCGCCTCGGAGAACGCCTGGGCGGTGATCCCCATGCCATAGGCTTGTGCGAGCCTAGAGATCACCTTGACCTGGCCTTTCAGCTCGTCGGTCGCCATGGAGCCGAAGGCGTCCCTCACATCCTCGTCGAACAGCGCGCACACGCTGGACTGCATGAAGGCGCGCGTCTTCATCGAAAGCGGTTCGAGCAGTGCCAGCGGGTCCTCGTCGGAGGTGAAGAGCTTGCCGGAGCGCCTGCGGTAGGTCCTTAGCGGCGTCCCGTCAGGGGCGTCTATCTCCACCGTGAAGGCGCGCACGCCCACCGTGAGCGAAACGCATGCGAGCGAGGGCGACGCCAGATAGCGATGGCAGCCGTCCAAGGTGATCCTTCCGTAGCCGTCGGTCGTGCACGACGCCCACTTGACGACGTCGAAGGGCTTTTTTGGAAGAGGCAGAAGATGCGCCTTGTCAGCCTGGAAGAGGTCGGCCCAGCTGAGTCCCTTCTCGTAGTGGAGCTGCTCTTCGGAGTGGGCGTCAAGCGTCTCGGCAAGCCCTCGGTTGTAGTCTTGAAGGTCGCCCACCTCGGGCACGGGCACGAAGAAGTTCCTCCTGGTGTAGCCGACCTTGCCCTCGACGTTTCCCTTCTCCTTGCCGGCGTTCGGGTTGCAGAAGCGTGCCGTGAAGCCGTAGTGCAGCCTGAGCCGGCGGAAGAGGTCGGACTCCACGATCACGTCGCGCCACCTCCTCCCGGCCTCGGTGGCGTTGTCGAGCACGATGACGGGGGGAACGCCCCCGATGCGCTCGAAGCAGTCCTTGAGCCCCTGGCAGACGCAGACGTCCTTCTCGTCCGCGAAGACCTCGCACACCTCGTGGTTGGAGTACGGGAAGGACATCGGCAGGTAGTGCATCCTCGCCCTGCCGCCGCCGAAGGCATAATCGAAGTCGGCCTGCCCGAAGTCGACCTGCATGGTGCCCGGGTCCCATCCGAGCCTCACCGACTCGCCCCTCGGCCCCTTGGAGCGAATCTCCTTCATGTAGCGCTGCACCGTGGAGTAACTGCCACTAAAGCCATGCTCCGCGCGCAGCCTCTCGAAGACGCGCTTGGCCGTGTGGCGCTGCTTGTGGTAGCAGTGGCGGTCCTCCTCGAGCATCTCGCCGATGAGGGCCTTGTAGGGATCGAGCTTGCTCGGGTGCTCCGAGGCCTTGGGCCTTTGGGGCGAGAAGTCGTCTTCCTGAGCGTACTTCCTGATCGTTGGGTACGACACTCCGAGGGTCTCCTTCACCTCCGTCGGCGTATAGCCATCCGCGAGCATGTCGCGTATCCTCTCTATCTGGGACATGTCCAGCATCTTCCTTTCCTGCCTCTCGATCCGTGGGTTGGGCCCTGCGAATCGAGCATGGCAATGTTTGCGGTGCCAGGACGTGTCCCTCTTGCTTATCTGTGAAACTATTTCATGCTCACGAGTGAAAAGCCGCTCTGCTCTTTTGTGCAATTAGGAGGCTATCAAACACACCGCCGGCGAACACGCGCTCCTCGGCCTCGCAGGCCGCCCCGAAGCCCGCGACGCCGGCAACCCTGCCGAGCACCCGGAGGGCCTGCCTCCTGTCGGCCTTGCCGCAGCGGTCGATGGCCTCCACCAGACCGTCCGGCATGTCCCTCCGAATCGTGGACTCCCCGAAGGCCCTGGGGCGGGCGACGAGGGCGGGTATCAGCGAGACCGGGTTCCTCACCGTCTCGCCCTCGCCGAAGCTGCGGGCGAGCGTGGCCACGTGCCTGCCGCGGTCAGCGAGCACCTCCACGGTGCGGGCGCGCACGCCCACCAGCGGCTCGCGGTCGTGCCATGCGGGGCCGGCGCAGTATAGGTTGCCGTCCACTCGCACGTACCCGCGCTTGTCGGCGCGCGCGTGCGCCCACCTGACCGCGTCGAACGGCGTGCCGGGCAGCGCCAGCATGCCCGCGAGATCCTCCGGGAGCGCCTCCGCGGTCCTCCTGCCCTCCCTGTTCCTCGCTCCGGCGTTGATGCGGCCGCAGCCGGACGCGAGCCTCGCGTTGAGCTCGTCCAGCGAGTCCGCCACGGGGACCGGGACGAGGAGGTTGCGGCGCAGGAAGCCCACGGCGTTCTCCACCGACCCCTTCTCGTTCCCGGAGTAGGGGTTGCAGTAGCGGCTCTCGCAGCGGTAGTGCGCCCGGAACTGGGAGAAGAGCCTCGACTCCGTGACCTTGCCGAACGCCATCCTGCCGGCCTCGGTGGCGTTGTCGAGCACGAGCAGGCGCGGCGCGCGCCCGATCCGCTCGAAGACCGCCCTCAGGCCCCGGCAGAAGACCTCGGCCCTCTCGCACGGCAGGGCGGCGCAGAAGCGGGCGTTGGAGTGCGGCAGCGTCACCACCAGGAGCTTCAGGTCGACCGTGCGTCCCGCGACCGTCGCCCGGAAGTTCCCGAAGTCGACCTGCGCCGTGCCCGGCGCCCACTCGAGCTCGAGGTACCCGTCCCTCGGCCCCTGCGCGTGCTCGCCCCTCCAGGCGGCCACGTACCTCCTGATCGACGAGTACGAGCCCTCGTAGCCCATCTCGTCCACGGCCCTGTCGTAGACCCTCTTGGCCGTGTGCCTCTGCTTGCGCGGCACCGACAGGTCCGCCTCCAGGATCGCGTCGATCCAGCGCGAGAGGCCGTCCGTGGCCGGGCGGGCCCTCCTCCGGACCAGCGGGGGCTCGGGCGACATGTCCCGCATGTCCGCGTACTTGGCGACGGTGTTCCTGCTGACCCCCAGCTCGCGGGCGATCCGCGACCTCGGCACCCCGTCCCTGTCCATCCTCCTGATATCCTCTTGTTCGCCTGGGGACACGGTCATCTCCCCTTCCTTCCCGGGGCGGCACTCGGCAAAGTCGACGCCCCGGGAGAACATAGACCTGGCCGTGTCCCTGACGCCCCGGGGCACGGCCAGAATCTGACCAGACTGCTCAATTTTTCCTGACCACGGCGCTCAGTTCCCGATGGCCATTCGCGTCACTTCTTAGTGAACATCAACACCAGTACTCATAGGAGCTCTTCGATATCCCCAGGAAGCGGGCGATGGGGCGCAGGGGCAGGCCTGTCTCCCGCCTCAATCTCTCGCCGAGCTCTGCCTTGCTCCTGTTGGAGGTCAAACCCGGGAGCGAGCCTCCCGCTTTTAGGTCGTCCAACACCGCCCTGAGCAGCCTGTTCTCCACCTGGTCGGGGCTGAGCCCCGACAGCGGGCCGGTGGCGGGTGCGTCGTAGAGCCCCGCGCCGCGGTCCTCGGCCTCGTCCGACCTCGCCATGGCAACCGCCTCCGTGCGTCGTCCCGGGCGCGAGCGTGCGCACCCGCCACGCAGGCTACCACACCCGGCGACCGAGTGGGGGAGGTGCCCCCTCGACCACTCCCTCACGGCGGTCACGCCGCAGCCCACGAGCTCGGCCGCCCCCCTCGCGCCCATGCCCTCCTCGAGGGCGTAGAGCGCGAGCTCCACGTCGTCCCTGCTATACATGCGGACCTCCAGTCCCGGACCACCCCGTGGTCCAACTTCGAGTCCGCACCCCCCTTATCGGCCCCAAAACGTCTAATTTCGGCCCCACGGCCCTGCACGCGCTGTCTGCGAACGACAAGTACGCCGCGTATACTGGTTCGCCGACTACGCGAGAGGAGCAGCATGACACGAGAAGACAGCGCGGAGTTCCGGATGGGCGAGCGGCAGGAACGCTTCCTTACGAGCACGTGGGGAGCCCTGCTCGCGGCCGCGTTCTGCTGCCTTCTCTGGGGGTCGGCGTTCCCTTGCATCAAGATTGGCTATGCGCTGTTTGGAATCGCGGGCACCGACACCGCGTCCCAGATGCTCTTCGCGGGAACGCGCTTCCTTCTTGCCGGGGCAATGGTCATCGTCTTTGTGAGCATTGCCCGGAGAAGGCCGCTGGCGCCAAAGCGCACAGACGTAGGCGCCATCTGCCTGCTTGCGCTTTTCCAGACCTTCGGCCAGTACGCCTTCTTCTATCTGGGACTTGCGCATGCTGCGGGAACCACGAGCTCGGTCATCGAGGCGAGCGCCAACTTCTTTGCCATTCTGCTCTCGGCGCTGGCGTTTCGCCAGGAGCGGCTTACCGGCAAAAAGGTAGCGGGTTGCCTGTTGGGATTTGCGGGTGTGGTCCTCATCAATCTTGGTGGGAGCCTAGGCAACTTCTCGTTTTCCTTCTCTCCCGACGGCGAGGGGATGATTCTTCTCAGCGCACTTTGCTCGGCAACGTCATCATGCCTTATCCAGCGGCTCTCAAAACGGCACGACCCGGTGCTGCTCAGTGGGTGGCAGTTTGTGGTGGGCGGACTTGGCCTCATGGCGATGGGTGTGGCAGGCGGCGGAACGCTCTCGCCGACGGGGCCAAGCGCACTGCTCCTTCTCGCATACATGGCGTTTATCTCGGCTGCAGCGTACAGCGTATGGTCGCTCCTGCTCTCTGTGAACTCGGTCTCGCGCATCTCGGTCTATGGGTTCATGAACCCTGTGTTTGGCTTCGTGCTCTCTGCGGTGCTTCTCGGCGAGTACCAGCAGGTTGACCCCGTGCGCTCCATCTGCGCGTTGGTGCTGGTGAGCGCCGGCATTGTGGTAGTCAACCGCGTGGGCGCACGTGCCGGGAGCGCAACGAGCACCCCCGGAAGCGAGAAGCACTAGGGGCCAGCTTCCGAACCCGTACAAACCCTTCCGTTCGCCGGCTCGCAGGCGATTCCCTGGGACTTCTCTACGTATAATTGAGTTACGCAATGCGAAGGGAGTCCCCATGGAACGCCTCGTTAAACGACGCACTGCCCTCGCCCTCCTCGGTATGCCCGCAGCGCTCTCGCTTGGCTCGGTGCTCACGGGCTGTAGCAAGAACGCGCAGGATAGCGCGCTAGCCATCTCTGCCACGGACCTCACTGCAGACGTAAAGGACGCTGCGCTCACGCAAGAGCCCATCGCTAATGCCCTTACAGATCAAACGACAACGCACGCACTCTTTGACTTCACTTCTCGCCTGCTTCAGGGCACCTATCCCACAGACCAGCAGACAAACGTGCTTGTCTCTCCCCTCTCGGCGCTCTTTGCCCTGGCCCTCGCGGAAACCGGTGCCGCAGGCGATACGCTCTCTCAGCTAGAGACCGCAACGGGCATGGATATCGACTCGCTTGCGACCTATCTAGGTGCTTACGCCCGTCGCATCTCTGGCGAGGACCTCTACGATACGCAGCAGAAGGGCGACGTCCTTGCCCTTAAGTGCGCTAACTCCATTTGGCTGAGGTCGTCAGATGACCTCAGCGTCTCGGATGTTTACCTCGCCACCTGCAAAGGCACCCTTAACGCGCAGGCGTTCTCGGCACCGTTCGATTCCACCACCGCCGACGATATCAATAACTGGGTCAGTTCCAAGACTGATGGCATGATTGACCAGCTTGTGGATCGCATCACCGCAGACGATCAGCTCTTTCTCATTAACGCCCTGGCCTTTGACGATGCCTGGCAAGAACCGTATGAGGAAGGAGACGTCCAGGGCGACACCTTCACGACCGAGGAAGGCGACGAGCAGAGCGTTCGCATGATGCACTCGTACGAGACGACCTACCTCGAGAACAACCTTGCAGAGGGCTTCCTGAAGCCCTACAAGAACTACAGCTTTGCCTTTGTCGCGCTACTCCCCAAGCAGGGCGTGCATCTCGCAGACCTCGTGGTGTCGCTAGACGGCACATCCCTGCATGACCTGATTGCGAACCCAATCTCCAACATCGAGGTCTCCGCCGGACTCCCCAAGTTCTCGCTTGATTACCAGACCACGCTCAACGACCAGCTGGCAGCCATGGGCGTTCGCGATGCCTTCGATCCAAAGCTCGCCGACTTCTCGCGCATGGCTACCCTCAAGGACGGCAACATTGCCATAAGCACCGTGCTACAAAAGACCTTCATCGACGTAAACGAGACAGGCACAAAAGCGGCAGCGGTTACCGCAATTGGTGTGTCCTGTTCAACGGCAACGCCTGACGAACCCGAGGTCCGGGAGGTCATCCTAGACCGACCCTTCGTTTATTTCATCATTGACAACATGACCCTAACGCCACTGTTTGCAGGCGTAATGGCAAGCATGGGGTAGGCGCTTGAGCCTCGCCGGCGCGACTCCCACATTGTCCTCGGGAATCACTTGTAGCCCCGGCAAACGAATGAATGAGCAACGTGGCGATCTTCAATTGCATCGAACTCGCCTTCGTTACATGAATTGGTCCGCGATTGCATCGAACTAGCCTTCGTTGCACGCCAATTCTGAGGAAATGCCCGTCTGGCAATTTACTTTGATAGTTTATGCATGGCTCTACCTGCGGATTTTCATGCAGCGCAGCAGACGACTACTCAAGGGGTCCGCGAAATGGCGTGCAACGAAGGGCAGTTCGGCGCACGAAATCCTCTCGATGTGTAACGTAGGGCAGTTCGATGCAGCCATCAGACGAGAATGGCGACTCCGTAACCCAAGGAGAGACACCTCCGCCAGAATAACGTGCAGCTTCGTCACGAAAAGAGGGCGGACCGAAGGCCCGCCCTCTCAAATCCGTTCGTTCGAGTACTCGAACGCCCGAAGCTAAATCCTCGCAACCCCGCTCTTGCGCGCAGCGTCGGCCACGGCTGCAGCAACGGCGGGCGCAACACGCTTGTCGAAGGCACCGGGGATGATGTAGTCCGCCGCACGGTGCTCGTCGTCCACCAGGCCGGCGATAGCGTAGGCAGCGGCCTCCATCATGTCGTCGTTGATGTCGCTCGCACGCACGTCAAGCGCACCGCGGAAGATGCCGGGGAACGCCAGAACGTTGTTGATCTGGTTGGGGAAGTCCGAGCGACCCGTTGCCGCCACGGCCGCGCCGGCTGCCAGCGCCTCGTCGGGCATGATCTCGGGCACGGGGTTCGCGCAGGCAAAGATGATGGGGTCCTTGGCCATCGAGCGCACCATGTCCTGCGAGACCAGGTTGGGCTTGGAGACGCCCACAAAGACGTCCGCACCCTTGAGGGCGTCGGCGAGCGAACCCTGGACCTTCTCGGTGTTGGTCCAGGTGGCAACCTCCTGCTTCACCGGGTTCAGGCCATCGCGGCCCTCGTAGATAGCACCCGTGTGGTCGCAGATGATGATGTCCTTCACGCCCATGCGCTTCATGAGGCGAGCGATGGAGATGCCCGCGGCGCCGGCGCCCGAGAAGACCACCTTGACGTCGCCGAGATCACGACCGGTGAGACGGCACGCGTTGATCAGCGCGGCGCATGTCACGACCGCGGTGCCATGCTGGTCGTCATGGAAGACGGGAATGTCGCAGGTCTCCTTGAGGCGACGCTCGATCTCGAAGCAGCGCGGCGCGGAGATGTCCTCGAGGTTCACGCCGCCAAAGCTGCCGGCGAGCAGCTGCACGGTGCGCACGATCTCATCCACGTCGTTGGAGCGGATGCACAGGGGGAAGGCGTCCACGTCGGCGAAGGTCTTGAAAAGGGCACACTTGCCCTCCATGACGGGCATGCCCGCCTCGGGGCCAATGTTGCCCAGGCCGAGAACCGCGGAGCCATCGGTCACAACGGCAACCAGGTTCCAGCGACGGGTGTACTCGTACGAGAGGCTCGGATCCTTCTGGATCTCCAGGCAGGGAACGGCGACGCCCGGCGTGTAGGCCACGGCAAGCTCCTCCGGCGTGCTGATCTGGGCCCTGCTCACGACCTCGATCTTGCCGTGCCACTCCCTGTGTGCGTCAAGTGCGTGCTGCTTTGCATCGTCAGCCATCTTGGCTCCTTTGACATTCGAGGACACTTACACGACCTGTCTATCTTAAGCCTTCGCGCGGCGTGCCAACTCGACCCCCGCGGCCTATACTCCCAAGAGAAATCACTCGACCAAAGGGGTTGCCATGGCACAGAGCGTCCTCATCAAGGACACCACGCGAGAGGAACGCGAGGAGATCGTGCGCCGCGGGCTGAGCTTCTGCGGCGACGGCTCGTGCGAGCAGTGCAGCGGCTGCTCGATGGGCGTGGGCTCGATCGGCGCCATGTACCAGCCCTACATCGACGGCAAACTCGAGCTGGCAGAGGTCAACATGTTGCACGCCGCAACCACGTTCACGCTGGGCGGCGGGCGAAGCGCGGACGCTGCATCCCCCGAGCCGCCAGCGTCCGCATCCAGCACCGAGACGAGCAAAGAATAGTCGAGGCCCCATGCACGCACGCACACCCAAGCACTTTGTCCTCGAGGAGCGCCTCGAGCGCTACGCGGACTTCATCGAGCCTGCACCACAAGACTATGCTGGCCGCTGGGCGGAGGCCTGCTACCCCCTGGGCGGCACCTCCGCAGCAGGCGGAGCGGCGAGCGCCGGGCGCTTTCGCGAGGTCCGCCTTGACTTGGGCTGTGGCAAGGGCGCCTTCACCGTGGAGTCCGCCCGTCGCGAGCCGGACGTGCTCTTCCTCGGCATGGACGGCGAACCGCTCTGCATGGCCTACGCCGGTGGCCTTGCCGCAAAGAGCGGCCTTGAGAACGTCGTCTTCCTCGCCTGGGACGGCCATCGCGTAACCGAGGCCTTCGCCCCCGGCGAGCTCTCGTGCATCTACCTCAACTTCCCCACGCCGTTCCCGCGCAAGCGCCAAGCGCGCCGCCGCCTCACGGATGCCACCTGCCTCATGGAGTACCGCCGCATTCTTGCACCGGACGGCACGCTGCGGCTCAAGACGGACAGCCGCCCCCTCTACCTCTTCACGCTCGAGGAGCTTGCCGCCGCAGGCTATCAGGTGCTCTGGACAAGCGAGGACGCGCGCGCAGACTTCCCCAACGACCCCACAAGCGGCTACGAGGAACGCCTTGCTGCCAACGGCGCCAAGGTCTTCGCGCTGGAGGCGACGCCCGGACCAGAACCCGCGCACTTCTCGCCCACTCCCCAGCGCGGTCTGGTGGAATACCTCCCCCAGGATCTCGAGAAGCTCGACTACGTGCCCCTGGGCATGGAGGCCACAGTGTGGAACATGCGCAACCGCGAGGCAAAGCTCTGGGCAAAGGGCCACAAGGGCAGCGGGACTGCTGGCAGTGGCGAAAAGGCCAACTAACGAGAAACGCGCCGCCCTGCAGCAAGCAAGGCGGCGCAGCTAGAAGTCCGTATCCTTGGCGCCTTTATGCCGTGGGGCTGGCCCAGTGTGCGGCTACGCAGGACTGCGGCGCGGGCACAAAGCCCTCAAAGATTACCGGCGCACCCTCGGCCTCGGAAGCCAGCATGTCTCGCTCGCTGCGAATAGTCCACGTGACGAGCTTGCCGCCGAGAGTCCCGCACACCAGGCGCACCGCGGGCTGCTCGCGGTCGTCGAAGCGGTACGCAATGAAATCCGGCTTGGTGGCCACGTTGCCGAGAAGCGCGGTTGCCCCCACGCGCAGCGGCAGCGGCAGGGCCTTGGCGCTTGCACCGGCGTCGTCCGCGAGAAAGTCCATCGAGAGCTGCCCACGGATGACCTCGGGGCGGTTGCGGCGCAGCCACACCAGCACGGCGGGATCGAAGCTCTCGATGCAGTAGCGCACGTCAAAGGTGTCCAGGCACTCCATGACGCGACTGGTGAGAAGGTCAGCGTTCTCGCAGTAGGTCTTGATTTCGATGATGAGCGGCGCGGGCATGGATCCCCTACCGTCCCACTCGAAGATGCGCAGGACCTCGCCAAGCGTGGGAATGCCCTGGTCGGTCCCGTTGAGGCGGTACTCCTCGAGCTGCGGGCGCGTAAGCTCCTCGACGGTGCCCTCCTTGCCCGTCATGCGCTTGAGGTCGGAGTCATGGATGACAACCAGGCGGTCGTCAGCGGTGAGGTGCACGTCAAGCTCCACGCCAAAGCCGTACTCGCGGGCGCGCCTAAAGGCGGCAAGCGAGTTCTCGGGGGCGCCAAGGGAGTCGTCGTGGAGGCCGCGGTGTGCATAGCGGTAGCGCGCAAACTCGTTCCAGCGCTCGTCAACCGTCTTGTTGCCCGTACGGGGTGCCATGCCATACACGGCAGCAGCCCCAAGACCTGCGGCAATTCCAGCAGCGAAGAGCGCCGGATGCTTGCGAATGATGCAGTTTGCCATCGACAATCCTCCATCCAGGCGTCGACAACGCCAGGCACGCCGAGCTGGCGGCACGCTAGTCGACATCGAACGATTCGAGCCCTCTTTTCTCGACCAATTTCGAGTCTCCGTGGTGCACGAACAGCATTGTAACGAAGCTTGCGGCAACAAACACCGTGGCGTAGATGAAGAGTGACCGGTAGCTCACGTTGTGCATGAGCCAACCCGCAGCGATGGGCGTGACAGTCTGTGCGGCCATCGAGAAGGTGTAGTAGAGCCCCGTGAACTTGCCTGTGTCGGAGCCCTTGCACATCTCGACCACCATGGGCAGCGAGTTCACGTTGATGCCGGCCCAGCCCATGCCAAGGACGATCATCACCACATAGAGCGCGGGCGAGAAGCCCATGCCGGCAAAGGTCCAGGCAGCGCAGAACGCAAAGCCTCCGCCGAGAAGCACAATGCCGCCCTGGATGGTGCGCTTGCGTCCCACGCGGCTGGCGATGGCCCCCACGGGAATGTACGAGACAATGGCGCCCACGTTGGCCACGATGAGGCAGCGGCTTGCCTCGCCCAGCGCCATGCCCCACTCCGCCTGCGCATACGTGGTAAACCAGGTCTCCATGGCGTTGTAGCCAATGAACCACAGGGCAATGGACGCGAGAAGGAAGCCCAACGAGCGCCTAACCGGCGCGGGGAGCACCTCCTTGCCCGTGGCGGCGTCCTTCTCGACAAGGTTCTCCTCGGGGTGCTTTGCCTCGTATGCCGCGACCTCGGCCTCGAGCTTGGGCTCCTTTACGGTGAGAAACACGATAGCTACCGAGACCACCATGATGGCAGCCACAATCACAAAGAGCGGCAGGTAGTCCACGTGATCGAGGCCAGCAGTGCGGCCCTTGTTGTAGAGCACGGAGGCAATCCCCAGGTAGATGATGCCGCCCACGGCACCCATGAGGTTGATGATCGCGTTTGCGGGCGAGCGCAACGGCTTGGGCGTGCAGTCGGGCATAAGCGCTACGGCTGGGCTGCGGTAGGTGCCCATGGAAACAAGCACAAAGAGCAGAACGCCAATGAATGCGGCGAGAAGGGCGCCCGAGCCGTCCGCATAGTACGCGTTGTTGATGATGGGCAGGAAGATCATGCCAACCACGGCAAGCGCCGTACCCACGAGGATGAAGGGCATGCGGCGGCCCAGGCGACTGTGGCAGCGGTCCGAGAGCGAGCCAAAGAACGGCAGGAGGAAGAGGGCAAGGACGTTGTCGGCAGCCATGATCATGCCCGAGAAGGTCTCGTCTAGGTGGAACGTGTTCGTGAGCATGAGCGGAATCACACTGTTGTACATCTGCCAGAACGCGCAGATGGAGAAGAACGCAAAGCCGATAAGGACGGTCCTGCGCACATTGAGTTTCACGGGTTCCTCCTAACACCGGGGTTGCCGCACATCTTTGATGCTAGCTGGCAGGAGGGTCGGTGGTGCCGTCGGCCGCCGGCGGTCTGGCAGGCGGCGCGCTCCTCGCCCGGCGGCGCCCAAGGGGCCCTTTTGTACGGAATCCCTGCGACAACTCACGCTCCGGCGCCATTTTGACGCCGGAGGGCGCGTCTCGTACGGAATCCCGTCTGAAACCCACGTCCCGGCGCCGTTTTCTCGCCCGAGAGAAGATTTTCTCCGCTCTCGTCGGCGCAAGCCCCATCCGCGCCGAATCCGCTGTGCGCCGACACCCGCGGGTGATACTGTAGAAACTTGCAAACTCAGGCTCCCACCCAGGAGCTCTTAAAGGAAGGCCGTAAACGATGCCCAGAATCACACCAGGAAACAGGCTTTACCTGTACAAGCTTCTCTCGTCCACCCTTGGGACCAACCACCAGGCACTTCTCTCGCGCGTCGAGGAGGTGCTTCTGGAGGACGGCATTGCGCCGCAGGACCTTGGGCAGGAGGACATTCAATCGCTTATGGAGGCGCTTCCCGAGTTCGTTCGGCTCACCGTCTTCAAAAAGGGGCGCGTCTACGCAACGATTGTGCCCAACGAGGAGTACGACGGCTACCTCGAGCGCGCGGGACAGTCTGGCTCTGGCAACGCAGGAGAGAAGGGAAGCAAGAGCAAGCCATGGAAGCGTCGCAAGGGCTCGCACGACCCCAAACCGACAAAGCCACGCCACGTTGAGAAGCCCGAGGCCAAGCCGGAGCCCGCACCGGAACCGGAAGCTCCGGCCGAGCCAGAGCCGGCATCCGCGCCGGAGCCGGAGCCTGAAACCGTAACCGTGCCGGAACCCGAACCGGCGCCAGCACCTGCGCCGACGCCGCAGCCCTCCCCAGCCGACGAAACCCCCAAAGAGCCAAAC